>Ga0214917_10003388_pt1 | contig 18428 bp, 14 predicted proteins | sample LL_1208_BB_MetaG_FD_177983 | JGI IMG/M metagenome (GOLD analysis project Ga0214917, IMG submission 177983) | Freshwater microbial communities from Lake Lanier, Atlanta, Georgia, United States - LL_1208_BB | ecosystem: Environmental > Aquatic > Freshwater > Lake | place: USA: Georgia | collected...
ACATTATTGCCAATGCCATTGGAGCTAAAAATGCCTTTGGATACGACATCAATGCCGCCTGTTCCGGTTTTTTATACGGGCTGGTAACAGGGGCAAAATTCATTGAATCGGGTTCGCATAAAAAGGTGGTGGTGGTAGGTGGAGACAAAATGTCAAGCATCATTGATTACACCGACCGAACCACCTGCATTATTTTTGGCGATGGAGCCGGTGCCGTTCTGTTGGAGCCAAACACCGAAGGCTATGGAGTGCTGGATAGCATTTTGCTTTCGGATGGTTCCGGAGCCGAATACCTGCACCAAAAGGCAGGAGGAAGCCGATTGCCTGCAAGCCACGAAACGGTGGACGCCCGACAGCATTTTGTTTATCAAGAAGGTCAAGCCGTTTATAAATTTGCCGTTACCAACATGGCCGATGTTTCGGCAAGAATAATGGAACAAAACGGACTTCATGCCGAAGACATTGCCTGGCTGGTTCCTCACCAGGCGAACAAACGCATTATTGATGCCACCGCCCACCGAATGGGAATTGGACCCGAAAAGGTTATGCTCAACATTGAAAAATTTGGGAATACCACTGCCGGAACTTTGCCCTTGTGCCTGTGGGACTACGAAGACCGCCTGAAATCAGGAGATTTGCTTGTGCTTTCTGCTTTTGGCGGGGGCTTTACCTGGGGAGCTGTTTTGGTTCGCTGGGGAAATTCGCCTCAAGACTAAACCCTTTGGCCCTTTTTTTGTACCTTTAACAACCCTAAAAAAATTGTCTGTATGTCTCGTTCCCTTACTGTCGCTTTGTTTTTTGCCACTCTATTTGTGGCCTTTCCCCTTCAGGCTCAAATTGAAATGCCTCAGCCCAGCCCTTTGGCTACCCTAAACCAAAAAATTGGATTGATGGACGCCACCATTATGTATTCCAGACCCAGCGCCCGCGGCCGAAAGGTTTTTGGAGAGTTGGTGCCTTATGGCAAAATCTGGAGGACCGGAGCCAACAAGGCCTCAACCATCGAATTCACCGATTCGGTAATGATTGCCGGGAAATCAGTAAAACGTGGTAAATACGCCATTTTTACCATCCCCAATGCCGATGAATGGACCATTTTACTGAATAGCGATTGGAATCAATCCGGTACCTCAAAATACGACGCCACAAAAGATGTGGTTACCCTGAAAGTGAAGCCCAGCATTATTCCATTTTCAGAAACCTTTACCATTGATTTCAACCATTTAACCACAAATTCAGCGGATATAGAAATTTTTTGGGAAACCAGCAAGGTGTCTTTTGGCGTTGAAACCAGCGTTGATGAGGCCGTTATGCGCAACATTAAAAACGCTTTGAATATTTCTGCCGGCTCTTATTTTCAAGCCGCTCGCTACTACTTTGATACAAATAGAGAACTGCCAACCGCCCTGGAATGGATTAATAAAAGCATTTCAATGGAAGAACGCTATTGGGTGGTTCGGCAAAAAGCCTTAATCGAGGCTAAAATGGGCGATTATAAAGCCGCATTAAAAACAGCAAAGCACGCTTTAGACCTGGCAAAAGAAGCAGGAAGCGACGACTATGTTCGCCTTATTGAGGCCTCCATCGAGGAATGGTCTAAAAAATAAGTGGACAATTTGACCCTAAGCCGCCCGCGGCCGGGATGGCGCCGGCAGAAGCCGAAGACCGGTTTTTAAGCAACAACGGCGTTTGGGGGCGACCTTGGGAGCCACCCGAACGCCTTTGTTGCTAAAACCGGGCAAGGCGACTACAGGCAACAGCCCGAAATGCCGCCCAAAACCCTTGAATTCCCCAACAGCTTAACCCTGATTTAAGCCCCTCCCAAACCGATTTGATGGGCATATGTAAAATTTCTTTCATCTTTGTGCTAAGAAATTTTAATCTATGTCATTAAATTTAGGAATTCCATCGGTGGATCTTCAACAGTTTACCCAAGGAAATGCACAAGAACGCTCTGATTTTGTGGCCGATTTGGGAGCCGCCTTCTCGAATGTAGGTTTCGTGGCCGTGAAAAATCATGGCCTGTCTAAACCGCAAACCGAGAACCTGTACCGCGAAGTAAAAGCCTTTTTTGACCTGCCTTTGGAAACCAAATTGGCCTATGAAATCCCTGAATTGGCCGGACAACGAGGCTACACATCCTTTGGCCGTGAACATGCCAAAGGCATGACCGAAGCCGATTTGAAGGAGTTCTGGCACTTTGGACAAGAAGTGGCAAACGACGACCCCATCGCCTCTCAATACCCGGCAAATATGTATGTGAAAGAACTGCCTGAATTTAATCGGGTAGGAATGGAAACCTTTCATTTGCTGGAAGGTGCCGGACGTAATTTGCTGAAAGCCATTGCCTTATTTTTGAATTTGGAAGAAAATTATTTCGATTCCCGAATCCATCTGGGCAACAGCGTGCTGCGACCCATCCACTATGGCCCAATTTTATCCGAACCCAAAGGAGCGGTCCGCGCCGGCGCCCACGAAGACATTAATCTGATTACCCTCCTGATGGGTGCCTCGGCCGATGGCCTGCAAATTTTAAACAAGGCCAACCAATGGGTATCCGTGACAGCTCTGCCGGATCAAGTTGTCGTGAACGTGGGTGATATGCTTCAACGCCTGACCAACAATGTGTTGAAATCAACCACCCATCGAGTGGTTAACCCCCCTCGCGAACTGTGGAATACCAGCCGATACTCGATTCCCTTCTTCCTGCACCCCCGCAGCAATATGCGTCTGGATTGCCTGCCTTCCTGCATTTCCGCTGAAAATCCTTTGCATTACCAACCTATCTCGGCCGGGGAATACCTGGAACAGCGTTTGGAAGAAATTGGACTGAAAAAATAACCTAGACTTAAAGTTATTGAATTACCTTTGAAAAATAATTTTACGATATGAAGTATTTAATTGCTCTGTTAATGGGGATTTCATTCGTTAGCAATCCGGTTCAAGCCCAAACAGAAAAAGCTGTGCATATTTGCTATAACCAATGGTCTAAGGCCTTTGATGCCCGAGGCTCTGAAGACGTTGCCGATGGCTGGCACGATGGAATTATCGTTTCAATTCGGTATCAGTCAGGAAAAAACGATTGCCTGCTCGGTAAAGTGGAAGTAAAAGACCAGAAAATAATAACCATTTATTTGAAGGATGTGGATAATCAATCCGAATTGTTCAAGCCCGAGGCTAAAAAGAACATCAAAGACAATATCCTGAAAATACCTCTAGGTTTCGGCATCAGCACTACACTTCGGCAAAACGACGATAGTATGGTTAATATTATTTTTAAAGATAAACTTAAGCCAAAGAAAAAGTCTTATCAGCAAGCTCCCCTACCGGATTTAGATGGCCTGTAAAAGGTTGCTTTTTTTCGGAGTTTGCGCCTTAATTCTTGCCTCGTGCAAAACAGGCAAAGGGTGCAACTGCCCAAGTTGGGGAAGCATTTCAGCTTCCGGGGATTTGGTATTTTTAAATTCGGAACCACCTTTTAGTTCAACGAAAGCCATTACGTACCCGACTTTGGATTTAGAAGCCGGAGAAAAATGAATTTTGTCTCCTTTTCCATAAGAAAATGGGATTGGAAGGTGAAATTGCGGGAGAGCTAGGATTTTTTGGGCGGCCAAGGGCTTTCCGGGCTACTCCTCGGTTCGGTGGGGGGAGCTGCCGGCAAAAAAGGAGCTTCCAAGGTCGCTCTTTTTTGCCGGGCAGCTCCAGCCCCACCGCCCCTGCGGGGTAGCCACGTCAATCCCTGCCGCAGAGTCAGGCTAGAATGGAGTTTTGATTCGAAAGGGGAGTTTTTTGGTGAGGGAAGGGAAAGGGGAATAAAAAGGGTTGAAGCTGGGCGGTTTTTCAAGGGTACCCATTCGGGGCTGGGGATTTGCGGCAGGTACCGGTTTTTCAAGGGTACCCATTCGGGTGTTTACGTTGATTACCAATGATTTATCATCCATACCCAAAAAGGCTGGATGGACTCTTAAAGTTTAGTCCGAACTTTTTTACCCCAAAAAGGATTTTGAAACTTCGTTTGGATTTCCTTCGCTTCTTCCATCGCTATTTCCCTTCCTCCTCTCCAAACAACTTTTCAAATCCCATTCCGAAAAAGGTGAATCTACCACTTTCACCAGTCTCATTCCCAAGCTCCCGCTTCCCGCATCACCAAAGTTTCCTTTGATTGATTTGGAAAGCTTTTCTGAGACCCCCAAGGCGAACCGGTTCCGGCTTTTCAGCTTTCCCCAAATTCCCGAAGTTCACATCAAAAAGAACCCTAACTGTCCTTCGCCACCCCAAATACGTGACGAAGCCAAAAATTTTAGTATCATCGATGAACTTCAGCAAAGGTACGGGGGCTGATTTAATTTGTCAAGTCAAAACAAAATCTTTTTAATATTTTTTAAGAAAGCCTACGTCTATTGCAATCCGAAAGAGTTGGTTGCGGTGACCTTGTCAACCCCGGCAATGACTGTTAAGTATTAAACCTGGTAATAATCTCGGTACCAACGTATAAAACGTTCAACACCCACTTCAATTGAGGTGTTGGGTCGATATCCGTATTCGTTTGCCAATTCGGCAACATCGGCATACGATACCAAAACATCGCCGGGTTGCAAGGGCATTAGGTTTAGTTCTGCTTTTTTACCTAGTTGTTTTTCAATTTCTCGTATAAAATCCATCAATTCCACGGGTTTGCTGTGACCAATGTTTAAAATCCGATATGGTGCACTGGAAACATCTGGTTTTGGGCGCAGTGGATTAAATTGGGGGGAAGGTTCAGCCGGTTTTAGCAATACATTTGCGATTCCATGAACAATGTCATCTATATAGGTGAAATCCCGCCGCATTTTACCGTGGTTGTAAACATCGATTGGTTGTCCGTTAAGAATTGCTTTGGTAAATAAAAATAAGGCCATGTCTGGTCGCCCCCAAGGGCCATAAACGGTAAAAAACCGAAGCCCTGTGGTAGAAATTTTGTACAAATGACTGTAGCAATGAGCCATCAGTTCGTTGCTTTTTTTGGTGGCTGCATACAAAGAGACCGGGTGGTTGGTCCCCTTTTTAACCGAAAAGGGGATTTCTCCATTGAGACCGTAAACAGAGCTTGAACTGGCATAAACCAGGTGAGCAGGAGCATAAAACCGGCAGGCTTCCAAAATATTTAAAAAGGCCGTCATATTTGATTCTAGGTAAACCTCAGGGTGCGTCAAAGAATACCTTACCCCTGCTTGTGCCGCCAAATGAACAACTCCTTCGGGTTGAAAGGATTCAAACACCTCCATGATTGATGATTTATCGGCCAGATTAATTCGCTTAAAGCGAATGGGCAAGGAGCTGCTTTGGATTTCCTTTCCTGTTTCAATTTCTTCCGGATTAAACCCTAGATGAACCAACCGATTTTTCTTCAACTCAGGGTCGTAGTAATCATTCAAGACATCCACTCCAAACACTTCCATGTTTTTTTCTTTGGCCAACAGCTTGCTTACATGAAAACCTATAAATCCGCCTATTCCTGTAACCAGTATTTTTCTCACCTTTGCACTACTTTATTCCAAAAGTACAAATTTATAGAGCATGCCTTTAATTAAGATGCTGCGCATTTCGCATTGGACCAAAAATTTATTTTTGTTTCTACCCCTTTTTTTTAGCGGCCAAGTGGCACAAATGGATGCTTTACTTCTTTGTTTATCGGGTTTTTTGTCTTTTGGATTATCCGCCTCTGCTATTTATATTATCAACGACATCAGGGATATAGAGGAAGACCGATTGCATCCCATAAAAAAGAACAGGCCCTTTGCATCAGGCCAAATATCGATAAACATCGGAATTGGAATGGCAATTATGTTGCTGGGTTCGGGTTTGGTTATTGCAGCCGTTTTGAATCCCTTGTTTTTATACGTTTTATTGGGTTACATTGGAATGAATTTGGCCTATTCTTCAGGAATGAAACACATTCCTATTGTGGATGTGAGTATGATTGCTACGGGATTTGTTTTGAGGGTGGTTAGCGGAGGTATTCTTGCTGAAGTTTACGTTTCGCATTGGATTATTGTGATGACTTTTTTGTTGGCATTGTTTTTAGGATTGGCCAAACGACGTGATGATTTGGTTATTCATAGGGATTCTGGAAAAGTAATGCGGAAGTCGTTGGAGGGATATAATTTGGAATTTATTAATGCAGCGATGACTCTTATGGCGGGAGTTATTGTTGTAGCTTATTTAATGTACACCTTATCTGAGGAGGTGATTCAACGAATGGGCACCGGGCAGCTTTATTTGACAGGCCTTTTTGTAATAATGGGTTTGATGCGCTATTTGCAAATTACCTTGGTTTTTGAACGGTCTGGAAACCCCACACAAATTTTATTGCGCGATCGTACAATTCAGTTCGTTTTGGTGGGTTGGATTTTAAGCTTTGTGGTGGTTTTGTATTTTAATCAATGGTGGAGGCAATGAAATCAACAACCAGGGTTAGCAATTGGGGAAATTATCCTGTAATTCAAGCCGAGTTTAAGCCTTGGCCATTGCAAGTAAACAAGCCTCAAATAGCCAGAGGCATGGGCCGTTGCTACGGAGACAGTGCCTTATCTGAAAGTATTGTGGACACCCGGAGTTTGAATCACTTTTTAGATTTTGATTCGAGCAGCGGGTTGCTTACGGTTCAAGCGGGGGTTACTTTTGATGAAATCCTTCAGGTTTTTGTTCCCAAAGGCTGGTTTTTGCCCGTTACTCCCGGAACCCGTTTTGTAACCGCAGGTGGGGCATTGGCTAGCGATGTTCACGGGAAAAATCACCATCAAGACGGTAGTTTTTCTGACCATGTCCTTTGGTTTGATTTGCATACTGCTTCAGGACAGAAACTACGCTGTAGCCGCAGCGAAAACCAGGATATTTTTTTTTTAAGCCTAGGGGGTATGGGACTTACGGGAATTATTCTTTCCCTGGCTTTTTACCTGAAACCAATTGAAACTGCCTACATTAGGCAGCATACGATTCGCTGCGAAAACCTAGACGAAACCATGGAGGGTTTGGAGTCGTACGGGAACTGGACAAATTCTGTAGCATGGTTGGATTGTATGGCAGGGGGAAAGGCCTTTGGACGTTCCATCTTGATGCTCGGCGAATCGGCCAAACTCCATGAATTGCCGGCAAAACAGGCCGAAAATCCTTTGAAAATTCATTCTACCAAAGGCATACCCTTCCCGATTGATATGCCTTCATTTACTCTGAATCGATTCACAGTGCAGGCCTTCAATCAGGTTTATTTTAATAAACACCCGAAAGGAAGCCAAGACTCGTTGGTGCATTACGAACCCTTTTATTATCCGTTAGACAAAGTGTTGGGATGGAATCGCATTTATGGGAAACGTGGTTTTACCCAATATCAATTGGTCATTCCTCATCAGGATGCCCGTAAGGGACTTCAAGAAGTTCTAGAACTATTGGCCAAACGCCGTATGAGTTCTTTTCTGACGGTGTTGAAAATATTTGGGGAGCAACCTGAAAATTACTTGCGTTTTCCAAAGGCTGGTTTTACCCTTACCTTAGATTTTGGAATATCTACCGGGTTATGGACTTTTTTGGATGAGCTGGACCGGATCGTGGAACATTATGGAGGAAGACTTTATCTGACCAAAGATGTTCGCATGTCGGCTGCTTTTTTACGTAGGACCTATCCTATGGCCCAAGCGTTTATCGATAAAATTAAAGAATTGGACCCGGAGGGGGCATTCCGCAGCCTACAGTCTGAACGATTAGCCTTACACCCATGAAAAAGAATGTTTTGATTGTTGGAGCCACTTCAGATGTTGCTCAGGCATTGGCTCGGTTGCGAGCAGAAAATGGTCATAACCTTTGGCTTACAGGTCGAAGCCTTGAAAATCTTGAGCCTATCTTATCCGACCTAAGGATAAGGTATGAGGTAGAGGCTCTTGGATTCATTTACAATGCAGAATTAACTTCCCCGGAACATTTGTTATCGAACCTTCCCGGCTTGCCTGATGAGGTGCATGTTGCCATTGGTTATTTGGGGAATCCCAATTGCATAGATGATGCAGTGGAGGGTTCCCGGATTTTGACTGTGAATTTTTCAGCGGTAGTTTATTTGATGAATGCCTTAATGCATTCCTTTATTCAGGCAAAAAAACAAGCGGTCATGGTGGGTATTTCTTCGGTGGCTGGCGATCGGGGCAGAAAATCCAATTTTTTGTATGGAGCGGCAAAGGCAGGTTTTTCTACCTACTTAGACGGACTCAGGAATTTTGGTTATGCCCATGGAATCCATATCGTGACGGTAAAACCAGGCTTTATTCGTTCAAAAATGACAGCCGGTTTGCCCTTGCCGGGTCCCTTAACAGCAACACCTCAACAAGTTGCCAATGCCATTGTAAAGGCGGTTAAAAAACGAAAGGGTAGAATTTATGTTTTGCCGATTTGGCAATTAATCATGTTGGTTATTCGAACAATCCCCGATTTTATTTTCAAAAAATTAAACCTATAGGATTAATGGATTCCATTTCTGCCGGGAAATTTTCGAAACTTGTTCAGCAAATAGTCTAATCCAAGCCATAAGTAGGGTAAAAAAAGGGGCCAAAAAGGCATTTTGTACCTGAATAAACTTCCTAAAACGGGGGTTGTTACCCCCATTAAAACCATCAAGCCTAAACCATACCATAAACTGGCCCAAAACCAGGGACGCATTCCCTTGCCAAGACCTAAACCGATTCCACTACATACTAGCAACAACCCAAATGATTCGGGAAGCATTATCCAGGTGAATATCCCCTGAAGGTCACTAGGCAAAGGTCGGACAAGAGCATTAAGGAGCCCCCACTTTAATGTAGAAAGAAAAGACAACCAATTCGGCTCGAAGGGGGGAAGGTAAACTTGGCTGCCTGCTTCTTCGGCGGCAGCCAAATTTAAAAAATGATGCAGTTTGGTGCTTAGCATTTCAAGCAACGGATTCCAATTTGTTAGGCTGCTAAACGCAACATAAAAGGCAATTCCAAGTAAGGGGATTCCAAATTCAGGGATAAAATAAGAAGGGAGTTTGAATTTTAAATGCCTTGATTTTAGATACTCCCAGAAAGTTGAAAGGAAATAAATCATAAAAAACCCCGTCATCAACAATGCCATATAAGATTTTGTAAAATACATCAAAGCAATTGCTGCAGCAGTCCCAATAAAACTCCAAATACGTTTTTTTATTAGAAACCAACTTCCAAGGGCAACCCCCATTTGCAATAGGACTAGAGCTTCTTTCAAAGGGGCTGAACTCCAAATTAATATGGAAGGAATAGCATGCAAAACAACCATTAGCTTTAAGGGGGGAAAATTCCAAATTTTAGCAATAGCCATGCAAATAAGGTAACTTCCCAAAAATCCAAAAATGGAGAAAATCAGGCTATGAGCCCAAAGGTTTTTTCCTCCCAATAATACTAAAATCGCGTGGGTACGAATAACGGCTCGGTTGTCGTTGTACATTCGGTTTCCATAGGGATGAACCCAATTGAGCATGCAATCAAAATGCCGACCTCCGTATTCAAAATCGTTTGCGAGTCCAAACCAATTGGCCCAAAACTCGTCAGGTGCATTTGAATGAACTTCGGACATGTTAACCCCATCATGGTAATACCGGTACACATCTGACTTGCTTTTATCGGTATAATAATACGTGTATAGGGCAACCGTTCCCAAGCCAACCAAAATGCGAAGACCGAGTAGGGCAATTAGAATATACTTCTTCCGATTTTCAAATCCAGGCCATGGTATTTTCCAAAGAGCAATAAACAAAATTAAACCTACCAGCAATAGCGGCCATGATGTCATGAGGCTAAGATAATGGGAAAAGGGCTCAATTGAAATGTGCCTGTTTAAACCCCTAGGTGAAATGAAGGACAAAAAAAAGCCAAACTAATGTTTGGCCTTTTTTGGTGGAGCATAACGGAGTCGAACCGATGACCTCTACAATGCCATTGTAGCGCTCTAGCCAGCTGAGCTAATGCCCCTTTTTTTTACACCGGATGGCGAAATTACAAATATTTCTCATTTTTGTGAAAATATGCTTTATGTCCGACCACCCTTTGAAGATAGCCATCCAATCTGCTCTAGAGGATTCCTTGAAATTTCCAGTCAATATAACCACAATTCGAGCCCTAAACGGAGGCTCTGTAAATTCGACAGAGGTGGTTGAAAGCGATCAGGGGACATTTTTTATTAAACACAACAGGGCCAGCCAACATCCCAATATGTTTAAGTTGGAACAGCGAGGACTTGAATTATTAAGGTCGGCGCAGGCAGTACGTGTTCCTGTTGTGTATGGGGTGGTAGAGGCCGAAGGGCAGGAAATTTTGATTCTAGAAATGATAGACCGAGGAACACCTCACTATGATTTTTGGCCGGAATTCGGAATGCAACTGGCCAGATTGCATAAAACAGAAGGAAACGCATTTGGTTTGGACTACGATAATTTTATTTCTTCCATACCACAATCAAATACAAAGGCATCCTCTTGGCCAGAATTTTTTTACAATCAGCGTTTATCCCCTATGCTCAAGCGTGCCATCGACTCCGGTAAAGCCGATATTGAATTATCAAAGCAATTGGAACGTTTGGCAACAAAATTGGAGGAGATTTTCCCCAAAGAAAAACCGTCTTTATTGCATGGAGACCTATGGGGCGGAAATTTTATTTCAGATTTAAGTGGCGATGCCGTTATTTTTGACCCCGCAGTTTATTTTGGACACAGGGAAATGGACTTGGCAATGACCCGTTTGTTTGGGGGCTTTGACCCGGCATTTTACCAAGGTTACTATGAAGAATGGGCCTTGGAACCTGGCTGGGAAGAACGAGTGGCTATTTGCAATTTATTTCCCTTATTGGTGCATGTGAACCTGTTTGCGGGAAGTTACATTCAATCTGTTCGAAATGTGCTGAACCGGTTTTAAACTTTGCAAGGTTGCAAAGATTCTGTCTTGAATTTAGGTTTAATGACCTTTGGTGTATCATTTAAAACCAAATTCATTATGAAAACTAGTAAAACCATTTATCAATTTGTTTTAGACCAAAGTGGGTCAATGTCCAATGCCCGTGTGCAAACCGTAGATTTGTTCAATGCTCAGCTGAAAACCCTAGGTGAGGCTCAGGAATTGCACCCTGAACAGCATTTTTATGCTGCATTAACAGTCTTTGATACGGATGTGTACCACACTATAGGATTCTCGGCCGTTCCAGGAATACCAAATTTAAAATTGGCGGATTACCAACCCTCAGGTGGAACGGCTTTATACGATGCCATTGGCGATTCAATTGCCCGCATCCAGACCTTTTTTGCTCCCGAGTTAAAAAGCAATGAAATAAGCGTTGTGGTCGTAATTTTGACCGATGGAATGGAAAACAGCAGCCGTAGGCACACTGCTTCTGCCATTTCTTCAAAAATAAAAGAACTCGAGCAAAGTGGCAATTGGTCATTCACCATGCTGGGAGCCGACTTTGATGTGCATCAATTGGCAGAAGGTTTAAACCTTAAATCCACTTCGGCCAGACAGTATTCAAAAAGCGATTTTTTTGAGATGGAACGGGATTTAACTTTTTCAATCTTAAATTACGCCGAAGCGAAAAAAGCAGGAAAAGAAGCCCAAGAGTTTTTCAAGGTTGATAAAAAGAAAAAAATCTAGAGCACTGATAAATTAATTTTTATCGGGCCAAACCAATCTTTTGCTTTTTTAACAGAGTTAAACAAGAAGAGTAAAAAACAGGGTAGCTGAAAACTGTTTTCTAGAGTAGGCATTTTTTAAAACCAAAAGTTGATGAAAAATTCAATGTTATCTTTTAGTCTTTTAATGATTTCTACCATTGCCTGTGCCCAAACAAACAGCAACATCCGGTATCAAAATGGGTACTTTAAACCCAGCTCTGGTACATTTGTTCAGCCACATTTTAAAACGAACAGCAATTACACCAACCACGACAACTTTTCTACCATTGGAAACACAAATAGCTTTACGGGTAGTACGGGTTATCGTGCCAGAGATTATTCTAGCGGTGCTTATAATTACGGCGTTGGCAATACAATTTATACCGGAACCAGAGGTGGACAATATTACTACAATAGCAATGGGAAAAAAACCTATGTCCCAAAATGGTAAAACAATCAGGGGAGCGTCCACCGACGGCTCCCCTTCTTTTTTTATTCACCGGTTGGAAGCTCAATAATCAACGACGGCTATTTTCAACACAGATGTTGGCTATTTAATGAAAATACGCTCCTTTAATTGTTTTTATCAATTTGATAATGGTTACTTAGTAATTTCCGCAATAAGTTGAATTGGAACTCCCAACTCTTTAGTTGCTTTGCCTAAATAAATAATTTTATTGCATGAAAGTCCATTTGATTTATTCGACGTTGTCTCAGGAAAAAATCGATCTCGAGATTTTTGAAAATGTAATTGATTTCCTTCAGCAATCAACAGGCCCAATTCAATTTATTTCTGGAGTACTTGATTATCAAAGTATGCCTCTTTTGAAACACGACCATGTTAATTTTAATGTAAAAAAAAACTCATTCAATTACACCTCAAACGAGTCAGTGGAGCCGACTCAAAAAGCTCAATTTAAAGTCCGAAAGTGGTTGAACGAAAAAAAATTCCGAACGCAAAAAGGAAAAATCGAAAATTCAGCCCCGGAACCCAACCTAGATTTTCCACGAGAAGAATTTTACAAACCGTGGGATTATTTTTTTGATCAATGCCTTAGGTTTCGAGAAATCAACTCCATTCCTGAACAAGAGCACGTTTTCTTGCTAAGCAATTTGGGAAACGATAAAAATTGGTTTGGTTCCATAGGTCCCGGCGGACGCGATTATTTTATTCATACTGCCAATTGGAACTTTTATTTTAAGGATGCCGACGAACAATTCCCAATTGCTTACGAAGTAATGGTCTGGATGCTCCGACACATAATGTTTGGTGACCGCGAATCCATGCTCAATGGGATTCATGCTGTTTCCAAGGGCTGTGCAAATGATTTTTGTCAAGATAAAAAGCAGATCCAGCTGAAAATGCGCACAGCAGACGTTTGCCATCAATGTATGGAAAAGCTGGAAGCCAATTCCTACAACCCTTTGTACCTGGCTCAGATTTTAGATGTCTTCGAGCGGGTCCGCTTGAATTTACTTTTTCGTGAAAGAGCTGTTTTACTGAATAGGCCCAGTCGTATTGAGGTAGTGGGGTTTAATCGCCTGCTGCTTTTACCCGACCTTGGAAATACCGAACTGAAACTTAATCCCAAGGAAAAAACCCTTTATTTGTTTTTCTTGAACCATCCGGAAGGGGTCAGGTTAAACCATTTATGCGACCACCAAAGGGAACTAGAGCAGCTTTATAGTCGTTTTGTTCGATCGGGCGAATCCAATACCGTAAGAGAGGCAATCGAGCGCTTGGTAGATGTAATAGACCCAAACCAGCATCAAGTTTTGTCGCGCATTAAATCAAAAATCATCCGTGCCGTAGGTTCAAAAATGGCTCCCCTTTATCTTATTTCAGGAGAACGAGATGAGCCCAAAAAAATCAACCTGGACAGGGAATTTGTGGTGTACCGCGATTGAAGCTTATGCATTTTTCAAAAAATTACCTGAATAGGTGCAAAAAGCCCTGTTCTTGAGTAACGTTGTCATCCAAAAGTATAACATAATAATACACCCCGTCTGAAGCAGGAACACCAGAATGATCCACAACCCCGTCCCAGCAGGTGGTATTCCCATTGCTTTGAAAAATACGTGTTCCCCAACGATTGTATATCCATAGGGTAAAACAGAACTCATTTTCAAGCCCAACAGGACAAAACAATTCATTCAATCCATCCCCGTTGGGGGTAAAAACATTGGGCATCTCAAATTTCAAATAGTCTGACATACTACCTCCCGCAAAATTCAATGTCAGGGTATCTCTGCATGGCCCGTTCCAAACAATTTGGGTTAATATGGCCGTAGAATCATAGGGTATGAGAGCTACATTCTGACCTGGCGTTAAGGGCTGTCCATTCACCAGCCAAAGTACCGAATCGGCATTTTGAGCTAAATCGTTCAAGGCGAGCATCATGCCCAAACAACCTCCGGATGCAAGCCAATCAAAGCCGGCAATAGGAAATTCGGCATGAACCTGTATTACCACGGTGTCCGTGCGCTCACAAACTCCCGGCTGGCCAGGAAAAAAAGTGTTCAACACATAGGTAGTGTTGCCCGTTGGACTTGCAATAGGATTGGGAATGTTGGGATTGGATAAGCCCGCGGACGGAGTCCAAAGGTAGCCTAAACCAATCGTGTCGTTAAGGCCTAATTCAACACTTTCACCCTGACAAATAAGTTTGTCGGCTCCGGCAAAGGTGGTGGGATCTAAAACCATTACAGGCTGAACAATGGTATCAATGCAGAACCCATCTGAGGCTATTAACCTGTACGTTGTACTCACCGAGGGAAAGGCATCAGGGAATGGAGTGCTTGGATTAGACAAGGCATAAGTTGGAATCCAGGAAAAGGAAACCCTGCCCGTTGTGTCGGCTTGATTTAAAGCAATGGTGTCACCCGGGCATAATGCCAAGGTCGGAAGATTTATCAAACCATTTATTTGGTATTCTATCGAATACAAAATCGAATCTTTACATGTACCAAGGCTATAAACAAGTTTGTACGTGGTATCGCTCACGGGGGTAGCTAAGGTGAATTGGGTTGAATCGCTTTGAAGACCAATTCCCGGTGACCAATGAAAATTAGCAAGGGCAGAAATTGCAGAGTCTCCCAATAGCACCGATTGACCAGGGCATATAAACAGTGTGGTGTCGGGAATAGAAACAAGAGATTCAACCACAATTGGAATAAATAGGGTGTCAGAACAGCTGCCATTGGCCATTATCAACCTGTAGGTAGTGGAGGTAAGGGGAGAAGCTAACGGATAAGAACTGCTTGGATCCGAAAGGCCTAAGGTTGGAGTCCAGGAATAATTTACCGTGGGATCACCATTCGGAGTCAATCCTATGTATATGGATTCTCCTTGGCATAAAATCGCGGTATCGGATGTTTGAGAATTATTATCCAGTATAACAACCTTTTTTTTAATGGAATCCACAGAATTGCAATTGCCCCCCGTGTTATCGTAGGCATACAATGTAACTTGATATACACCTGATTGCGGGTAAGTATGGGCGGGATTGGTTAGGGTAGAAGTACTTCCATCTCCAAAATTCCAAAGATAGTTGGTAGCTCCTGCAGAATTATTTTGGAAAAACATGGCAGAAGGCAGACATACCGAGGATGGTACATTAAAATCAGCGATGGTGGTGGGAAAATCAAAAGAGAATTTAAAAACCCCATTGTTGCAGTTCGGAGAACTATTCACCACAGAATGAGCACCCACCGTGGTTGGAAAATCAGAATTGCCTCCACAGCCGGCACAAACACTCTGGTACATCATTCCCTTTCTGTCGAAGCGACTGGTGCCACCGTCAACATGCTCTGCACTGATTGATCCTCCATAAAAGGAACCATAAATTAATTGATTTGCATTATCGTCCATAACCATTAAATAATAGTCGGAACCTGTGGTAAATTGCTGAAAGGCTGTGCCGGGGGTTATCGGCATTCCTGATGTGGTTGAACCTGTGTAAAAGCCGTTGTTTACTAAACCTCCCCAACCAGACAAATAAATTTTACTGCAAACATCTACTAAAAAGGCAGAAGGTGAAATGTCCGGATTCCCATCTCCTGTACCAAAGGCCGTTGACCAGATTAAGGTAGAAAAATTGGGGGCATATTTCCGTATGTATTGTCCTCCGGAAGGAATATTGAAGTTGGCATTGCTGATGTAGTATGAACCAGGAGTGTTGGTTTGTCCAAGCACATAAACATTCTCAGCGGCATCAAGTTGAATAAAATAATTTTGGTCGTAGCCGGGTGAACCTACATACATACTATTTAACAGCGTGGTTCCATTTGCGGAAAAGCGGGAAGCAAATCCATCGCAATTGCCACCATAATAGGTATTGAAAGGTGAATTCGCAGTTGGAAAATTGGTGGAATTGGTTCCACCTGTAACCAATAAATCGTCGTTGTTGTATAAATCCAGTGAATAAATTGCATCGTTGTTTGAGCCGCCTAGGTATGAACTCCAAATTATGGAGGTCAAACCATTGTCCATTTTAAAAACTACCCCATCTTGTCCACCCCCTCCATAAATTGTTTGAACCGTATTGGGGGTTACCGGGAAATCTGAAGAGGCTGTAACGGTAGCCACATAAATGTTGTTTAAATTGTCAATAATGATCTCTCCCCGAACTTCATCGGCGTAATTAAACCTTAAAGGAGCACCTTGGTTCAATCCATCATTAGCAGTACCACCAACAAAGGTGGATGCCTGAAGCGCTGTTCCATTTGCCGATATTCGGCTGATAAAAATATCGGAACCTGAATTGTAATTGATGTTCATGGATGTGGTGCTGCCATTTGCCCCGCCATTAAAACTGGCATCGTAGGCATTTTGAGAGATGGGAAAGTCTGCCGAACCGGTTGTACCATACACAAAAAGTTCATCAAAATTGTTTACAACCAAACTGTGGGGCAATTCGCTGCCGCTACCCCCTAAATAGGTGGACCAAACCATGAAACTTCCCGTTGTGTCGTATTTAGAAAGGGTAACATCCGAGGGGAAAACAAAACCATGCCCTCCATTCCAAACAGTTTGAAATGCCCCGGTCGTGGTTGGATACCCAATTCCATTGGCCACTCCACCTGAATACAAGAAACCATCAGAATCATACGTGGCTGTATAGCCCCAATTGTCGGTGGTAGACCCGGAAAATGAGCCAAAAACCAGGTAGGGATCTACAATAAGATCCAATTTTTTATCGTAACTGCCTAGTTCAAAGCCTAGTCTATTCCCCCGAAGGCCAAAGGAGCATGATATCCAAGTGGTATCACCGCTCATTCCAACCTGATATGCAACAGGCGATTTTTCAAAAACCATTCCCAATGTGGTCTCAATATTCAAATTCCCATTCTCCAGGTACAGGGATTGTGCCCCCTTGAATTCCAAACCTATTTCTTGTGGCGCTGCTCCCGGTTCAACAATAAACTCATATTTCACAGATTGTCCATCGGAATAAAACCGGCAGGCAATGCCTTCCCAAACGTCCTTAGCAACCACATATTGGTTCGCATAAAGTCCTGATGCCCAAAGCGAAGGGTCGTTGCCCAGAAAATAGTTGAAGTAGGTTTTACCCGGGGTATGTCCGACCCAGCGAAGCGGACCATATGGGTTTATTAAGTTTACCTCTACGGCATGCGATTTAAGAATAATTTCTTCCGGTTGCCCTTTGGTATGGGAAGCATGCAATGGCTCCATATCTGCCCAATGAAATTTCCAGCCAAATTCGGTGAAAAACAGCGCTCCCGAAGGAATATCCGTTTTGTATTGAAATGGACCTTGCCATTGACCCTTGTTTTCAATGAAGCCTTTTTGGCCAATCAAACATTGAAAGGGTGAAATCAGTAAGGAAAATGCAATTGTAAGGAGGGATAGCTTGACCATACATTTTACGGTGTGAAAATCAAAGGTACGCATTAGAATGTTCAATGACAATGCGCTTATTTAATCTATTTTGCCTGTCTAAATCGCTCAACCTAAACCCATAGGGGCCCTTTGATTTGCAAATGTAATGGCCGGGTATTACATTTGCACCCCTTATTAAAGAAAAAGCGGGGTGTAGCTCAGCCCGGTTAGAGTACACGTCTGGGGGGCGTGTGGTCGGAGGTTCGAATCCTCTCACCCCGACAAGCGGTCAATTTCGGTTGACCGCTTTTTTTAAAAAATTATTAACAAATAAGTCGCCATAATTTTAAGCCATTGCCACCTTATTATTTGTAATAGAAACTTTATTTTAATAAGTAAATATCCTGTGTGAAGAAAGCTCAAAAGAAGTTAAATTTATTTAAAATCTTCTCTTTATTTTTTAATTCAGACTTTAGTTTATTTTAAGTCAATCGATTAACTATCCATTATGCTTGAATTAATTTCTTGTTTCTAAAAATTATTTATAACCTTGGAGTCTGTTTCAAAGTGCAAACTTTAAAATCTCTTTCTTTAATCAATCTTTTATGAAAAACTTTAACCACCCTTTATTACGCCGAGCGCTCCTTTCTCTTGGAATGGTGGTCGCTGCTTTCACCCTGTCCAATTTTGGATTCGGGCAATGTCCAACACCTTCAGCTTTATCTTCTGCCGCAACCTGCGGTCAGGCGGCAACCCTTACGGCTTCCGGCTCAACCGGTTTGTACCGCTGGTACAACCAGCCCAGCGGCGGTTCTGTTCTGGGAACCGGTGCTTCGTTCACCACTCCGGCCATGTATTCACAAGGCACCTATTATGTGGAGGCGGTAAACAGCTACAACAACCCCAACT
>Ga0214917_10003389_pt1 | contig 18427 bp, 16 predicted proteins | sample LL_1208_BB_MetaG_FD_177983 | JGI IMG/M metagenome (GOLD analysis project Ga0214917, IMG submission 177983) | Freshwater microbial communities from Lake Lanier, Atlanta, Georgia, United States - LL_1208_BB | ecosystem: Environmental > Aquatic > Freshwater > Lake | place: USA: Georgia | collected...
CTACTGCCCGGCGCCCTTCGTCGATGCCGACCTGCTGGCCGACATCGAGGCCCGGATTCTCGTGCCGACCGCGCACGCCATGCGCCGCGCGAAGGTGCCGTTCCACGGGGTGCTCTACGCGGGATTGATGCTGACGGCCCAGGGACCGAAGGTGCTCGAATTCAACGCGCGGTTCGGCGATCCCGAGTGCGAGGCGCTCGTGGTGCGGCTGGAGACGAGCCTGCTGGAACTGCTCGACGCAGCCGTCGATCGCCGGCTCGACGAGGTGGCCCCGCCCCGGTGGCGGTCCGGGGCGAGCGTGACCGTGGTGATGGCCGCGGAGGGCTACCCCGGCGCGGTGGAGAAGGGGCGGCCGATCCGCGGCCTCGAGGCGGCCGCCGCCCTGCCGGACGTCGCGGTGTTCCACGCGGCGACACGGCGGAAGGACGACGTCGTCCACACCGACGGGGGCCGGGTGCTGGCGGTCACGGCGGTCGGCTCCACGCTGGCACGGGCCAAGCTCAACGCCTACGCCGCCGTGAAGGAGATCCGCTGGGCGGGGGCGTGGTGCCGCAAGGACATCTCCGACAAGGGGCTGGCGCACGAGCGTGACACGGTCGCCCGGCAGCCGGCGGAGGGGTCCGCGGAGCACGACGCCGCCCCGCGGTCGCCCGCGGGAGACCAGCCCTCGGGAGACCAGCCATGAGGCTGCGCGTCGGCATCGTCGGCCTCGGCACCCAGTGGGAGAGCCGACACCTCCCCGCCCTCCGCGCGCTCGCCGACCGGTTCGAGGTCCGCGGCATCTGCGAACAGGTCGCGCACCTCGCGAAGCGGGCCGCGCAGGAACTGGGCACCGTGCCCGTCGACGGCTTCCGCGCCCTGGCCGCCCGGGACGACATCGACGCCATCCTCTACTTCGCCGACCAGTGGTACGGAGCGACGCCCATCCTCGCCGCGTGCGACCACGGCAAGGCGGTCTACTCGGCGATCTCGCTTCCGCTGGCACCCGACGAGGCGCGGCGGCTGCGGCAGCGGGTCGAGGAGTCGGGCATCGCGTTCATGGCCGAACTGCCGCGGCGGCACGCGCCGGCGACGCAACGCCTCAAGGAACTGATCGCCACGCGGCTCGGCCGACCGCGGCTGCTCTTCTGCCACCGCCGCGTGCCGCTCTCCGGCGGCGCCGCCGCCGCCCCGCCGCGGGATCGGACCAGCGAGGCCCGCGACCTCATGGAGTTGGTCGACTGGTGCCGGTACGTGGCCGGAGCGGAGCCCACGAGCGTGGTGTCGGTACGGCATGCCGAGACACCCGGTGCCGAAACCGACGACTACCAGATGATGAGCCTCGATTTCACGCCGTCCGCCGGGCCGCACCCGGCCCCGGGAAACGGCGTGCTCGCCCAGATCAGCTGCGGCTACTACATGCCGCGACAGTGGGATGAGGCGGTGGGCTTCCGGCCCCCGGCCGCTCTGCAGGTGGCCTGCGACAACGGGATCGCGTTCATCGACCTGCCGGCGAACCTCGTCTGGTTCGACGCGGTCGGCCGCCACCACGAGTCGCTGGAGAGCGACCGTCCGGTGGGCGAGCAGATGCTGATGCAGTTCCACCGCAAGGTGACCAGCCTGCTGCGGGCGATGAGCGGCCTGGACGACACCCTCGTGGCCATGCAGATCGTGCAGGCCGCCGCCACGAGCCAGGCCGAGGGCCGACGGGTGCGGCTCCCGACCGCGCCGGGAATCACCGCGGCGCCGACCTCGTGAGCCGGCCCGGGGGGCATCGCGTCACAGTGCGGCCACCACCAGGTCGCCCACCTCGCGGGTGCCGTGGCCCATCCTGCCGGCCGCCTGGCTCTTCATCTTCGTGCCGGTGACGCTGGCCACGGCGCGGTCGATCCGCGCGGCCGCTGCCGGCTGGCCGTTGTGCTCCAGCAGCATCGCCATGGCGTTGATCGCCGCCATGGGATTGATCTGGTTGAGGCCGGTGTACTTGGGCGCACTGCCGCCCATCGGCTCGAACATGCTCACGCCCCGCCGGCCGTCCGGCGCCACGTCGGGATTGAGATTCGCGCCCGCCGCCACCCCCATGCCGCCCTGGAGGATGCCGCCGAGGTCGGTGATGATGTCGCCGAACATGTTCGTGGTGACGATCACGTCGTACGCGTCGGGATTCTTCACCATCCACATGCAGCAGGCGTCGACGTGGTTGTAGTCGGTCTTCACGTCGGGATACTCGCGGGCGACCTCCTGGAACGTCCGCCACCAGAGGTCGTGGCCGAAGGTCAGCACGTTGGTCTTGGCGACCAGCGTGAGCGTCTTCTTCGGACTGTTCCGCCTCCGCGTGTACTCGAACGCCCAGCGGATGCACCGCTCGGTGCCCTTCCGCGTGTAGACCGCCTGCTGCACCGCGACCTCGTCGGGCGTGCCCTTCTTCAGGTAGCCGCCCACGCCGCAGTAGAGGTCCTCGGTGTTCTCCCGGACGACGACGAAGTCGATGTCCTTGGGACCGCGGCCCGCCAGCGGGGTCTCCACGCCGGGCAGCAGCTTGACCGGCCGCAGGTTGATGTACTGGTCGAGTTTGAACCGCAGGTCGAGCAGCAACCCCTTCTCGAGGATCCCCGGTGCCACGCCCGGGTGGCCGATCGCGCCCAGGAAGATCGCGTCCTTGCCGCGCAGCAGGTCGAGGCCGCCCTCGGGAATGATCTCGCCGGTCTTCAGATAGCGATCGCCGCCCCAGTCGAGCGTCTCGACGTCGTAGGAGAAGCCCTCCAGTTTCGCGACGGCGGCGAGCACCTTCATCGCCTCGGCGGTGACTTCCGGGCCCGTGCCATCACCGGGGATGGCGGCAATCGCGAGAGGACGTTCGGTCATGAATCGGCGAAGCTCCCTGCTGGTGAAGACTGCTGGTGAAGACTGCGTATGCAGAGTGTGCGGCGGGTGGGACGGGCCGGGCGGCCCGGACGGTGGTGTCGCGCTGCTCAACATCCCGATCGTGCGGTCGGCGCCGGGCGCCAGCCGCCGAGTCGCTCGATGTCGGCCCCGCTCGGTTCCGCTCGGTTCCGCTGGGGTTCGGTCAGTTGTTGCTGAAATCGAGCTGCTTGCCCGACTTGACCCCCAGCGGGTTCTTCACGAACCGCTGGCGGCAGGCGTCGCAGAGATCGAACCGCATCGAGCGGGCACCGTCGCCGAGACCGGCCGCGAGATCCTCCTCGTCGAGCCGCTCCAGCATGTCCTGCATCTCTTCGAGGTGGTCGGCCTCGTCCTGTCTCTGAGTCGCATTGGCGTCGCAGCCGCCCTGATCGGCGACGTCCTCGACGGCGGGAAACACCTCGATCTTCACGACGTGATGCACGTCCGTATGCGTGTCGATCGGACGCCGGCAGATGTCGCATGAATAGTGCAGCATTGAATGCTCCGCGGGAAGAAGGGACTCCGGCCATGCCTCCGCCGGGCGCGGCGTGCCGGCATCGACGCAAGCGACGGCGGCACTCTCCGAGAGTGTGCCTGCAACTTCTGGCAAAGGCAAGCGGTCCGTCGCCACCATCGCCGCACCGCGGTCGTCGCGTGACCGCCTCACACGGGAACCTCATTTGGCGGCGCCGCTGCCGGGCGACTACACTCGCCGGGGAGTCCCGGGGACCGTCCGAGGAATCGCCATGTCCGCTCCGATGATGCCAGCCGCGATCGCGCCCGGCACGCTCGGGCTGAGCGTGCTCGTGCTGAACCGTTCGTTCGTGGCCGTGCACATCACCAACGTGCGGCGGGCCATCACGCTGCTGTTCCGGCAACTCGCGGAGGTCGTGCACATCGAGGAGGGGCAGTACGCGGCCCACTCGCTCGATTCCTGGAGGGAGCTTTCCGCGCTGCGGTCGCGGTATCGCGGCCCCGACGAGGACTGGGTGCGGGCCGTCGGCTACGAACTGCAGGCCCCCCGCGTCATCCGGCTGGTCTCGTGCGACCGGGGGCCGCGCCAGGGGCTGCGGTTCAACCGCCGCAACGTGTTCGCCCGCGACGGCAACCAGTGCCAGTACTGCGGCGAGCGGTTCCCCACCAGCGAACTGTCGCTCGACCACGTCGTGCCCCGCAGCCGCGGTGGCGTGACGAGCTGGGAGAACATCGTCTGCGCCTGCGTCGCCTGCAACGTGCGCAAGGGCGGCCGTACGCCGCCGGAGGCCCGGATGAACCTGGTCCGGCATCCTGTCAAGCCGAAGCGCAGCCCCCTGCTCTCGATCAAACTCGGGAATCCGAAGTACGAGAGCTGGAAGAGCTTCGTCGACAACGCCTACTGGCTCGTCGATCTCCGCTGATGCGTCGCGTGTGCCGCGTCAGGAGGACCGCTCAGCAGAGCGGATCCTTCTTCTCCGTGATCACGGTGGACTGCGGCGCCATCTCGGCGTTGAGCTCCTTGAAGTCCTTCCAGTCGGCCGGCAGGTTGTCCTCGTGGAAGATCGCCTCCACCGGGCACTCGGGCACGCAGGCCTCGCAGTCGATGCACTCGTCGGGATGGATGTAGACCATCTGCTCGCCCTCGTAGAAGCACTCCACCGGGCAGACGACCACGCAGTCGGTGTACTTGCAGGCGAAACAGGGCTCGGCGACGACGTGCGTCATGGGGAACCTCCTGGAGCGGTGAGGATGGATGTCGCGGTCAGGGAACGATCGGTGAGAGCCGTCGGCGCGTGCTCGGCGACGGACCGGAGGGTCGGCGAACCTTGAGCTTCCCGGCCCGTGGCAAACTCTGCCGAATGCGCGGAATCGTAGGGGGAGGCGACAGACCTGTCAACGATGGAGAAATCGGCGATCGGGCACGGTTTCCATGAGTCCGCGCGGACACGGTGTTGGTTCCGGGGAGCGGTGGCCTTATGATGGGTGGGTCGGGGCAACACTCCACCCAGCGGTTCCGTGTCGTCTGCCGCACGTCGAGCGGCATCCGGGGCGTCGGGTGTCCGCGAGGGCGTGCCATGACCGTGGCCGAGACGACGATGGACGTTCCGCAAGCCGCCGGTTCGGCCGCCCCCCGTGCCGTCCTCCTCTCGCCCGAGGATCGCAGGCTGATGAGCGAGTGCCTCCAGGGGCACCGGGAGGCTTGGGATGCCTTCGTCGACCGCTTCCTGGGGCTGTTCGCCTTCGTGGTCGATCGCACCGCGGCCCAGCGCGGGATCATGATCTCTTCCGCCGACCATGACGATCTCGTCGCCGACATCCTGCTCGAGATCCTCCACCACGACGCGGCGGTGCTGCGCGGGTTCGAGGGGCGGTCGAGCCTCGCCACCTATCTCGCCGTCGTCGCGCGGCGGGTCACCGTCCGCGGCCTCGCCCGCCTGGGTGCGAAGGCCCCGGGCCACCGCGTCGGCACAACGCACGAGCCCGCCGACGGCGATGGCGGCCAGACGCGGCTGGCCGACCGGGAGCAGGTGGCCGCGTTGCTCGGCCAGCTCGAGGAGACCGAGGCGACGCTCGTGCGGCTCCATCACCTCGAGGCCCGCAGCTACGGCGAAATCAGCCGGCTCACCGGCATCCCGATGGGTTCGATCGGTCCGATGCTGGCCAGGGCCCGGCAGAAGATGAAACTGCACGCGGATGCCTGACGGAGCCCGCCCCGCGGCCTCCGCGCGGCGGAATGGTCATGGTGCGGCGACCGGGCCGACCACCACCGCCGGATCCGCCAGATCGACCGGCGTGTAGCCCTCGTAGGCCGGCATCTGCCAGAGCTGGCCGGGATCGGTCGCCGGCTGATTGGTCGCGATCGTCGTCAGCTCGAGCTGAAACTCGATGCCGGATGCGGGCCACGACACCTCCACCAGCCGCGGGAGCGCGGCCCCCGACTGCGGATCGACCCGATGCTTCGTCGTCCGGCAGCTTGCCAGCCGCTCGCCGACCGCCGTGAACAGGTGCTGCTCCAGGACCAGGCCGGTGGTGCCGTCGAGAATGGTCGACTTGAGCAGTTCACCGTCGGCGCCCGGCGCGGCCGCGGTGGCGGCCGGCGCGAGACGGCTGCGGATTTCGAGCCGGCCGTCGGGCAGCGGGAACGGGCCCTCGTGACGGTCTTCGGGGCGGAAGTGCACGAGCCCCAGCAGTTCCGGCATCCAGTCGGCACGGATCGGCAGCAGGCGGCGGGCCGACGACTCGTCGTAGCGATCGTGGCGGCAGTGCAGCATCACGGGCGGCTGATGCCGGCGGATCCACAGCCAGAACAGGTCGTCGTTGCTGCCGATGTCGAGTTCGCTGCCGGTCACGGCCGTCTGCGCCCGCAGCCGGAACCGCCGCGGCGGCTCGCAGGCCACCTGCGCCGACAGCCGCGGCACCCCCGGGACGCTGAGCACGGCCTGCGGAGCCATCATGCTGCGGACCCGCTGGGTGTTGTCGTGGACCGTGGCGATGATCTGGTCGAGGCTGGGCTGCGCCGGCAGCGTGCGGGGCAAGGGCAGCATGCCGACCTGGTAGCCGCGGATGGCCTGCGGACAGGCGGCACCGGTGCTGGCGAAGGCCAGCAGCACGAGCGTGAACGCCAGGCCCCGCGAGGCGACGGGAGGACGGGCGGCCGGCGCGGTCATGCGGCACCTCCGCTCCACAACAGCGCCGCCAGCCGCTCCTCGACGCCCGGTGCGGTCGCTTCCCCGGGGGGGACGACGCGGATCGCGTACTCGCGGTCCCGCTTGCGGCAGGCGACCACCATGACCGCGGGATCGGCGGCCACCGGGATGGTCGCGGCGTCGCCGGCACCGGCAGCGGGATGATCCACGAACCGCAGCACGCGGCGCCGCAGGAGTTCGAGCGCCACCAGGTATCGCAACGCGGCGTCGTCCTGGCGGCCCTCCAGTTCCTCGATCACGTCGAGCAGCACGTCGGCCGGGGCGAGCGTGGTGCCTCCCGTGACGGCGGCGGGAAACCGCGACCGCCACCAGGCCAGCGTCTGCGGCGGCGGTCCCGTCCACGCCGCCGCGGCGTAGTCGCGGCGGTCCAGACGCCCCTCGGCGCGCACCAGTGCCGACACGAATTCGTCGCCGGCGACGAACGGCCGGCCCGTCTCGACGCAGGCCGTGTGCGGTCGGTGGAGCTTCAGTTCCATGCGGGACATCCGATGAACGCGCGACGGCCGGCCACGCGACGGCGTGACGGGGCAGACGTATAGGGATTCCGCGGGTCCGCTTCAACCCGCAGTCGGACGCAGGTCGCGCACGCTGGGGCGGCACGGTCGGCTGGGCAGGCTGGGCGAGCCCGCGTGGCGTCAGCCCCCGGCCCCGCCGAGGAGCAGGTCGGCCACTTCGACGATGCCGTCCTCGTCCTCGCGGCGGACGACGCGATCGGCGGCGGCGAGGACCGCCGGCCGGGCGTTCCCCATCGCGATGCCCAGGCCGGCCGCGCGGATCATCGGCAGGTCGTTGACGTCGTCCCCGACCGCGCACACCTCGCCGGCCGCGATGCCCCACGCGCGGGCCAGCAGTTCCACGCCCGACCACTTCGTCACGCCGGCCGGTGCGATCTCGCACATCCAGTGGAGATACCTCGGGCTGCGGATCGTGTGCAGCGAGAGCCGGCCCGGGAAGCCCGTGTCGAGCGCCCGCTCGAGCGACTGCATCGCCTGCCGCGGCCCCATCGCGAACCCGGCGAACACGCCCGGCGGCGGAACGCGGTGCAGGTCGGGCACGACCCGGGCGAAACCGGCGTTGCGTTCGAGATACTCCGCCAGCCCCGGCAGGAACGGCGTGCCGTCGACGTCCCGCCCGGGGGTCGGCGGAACGCACAGGCTGCGGCAGTGAAAGTCGAAGCCGGCGGCGAAGCTGTCGGAGTAGAGCACCGGCTCGTGGCCTGCCGCGACGATCGTATCGATCACGCCCTGGAGCACCCCGGGGCCGAACTCCGCGCGGGCGAGCGTGACGTGGTCCGAGATGCGTTTGACGAGCGCCCCCGACGCGGTGATCATCGGCCCGGACAGGCCGAGCCGCTCGGCCACCGGCAGGGTGTCGCGGTAGCGCCGGCCCGTCGCCAGCACGACGCGGATGCCGGCGGCCTGGATGCGGGCCACGGCCGCGCGGGTGGCCGCCGTGATCTCGTGACGGCTGTTGGTGACGGTGCCGTCGACGTCGAGCACGAGCAGCCGCGTCGGCAGGGGCGGTGCGGTGGCCGGTGTGTCGGTCATGCGACCTATACTAGCGGGGGAGGAACCCGATGAGCGATCCCACGACACCCGCCGACATCCCGTTCACCGCCGTGGCCGAGGTCGGCACGATCCCGATCGGCCAGGGCCGGGTGTTCGAGGTGTCGGGCCGGCTGGTGGCGGTGTTCTTCGACGGCCACGCATACGCCGCGATCGACGACCTCTGCCCCCACATGGGCGCGTCGCTGGGATCGGGCCCGCTGGCCGACGGCGCGGTCACCTGCCCGTGGCACGCCTGGCGGTTCCGTCTCTGCGACGGGGCGTGGTGCGACAACCCGCAGCTCAAGGTCGCGGTCTACCAGACGCGGATCGCGGACGGCCGGATCGAGGTCCGTGTCCCCCCCGCGACGCCGATCGAGCTGCCTACGGCTCGACCGTCGACACCGTGATCGCTGCCCCCGGTGCGAGCACCCGCGGCTCCGCGACGCGAGCCTCCCGCACCCGCGCCGCCCAGGCCTCGGCATCCTGTGCGATCGGCGGCCAGGTGCCGTAGTGGCTCGGCAGCACGATCCGCGGCGCCAGCAGCCGGATCGCCTCCAGGGAGTCGTCGGGGCCCATCGTGAACAGGTCGCCGATCGGCAGGATCGCCACGTCGATCCGCCGGCCATCATGGGGAAACCCGATGCGGGCCATGTCGGAGAACAGCGACGTGTCGCCGGCGACGTAGATCCGCAGCCCTCCCACGTCGAGCACCCAGCCGGCCGGATGTCCCCCGTAGGTGCCGTCGGGCAGGCTCGAGGAGTGATGGGCGATCTCCATCTTCGCGGTGCCGCCGGGCACCGCCACCCGGCCGCCGATGTTCATCGGCTGCACGGCGTCGATGCCCTGCGCCGACAGCCATTGGCCGATCTCCCAGTTGCAGTGCACCCGCGCCCCCGTCCGCCGCGCCACGGCGACGAGATCGGCGACATGGTCGAAGTGGCCGTGCGTGACGAGGATCGCGTCGCAGGAGACGTCCGCGGCCTTCACCGCCGCCGTCGGGCAGGCGTCGAAGAAGGGGTCGATCAGCAGCGTGCCGGCGCCGGTGTCGATGAGCCAGGTGGCGTGGCCGGTCCAGGTGAGCGTGACGGACATGGGGCCTCTCCGGGGTGGTGCGCGGGGCGGGAAAACCGACGCCGCACTATATCGCCTCCCCCGCCGCGCTCGCCGCGCCGCCGGCGGCCTCGTCCACCGCGGCTTCGACGAGGTTGGCGAGCACGAGGAACTGCAGCAGTTGGCCGACGGTGTGTTCGTCCACCCGCGGCAGCCACAGGCTGTCGGCGGCCGCCGGCGGCCGGTCGGTGGTCCTGCCGGTGGCCAAGGGATCCCGCCTGGTCTCGCCGACGACCAGCGCGGTGGCGGGCCGCGACGCGACCGCCGCCGGTGGGGACTGCCACCGGCAGATGGCGTCGAGCTGGCCGCTCGGGCTGATGAACGACCGGGGCGGCCGCAGGCCGCCGAGCCCGCCCCACGCCCCCACGTGCCGGAACACGGGATGCTCGCCCGCGGGTGTCTCGCGGAAGCGGCGGTTCATGGCGGCCGCACCCTGCAGCAACCGCACCACGTCGATGCCGGCGATCGCCGCCGGGAGCAGCCCGATCGCGGTCCACACCGCCGCGCCGGCGTTGCCCGCGCCGGGCAGCGAGAAACCGCCGCCACGGGCCGGGTCGACGCCGGCCGGATCGTCACTGCCCAGTGCGGCGCGGACGGCGCACGGCCAGTGGCCGGGCCCGGCGATCACCGCCGTCCGCCGGCCCGCCTCGCCGCGATCGCCGCCGACGTGTGCACACAGCGCCTCGACCAACAGCCCCGCCACGGCCGCGGCCTCCGGTGCCGCCTCGTGCCGACCGACGACGACGAGGCCCCACTGATCGAGCAGGTCGCCGCTCCGGGGCCGTCCGGCAGGGGCCACGAGATCGAGCAGTCCGGCGAGCACGTCGCCCTCGACCGGCGGCACCAGGAACGAGAGCCGCGGCCTGCCGCCGCGCTCGCCGCGGGAGAGTTCGTTGTGGAACGGGTGCCCGCACGACTCGAAGACGCCGCGGGCGGCGAGGAGTTCGCGGGCGTCGCCCAGTACGATCACGCGATCGACCCGTTCCCCGAGCCGCCGCGCCGCCCGGAGAATTGCGAACACGGCGCTGGCGGCCCGGCCGCCGCCGGTGTTGTAGTCGGCGAGCAGCCGGTCGGGCAGGCCGGCGGCGTGCCGCTCGTCCCCCGCCAGGCCGCCGCGGGCGAGCGCGGCGTGCACGGCGAGGAGCGTCTCCGGCGGCATGGCGGAGAGCGTCCCCGCATCGTAGGCGATCGGGTCCTCGGGCGGCCTGGGGCGGATGACGCTCATCGGGGGCTCGGCGGCGGCGGAATCGGTTTTCGGCGGACCGCGGGGACGGGTGGTGCCGTTCCCGCCGCGAACGGGTAGTCTCTGCCCGGCGGCGGCGACGCCTCCCGGCCCGCGGGCCCGGGACCGCCACCCCTTCATCTTTAACCGCACGGCGCAGGAGATGTCAGCCCCATGACCGAGCACGACCTCGTTCGCGAACTCGCCGAGAAGAATGGATCGAAGATCGTGATGCTCGTGGCCGACGGCCTGGGCGGCCTGCCGATGGAACCGCACGGCCGCACCGAGCACGAAACGGCCAACACGCCCAACCTCGACGGCCTGGCCCGCCGGGGTACGAGCGGTCTGAGCGTGCCGGTGCTGCCGGGCATCACGCCCGGCTCCGGCCCCGGGCACCTCGGCCTCTTCGGCTACGACCCGCTCACCTACACGATCGGTCGCGGCGCGCTCGAGGCCACGGGCATCGGCTTCGAACTCGGCCCCCGCGACGTCGCCGCCCGGGGCAACTTCTGCACGCTCGACACCGCCGGCCTGATCGCCGACCGCCGCGCCGGCCGCATCCCGTCGGAGGAGAGCTTCCGGGTGGTCGAGCGGCTCCAGGCGGTGCGCATTCCGGGCGTGGAGACGTTCGTGAAGCCGGTGAAGGAGCACCGCTTCGTGGTCGTGTTCCGGGGCGAGGGGCTCGACGGCGGCGTGGCCGACACCGACCCCCAGGCGACGGGCCTCGCCCCGCTCGATCCGCAGCCGGTGCGGCCCGCCGCGGCCCGCACGGCCGAGGTCGCCAAGGAGTTCGTGCGGCAGGCACGGGCGATCCTCGCCGACGAGAAGAAGGCCAACGGTCTCGTGCTCCGCGGGTTCGCCGCCAAGCCGCAGTTGCCCGGCTACGCCGATCTCTACGGCCTGCGTGCCGCCGCGATCGCCGTGTACCCGATGTACAAGGGGCTGGCCCAACTGGCCGGCATGACGCTCGTCGGCGCGGCGCAGTCGCTGGACGAGCAGATCGACGAACTGACGAAGTGCTGGAACGACTACGACTTCTTCTTCCTCCACTTCAAGTACACCGACTCGACCGGCGAGGACGGCGCGTTCGACCACAAGGTGAAGCGGATCGAGGAACTCGACCGGGCGATCCCGCGGATCGAGCAGCTCCGACCCGACGTGCTGATCGTGACCGGCGACCATTCGACGCCGAGCAAGCTCAAGAGCCACTCGTGGCACCCCGTGCCGACGCTGCTCGTGGCCGACACCTGCCGGCCGGACGGGCTGGAGGCCTTCTCGGAGCGCGAGTGTCTCCGCGGCGGCTTCGGCCAGTTCCCCGCCAAGCACCTCATGCTGCTGGCGATGGCGCACGCCCTGCGGTTCGGCAAGTTCGGCGCGTAGCGTCGCCCCGCAGCCGGAGCGGCCCCGGTGCCGCGGACGGCCTACCGGTGGATCACGCGGGGATCGAGCCACAGCGTGCGGTCGAGCACCGCGCCAGCGGCGGCCGGTTCGACCACCAGCTCGATCTCTTCGGCGGCCCCGAGTTCGGCGCGGATCGCCAGCGGCGGATCGCCGCCCCGCAGCACGGGCGACGCGAAGACCTCGCGCCGCCCCCCCGCGCCGGCGGCGATCTCGACCTTCACCACCACGCTCCCCTGCCCCGGCCCCGCGGAGCCGTCGATCCCGACGGTCGCCTCGAACCGCGCGGCGGGCCGCGGCAGGCGATAGCGGACCCGCGCCGGCGCGTGCAGGCCCAGGCTCGTGAAGGAGGTGTCGCCGCGGAGGTCGGGCCAGTCGCCGGCGACGGTGCAGCCACTCGTCACGGGCCACGTCGCCCCGAAGACGTGAGCCGCCTCGGCGTCGACCGGCTCCAGTGCCGCCAGGACGGTCGTCCGGCCGCCGTCCACGGCCACCGCGACGATCGCCTCCGTCGCGCAGCGGGCGGTCACTCGAGCACCGGGCCCGCCGCCGCGCAGCACGATGCGGCTGCGGTCGATGCCGTCGTCGCCCGCGGCGTCCGGCCGGAGTTCGTCGATCGCGATCCGGGTGCCGTCCGCGAGGGCGAGCCATGGCGACGGCCGCGCCGCCGGCCCGCGTGCCGCGGGTTGCGCACCGTCCGCCAGATCGACCGCCCGCAGCACGTCCAGCGGAATCGTCGCCACACCGAAGCGGGTCTCGACCGCGACCGCGTCGTCGTGCCAGGCGAGGCGGCGGCCGAGCAGGCGATCGCCGTTGGCCAGCCGCAGCAGCGACCCGTCGCCACCCATCGCCACGCGTGGCGGCGCGGGACCGACCGCCGTGCCCACCCGCAGGCCCCGCACGGACGCTGCCGGGAGCGTGAGCCTGCCCAGCGTGGGCGAGACGACGACGACCGCCGCGGCGTCGGCCGCGGCGATGCGTCCGGCGATCACGCCGCCGTCGGCGAGGAGCACCATCGGGCCCAGCGGCCACGGCGGGCAGCGGCCCCACCCCACGACGTCGGCCGTGGCCGCCGTATGGGTCGTCGGCGGGCCATCCACCGCCGCGACCCCCCGCCAGGCACTGCCGTCGGCCGCGATGCGTTCCGGACGCACCCCCTCGTGGCAGCCGTCCACGAGGACGAGCCGCCACGCCGGCCCGGCGAGGTGACCGGTCGCCCCGAACGCGGGACCGCCCGCCGCGAACAGCCCGCATGCCGCCAGCAGCAGCGTCCGCGCACGTGGGTGCCGGGAGAGGATCGCGATCATGGCCGCGGCTCCGGCCTCGGCCCCGGCGAGCCGGAGGCGGGCTCGAGAGCCCCGGGCTCGAACGAATCCGGCCGGAAAGACTCCGGCTGGAACAGCGGCGCGAGCCCGCGCGGCATGCACAGCACCATGACCGCCGCCGCGGTGCCGTATTCGTCTCCGGAGGGATCCTGCCAGGCGCCGTCGCCCCGCTGCGCGGCCAACAGCCTGCCGGCCACCTCCTGGTGCCATGCGTTCCAGCCGGGATCCCCGGCGTGCCGCTGCCATCGGGCCGCCGCCTCGTAGCAGAGGCCGTAGAGCGCGTAGCCGTCGGCCGCGTCGAGCGACAGCGGATGGGCGTCGAGCCATGCCCGGCCCGCCGCGAGCAGCGGCTCGTCCGCCCGGCCCGCCACGAGCAGGCCGAACAGCGCCGCGGCGGTGCGGGGCGAACCGCCGGGACCGGGTGTCGCACGGTACCGGAACCCGCCGTCGGGATTCTGCAGGCCGGCGATGAACGCCGCCGCCCGCTCGACCGTCGTCGCATCGACCTCGTAGCCGCTCGCGTGCAGCGCCCGCAGGGCGACGAGGACGCCGACGGTCACCGACAGGTCGGCATCCGCCCGGATGGGCTGGTACCGCCAGCCCCCCTCGTTGTTCTGCGTGCGGTCGATCAGGCCGCGGGCCGCGACCAACACCTCAGCGACACGGTCGTCGACGTCGGTCTCCCCGTACAGTTCGGCGAGCACCGTGGTCGCGAAGGCATGGCCGTACATCGGTCCGTGGGCGGCCTGCTCGTTGCCGGCGATCAGGCCGTCCGGGGCCGCGCAGGCGAGCAGGTACTCGACGCCCCGCGTCAGGGCATCGGCATGCCGGCCGGACGCGGGCGTGTCGCCGGCGGACGCGATCGCGAGCATCACCTGCGCCGTCACCGCCACGCTTCCCCGGAAGGGCCCCGATCCCCACGACCCGTCGGGCTGCTGCGCCGCGGCCAGCCATGCGAGGCCACGGGTCACGGCGGCATCGACCGTCGGCGAGCGGGCCTTCGACGCGACGGGCCCCTCGTCCGCAGCCACGCCCTGCACGGGCCCCGACACCAGGGCAAAAGCCAGGGCGAGGAGGCAGGCATGGCGGGCGGGGCATGGGCGACGTCGTCGGGTCATCGCGGGCCTGTCGGGGGTGCGGAGGGCTGGAACGGATCCGGAGCCAGCGGCGTGGCGCGGGACCGCGAGTCGAGCAGGAGCCGGTAGTAGGCGTCGATGGCTGGCCGGTAGACCGGCGGCACGGCATCGACCGCCGCGCGGCCGATGGCGGATCGTTCCCCGGTCGGCACCAGGCTCCATACCTGATCCACTGGCGTCGGCCCCACGGGCCCGGCCGGGCCGACGCGGCCCGTTGCCTGCTGCTGCCCACCCGCCCCGGCAGCCCCCTTGGGATCGGTCGTGACGGTCCCCGTCGTCGGGCCCGCGCGAGTGTCCGTGGCCGCCTCGGACTCTCGCATGGGGCCCGGCGTCGCTGGTGTCTTGGTCGCGGGCTGCTGGGTCACCGGCTCGTCGGTCGCATCCGCCGCGATCACGGCATCGTCATCCCCGACACGCCGGCCCCGAAGGTCGGTGGTCAGCCGCTCGAGCGTCGCCGTCGCCCGCACCAGCGGCACGGCGGCCGGCGACCGGCCCACGTCGCCGGCCGCCGGATCGATGCCGGCCAGCGCGACGGCGGCCGCGAGCGCATCGGCCACGCCTGCCACCGCAGCCGCCGCCAGGCCGAGACGATGGCCACGGATCTGGTGCGGGATGGTCGCCAGTGCGACGCCGTCGAGGCCGTCGAGCACGCCGACCGCAGCCGCCAGACGGTCGGGGGTCGGGTCGCGGCGGTCGGCGGCGACGGCCGCCCGCAGCAGATCGCGGTCGGCGAGGATGGTCCGCAGGCAGTCGGCATGCACCGCCGCCATCTGGGCGAGTTCGAGCCGCGACGCCCGCGGCAGCGATTCCGGCGGCAGGCCGGGCGCGGCCGCGAAAGCGGCGGCCAAGCGTGAGGCCAGCCGGCGTTCGACCCCCGCGGCCAGAGTGATCCGCGCGAGTGCCGCCGCCAGTTCGGGCGTCCAGGCATGGGCCTCGGGCCGAGTCGCGGCGGGCGTGTCCGCGGGCTCGGCCTCCACGGCCGTCGGGGCCGTCGCGACCGTGCGCGGATGCGTCGCCGCGGCGACCGGCGGCCGATCCGGCGACAGCGTCCCCGACACCGCGTCGCCCCAGGCCGGCGGCAGCAGCAGCGTCGACAGCCACACGGCCGCCGGCAGCAGGAGGCCTGCCGCCAGCCAGCCGAGGTCGGTCCGGAGTTCCGGCACGACCATGCGCAGCCCGCGCGCCGCCGCGGCCGCCTGCTCCACCGCCAGCCGGCGCAGCGACGAACGCAGCGCCGCAGCGGAGTCGGCGGCGCCGCGGGCAGTGCCCCCCTGCGGCTGGCCGGCGGTTGCGTCGGCCAGGAACTCGACGGCGCTCGAGAGACGTTGGCCGAGTGCCGGATGCTTTCCCTCCGTCGCCAGCACCACGTGCAGCCGGTTCGGTCGCCGTCGTCGCGTGAGCCGGCGACCGAGCAGCGCGAGGGCGACGATCGCGGCGCCGCCCCCGATGCACAGCGGCCTGAGCAGCGCTGGCGCCGCCGGCATCGGGCGGCCGACGACGAGTTCGACACCCGCGAGGCCCGCGGCGAGCACCGCGGCCACCGTCAGCCAGCCGCCGGCGAGGGCCGCGACACGTCCAGCCAGCCCCAGCAGGACCGCGCGATCGACCGCGCGCCGCCAGCCGGCGACGGGGTCGTGGTCGTCCGCCGCGACCGTGCGTGGATCGGCCTCCGCGTGGAGCGTGTGGGCACGCGAGCGGGCGGTGGTCATGCCGTCCTCCCGGCGATCGGCTCCGGCCGCGCTGGCCACCAGGCGATCGCGCCGGCGGTCACGACCGCGAGCAGGAGCAGGTGGACACGTCGGTCGGGGAGCGGTCCGGCGTCGGACCGTCCGCCGACGGTCCGACGCCGGACCGCGGACGCGGCCGCGGCTGCGACCACCTCGGGCAGACGATCCAGGCCGTCGAGCGGCACCACGTCGCCGCCGGTGGCCCGTGCGACGGCGGCCAGCGTGTCGGTCGCCGCCGGACCTCCGGGCATCTCCACGGCCGGTTCCGTCACGACGAACGTGTGCACGACCGGCGTGGCTGGCAGATCGGCCCCGGCCGACGCCGGTGGTACGAGACGAACCTCGTGGATCCCCGCCGCCAGGCGGCCGAGCGACACCGTCAGGCCGCGGCCGGCTCCGGCCGGCAGCGGCACCGGAATCCGCCTGCCGGCGGCCGTCACCCCGGCCGAGGACGGCGACACCAGGTCGAGGTGCCAGCCGGCCAGATCGGTCGTGCACCTCGTCGGCACAAGGTCGATGCGCACACGATCCGCCGTCGTGACCGCGAGCGGCCGCACCGCGATGGTCGCCGCACAGAGCCGGCCGACCAGGTGCGGCTCGGCGAGTCGTGTGATCGCCCGCCGCCAATAGTCGTCGTAGCGGCGTGGATCCCCCCGCCGCCACCGCCAGGTCTCCGCGAAGTGCCCCAGCACCGACCCCGCGCCCTGCCGGTCGACGACGACCGCCGGCCAGCGGTCCGTCGCCCCGTCCGATCGACCGTCGGCCGTCGCGGTGACGAGCACCCGCGCGGTCGGACCGATCGCGACCGGTCTGAGGAGCGCGAGCACCTCCGGCCGCCAGTCGTCCGCCGCCCACGCGACCCAGTCGCCGGCTCCCGCGAGGGCTTCGAGCCGATGCAGACCGCTCGCCGGAGCCGACATCGGACCGACCGCGGCCGCGGGCAGCCACTCCAGCCGCGGGCCGCGGCCCTGCCACCACCGCGGCCCCGGGATCCAGGCGACGCCGAGGCCGCGATCGACGACGGCCGACCGCAACGCTTCCCAGGCCGCCGGCGGCACGGGCTCCGCTCCGCGGCCCGCGGCCGCGGGCACGTCGCCGAGCACGACCACGTCGAAGGCGTCCCAGTCGCGCACCGACTCCGGCGGCGGCGGGGTCGTTCGCTGCCCCGCGGTGGTGCCCGACACGAGCAGGCAGGACTGCGACTCGATGCCGGCGGTCGTCGCGAGCGTGTGTGCGAGGAACCGCCACTCGTAGCGGGGCCCGGCCTCGACGAGGACCACGCGGATCGGCGCCTGCGTGACGAGCGCCGAAACGGTGGCCAACACCGCCCCGGCGGCCGCGGCGTCTGCCGCCGGCGGCGGGCCGACACGCACCAGCGGCGACCGCAGCGCCGCGTTCGCACCGGTCTCGCCGAACGCCCGCGGCGGCACGACCAACGTCCCGCCGTACCGCCGCGGCGCCGGGATGCCGTCGGCCGCAGCGGCCGGCGGTGCGACCGTGAGCAGGCCGGTGGCGATCGGGTCGGCATCCGCCGCGGCCGAGGCGTACAGCGAGACCGGCACCGGGCCGGCCCCCGTCGCCGCCTCGCCACGGACCTCGATGACCGTCGGCTCGGACTCCCGACACACACGGGGGATCGCGACCTGCGTGAGCCGGAAGCCCGGGGGCACCGAGGGCGACGCGGTCGCGACGTCGTCACGACCGACGGGCACCGCCACCAGCGGCACGCCACGCTCCGTGGCGGCCCGCGCCGCCGCGGACCACGAGATTCCGCCGGTGCGGACGCCGTCGGACGCGAGTACGACCACGGCCGGACGGTCGGCCACGGGCGGTTCCGCGTCGGCCCCGACCGCCGCCAACACCGCGTCCCCCAGCCGGCTCGCGTCCCCCAGCGGGCTCGCGGCCGGGAGACCGGCGGCCAACGCCCGAACTCCGTCCGCAGTCACGTCCCGCTGCCACCTGCCGACACGCGTGAACCCGCCAGACAACGTGGCGATCTCCACGGCGCGGTCGCGGGCCAGGCGGTCGAGCGGACCACGGGCCCCTTCCGCACCGCGGAGGGCGGTGACCAACGACTCCAGCCGCGTCGGCGCTGGAACGCGGCGTGTCGGACCGGCCTCGTTCGCACCGGCCTCATCACGACTCCCCATGCTCGGCGAGGTGTCGATGACCAGCGACACCGTCCGCGACGTGCGTTCCCGACCGTCCGACTCGGACCGCACCGGGAGTTCGACGAGGGAGGCGGCGAGCAGGCCGACGACCGCGGCGACCATGCCGGCGTGTCCGATCTGCCGTCGCCACGACCGGCGTCGCCCCGCCGCGAACACCCGGCCCGAACCGAGCCAGTCGGCGACCGCCAGGCCGATCGCCGCCACGGACAAAAGCGTCCCCAGCGG
>Ga0214917_10003390_pt1 | contig 18423 bp, 18 predicted proteins | sample LL_1208_BB_MetaG_FD_177983 | JGI IMG/M metagenome (GOLD analysis project Ga0214917, IMG submission 177983) | Freshwater microbial communities from Lake Lanier, Atlanta, Georgia, United States - LL_1208_BB | ecosystem: Environmental > Aquatic > Freshwater > Lake | place: USA: Georgia | collected...
GACCGGGGAGGATCAGCCGGCGGCCGCCGCGGCGCGGTTGGCCCGCTTGCCCTTGCGCGGCGGGCCTCCCGGTCGCTGCTGCGGTGGCCGAGCCGGAGCCTGCTCCGCGGTCCACGCGTCGTAGAGTTTCCGCAGTCCGGCGACCCGCTCGGGCTGGCTCGCCGCCAGGTCTTTCTGCTCGCCGACGTCGGTGGCGAGGTCGTAGAGTTCGGGCTGGCCGGAGCCGCCCTTGGCCACCACCAGTTTCCAGTCGCCGTCGCGAACGGCCCACTGGTCCATGAATCGCCAGTAGAGGCGATCGTGGGGCCGGCCCTGCACCGTCCCGTCGAGGTAGGGAACGAGGTCGACCCCGTCGATCGTCTCCGCCGCGGCGACCGGCTTGCCGGCGGCCGCCATCACCGTGGGCACGACGTCCAGGTTCATCACGGGCAACTCGTAGGTCTTGCCCTCGGGCAGGCGGCCCCGCCAGCGGACCAGGAACGGAACCCGCGGGCCGCCTTCGAAGGTCGTCATCTTGAAGCCGCGGAGCGGGCCGTTGCGCGAGGTGGTGCTGGCGGTGGGGCCGCCGTTGTCGGCGATGAAGAAGACGAGCGTGTTCTCTTCCTGCCCTGCGTCGCGGACGGCGGCGAGCACGCGACCGACCGCGTCGTCCATGGCCGAGAGCATCGCGGCGAACATCCGCCGATTCGGGTCGGCGATGCCCGCGAACCGGTCGAGATAGTGCTGCGGGGCCTGCAGCGGCGCGTGCTGTGCGTTGAAGGGGAGGTAGAGGAACCACGGGCCGGCCGCATGGTCCTTGATCCAGGCCGCGGCCCGCTCGGCGTAGGCGTCGGTCGTGTAGAAGTCCTCCGACTCGACCGGAACCACCTCGGGCGAGGAGCGGGAATCGATGAAGTTCTTGGGATGGAAGAACGGGGTGTTGGTGAGGGTGCCGAAGAACTCGTCGAAGCCGCGGGCCGTCGGCCGCCGCTCGGGCGACACGCCCAGGTGCCACTTGCCGACGCAGGCGGTCGCGTAGCCGCACTGCTTCAGGCGGTCGGCGAGCGTGGTCTCCTGGAGGAAGCCGCTCGAATCGTGGTCATTGTTGGTTTCGTGGCCGAAGCGGGTCGGGTAGCGGCCCGTCAGCAGGCCGGCCCGCGACGGGCTGCAGTAGGTGGCGGCCACGTAGCCCTGCGTGCAGCGGACCCCCTGCTTGGCCAGCGAGTCGATGTGGGGCGTCGGAATCTGGGGATTGCCCTGGCAGCCCAACTCACCCCAGCCGAGGTCGTCGGCGTAGAAGATGATCACGTTGGGGGCCGCCGCGAGCGGACTCGCGGCCACGAGACCGAGGCAGCAGGCCGCGATCAATCGAGTGAAAGCTGAGATGGACATGCCGCACTCCCCAGGTTGAGGTGTCTCGGTTGAGGTGTCTCGCTCCGCCGACCACGTGGCGGCCACTCCGCCCTGCACCAAGTGAGGCGTAGGATACCGCAGGTGGCGGCCGCAGCGGATGGTGAGGCACGTGGGGCTCGAGCGGAAGAGCCGCGTTCGCCGGGGAAAGATCGCCCGCCCCCGTCCGGCCTGGCTTTGGCAGGTCATCACGCAAAACCCCACGCTGACCGACGCCCGGTTCGGAATCACCATTCGTGGGCCGGAGTATCTGCTCTCGGGAGAGTGGGTATGCTGCCGGCATACGGGGGTTCGCGGTCGGGCCATCCGGGCTTGCCGGGCCGATTCATCTTCCTCGGGGTCATTCTCATGCGCATGTCGTCCCGGCCGTGGCTCGTGGTGATGGGCCTGGTGGTTGCGGCAGGGGCCATGCCGGCGCTGCGCGACGCTGCGCGGGCGGAAGCGCCCGAGCCGGGCGACTATGCGGGCTGGAAACACTCCGGCCGGATCCACGTGCTGACCACGGACGACGGCGCGGCACTGCCGGCCGGGGCGGTGGTCGAGCAGTTTCCGCTGTTGGTGCGATTGCACCGCGATCTCTTTCCCTTCGCCCAGGCTCGACCCGACGGCGCCGACATCCGCTTCGCCGACGCCGACGGCCGGCCGCTCGCCTTCCAGATCGACTCCTGGGATGCCGACCGCGGGGAGGCGAGCGTCTGGGTGCGCATGCCGCGGATCGAGGGCCAGTCGCGGCAGGCGCTGCGGGTGTATTGGGGGCGGCCGGATGCCGCGGGCGCGTCCGAAGCGAAGGGGGTCTTCAACGCCGACAACGGCTACCTGAGCGTCTGGCATCTGGCCGCCGACGTCGCCGATTCCGCGGGTTCACTCCAACTCGAGGACAAGGGAACCAGTTCGGCGCCGGGCGTCATCGGGTTGGCGAGGCGGTTGGCGGCCGGCCAGGGACTGGCGGGCGGAGAGCGGATCGAAACCTATCCGACCGGCAGCGAGCCGCACACGAGCGAGGCCTGGTTTCGGGCCGAGAAGCCCAACGTCCAGATGCTCGCCTGGGGCAACGAACAGGCACAGGGCAAGGTGGTGATGCAGCTCCGCAGCCCGCCCCACATTTCGATGGACTGCTATTTCTCCGACGGCAACGTGAGCAGCCGGGGCGGGGTTTCGCTCGGCGCGTGGACGCACGTGGCGCACACCTACGAGCAGGGCTGTTCGCGACTCTACATCGATGGCCAACTGGCGGGCGAGCAGCGCGGCTCCGGCACGCCGCTGAACATCCGCCGGCCGGCGAAACTGTGGATCGGCGGCTGGTACGGCCGCTACGACTTCGTGGGCGAACTGGACGAGGTGCGGGTGTCCCGCGTGAGCCGATCCGCCGACTGGATTCGGCTGCAGTACGAGAATCAAAAGCCGCTCCAGTCGCTCGTCGGCCCGCTCGTGCGCGAGGGCGACGAGTTCACGATGCCCACGGACCGGGTGACGGTCCGGGAAGGGGAATCGGTGACGCTCGCCGCGCGGATCCAGGGCGCCCACAAGATCGCGTGGGCCGATGTGACGGCTTCCCAACCGGTCACCGAGTCGCTGCTGGCGGTGGATCGCACGACGCTCGAGTATCCGGCCGGTCGGATCGTCGGCAACCAGCAGCGCACGGTGCGGGTGAAGGCGGTGTTTCCGGACGGGGTTCGGACCAAGGACATCGCCATCGATGTGGTGGAGGCGATTCCGGAGCCCGACGTCACGCTGACCGCCCCCGCGACCTGGGATGGCCGCAGCCCGATCGAAGTCGTCCCCGTGATCGGCAACCTGGCCGCGCTCGACGCCGCGGGCGGGCCGCCGGTGCAGGTCGAGTGGAGCGTCGCCCCGCTGGCCGTGCTCAAGCGGGTCGCTGCCGATCGCCTGGTGCTCACCCGCGCCCAGAACAGCGGCCTCCTGACCGTCACCGCCACGGTCCACAACGGCGGTGAACCCACGGTCCGGTCCACGACGATCCGAGTCACGGAGCCCGAACGCGACGCCTGGGTGGCTCGGCTCCCCGATCCGGAGGAAAAGCCCGTCGAGCATCAGTTCTACGCCCGCGACGCCGCGGGTATGGGGATGCTGCACTACCGCGGCACGTTGGCCCAAAGCGGGATCGACGGCCCGGTCGATGCCGTGTTCCTCAGGGTCGAGGCCGACGGCAAGCCGTATCACGCCGCGCGGCAAAAACCCGCACCCAACGCGGAACAGAAGCCGGCGTTCGCTTTTGAGGTGCCCTTGAAGGCGGGGCTGGTGCGGTATCGGGTGCAGTTCGGAACCGAACGCGAAGGGCGGGAGACGGTGGTCGAGGAGGTGGGCGACCTGGTCTGCGGCGACGCCTTCCTGATCGATGGGCAGTCGAACGCCGTGGCGACGGACTTCGGGAAGGAGGAGCCGGAGTATCGCAGCCCCTGGCTGCGGTCGTTCGGAGTCGTGGCGGGCGACCCCGGCAATCCCCACGCCCGTGAGTGGGGCGAGGCACGGCACCGGTCCGGCGACGGCGGCAGGCTCCAGATCGGCTATTGGGGGATGGAGTTGGGCCGCCACTTGATCGAACGGGAGCAGGTTCCGATCTGCTTCATCAACGGGGCGGTTGGTGGCACCCGGATCGATCAACACCAGCGCAATCCCGCCGATCCCACCGACCCTGCCACGATCTACGGGCGGCTGCTCGCCCGCGTCCGCGCCGCGCGGCTGACCCACGGGATTCGCGGGATCCTCTGGCATCAAGGCGAAAACGATCAGGGTGCGGACGGGCCGACCGGCGGATACGGCTGGGAGACCTATCGCGCCTTGTTCTGCGACATGGCCGCCGGCTGGAAGGAGGACTACCCCAACGTCGAGCGCTACTACGTGTTTCAGATCTGGCCAAAATCGTGCTCGATGGGAGTCGATGGCTCCGACAATCGCTTGCGCGAAGTGCAGCGGACGCTGCCGACCGCTTTCTCCCGGCTGAGCGTCATGTCGACGCTCGGCATCGAACCACCGGGCGGCTGCCACTTCCCGGCCGCCGGCTATGCGGAGTTCGCCCGGCTGATCGCGCCGCTGATCCAACGCGATCTCTACGGGGCCCGAACCGTCGGGTCGATCACCCCGCCCAACCTCCGCCGCGCGTTCTTTGCCTCGCCGCGCCGCGACGAGATCGTCCTGGAGTTCGATCAGCCGGTGGCCTGGAACGACGAATTGCTGGGCGAGTTCACGGTGGGCGGCCGACCGACAACCTGGCGACGGGCCGCGGCCACCGGCGACCGCGTCGTCCTGACGTTGGCCGAACCCGCCGTGGCAGACACGATCACGTATCTCGACAGCAGGCAATGGAGCCAATCACGGCTGTTGCGCGGGGTCAACGGCATCGCCGCGTTGACGTTCTGCGAGGTGCCGATCGAGGCGGCGGCCGTTTCCAGCGCCGGTGAGAAATGATCGACCGGGGCTCTTCGGCCTTCAGTCGCCGGCCGCTCGGCCCGCGCGGTGCAGCATCTCGATTGCGTCCGGCGACAGTTCGCCCTGCTGGCCGATCTCGAGGTTGAAGATCGGTACATTGCCGTGGGCGGTGAACGCGCGGAGCATCTCGGCCACCTCGGCCGCGTTCCAGCGGGGCGGATGGAAGGGGGCGTCGCGGCGGTCGTGCACCCAGGCGGCCTGGGCCATGAGGCAGGCGGTCGCCTGCAGGCCAGCCTGCGGGCCCGACGGATACCGCCCGTCGCCGCCCCGGGTGAGCAGGCCACCGCTCCCCCGCGGGTCGAGGCAGCCTTCCCCGGCGTCGAAATCCTGAAACTCGGTGGGGCTCGCGAGTTCCCAGCGATTGAAACAGACGAGCCGCTCGGGGCAGCCCGCCTTCGCGGCGCGGGTCAGATCCTTCCAGGGTGGGTTTCGCGGGTAGGCCGCCACCGCGCCGTCGTCGAACCACCAGCCGGCCAACCGCTCCCCGTAGCGGGTGCCCGCCTCGCGGATCATGGCCTGCCAGGTCGCGTAGAACCGCCGCGAGTCGGGCTCATCGAAGCCCGACAACCGCAGCCACTCGGGGTCGCTGCCGGAGCCCTGGTGGAAGTAGAGCATGAGCTTGATCCCGCGGCGGCCGAGCGCCGCGGCCAGGTCGGCCACGAGGTCGCGGCTCGCCGTCCGGCCGGGGAGGACGGCGTCGAGCGCCGCGAGCGGCGCCGGGAAGAACATCCGCGCATGGCTCGTCGTGAACACCACGAAGCCGGCGCCCGTCTGGGCCATGGCCTCGGCGAAGGCTTCGGTGTCGAAGGCCGCGACCGCCTCGGGATAGGGCTGCGGCGGGCCCGCGAGCGGCATCGACTCGCTCGTCCAGTGGACCATCACGCCGTATCGGGCCCTCCGGAGCCAGGCCGTGTCGGTGCGCAGGGCGAGGGCGCGGGCGTGGAGGGCGTCGCGGATGGCTGGCTGCACGAGTTCCACGGCATGCACGTCGGCCGCGAAGGCCTCGCCGGCCTTGGCCGGCCGCAGCCGGAGCGTGAGCTCGCGGATGTCGGGCCCGAGTGGGAGAAGCCCGTCGAGTGGCAGCCGCTGCCAGCCCGTGGCGTCGGCCCCGAGGACCGCGGAGACGGTCATCCCACCGGCCGAAGCCTCCACGACGAGCGGGCCGCCGCTCGTGCGCCGCACGAGCACCCGCCCGGCGTAGTCGGCGGGCGCGGCGATCGTGATCGGCCACGAAGCCCGTTTGGCCGCGTCGTCCCAGCCGGTCACAAAGAACTTGCCGTGGCCGCCTGGCTGAAACTCGGGGAGGTCCCCGGACCGCTCGGCATCCACTGCCAGCAGCGGGGTGATGGCGTCGGGGGCGACGTCATGCGCCGCGGCGATCGCCGCGATCAGGAGGAGGAGGAGGGTTCCAAAAGCCGGCGTGAAGCAGGCCATCTCGGTCCAGTTGGCGTGTCGAGGGGCCGGGGAGGTAGACGCGAGGGGTTGCCCGTGCCAATCGAGCGGCGTTGTTGGCCGAGCGCAGCAAGGATTGCGGAGCGAGGCCAGCATCGAGCGAGCGGAGGGCAGGATGACCGCAGCGAGCGTCCGGTGAGATGGCACGGACAACCCCGGCCCACGTGCCGCGAGGCGAACAACACCAGCGAGAATCGGGCATTTCGCCCGGAACTACCAGGCGAAGTGAGCGAAGGCCTTGTTCGCATCCGCCATCCGGTGGACGTTGTCACGCTTCGTGACCGCCGCACCCTCGCGCTTGAAGGCGGCGATGATCTCCTCCGCCAGTTTCTCGTGGGTGCCACGGCCCTTCTTCTCGCGGACGGCCTGGAGCAGCCAGCGGATCGCCAGCGACTGCTGCCGGTTGCGATTGACCTGCATCGGCACCTGGTAGGCGGCACCACCCACCCGCTTCGAGCGGACCTCGACGGCCGGCTTGATGTTCTCGATCGCGCGGTTGAAGATTTCGATCGGCTCGACGTCGGTGATCTTCTTGGAGACGATCTCCATGGCCCGGTAAAAGATGCCCTGGGCGACGCTCTTCTTGCCGTCTTCCATCAGGCAGTTGATGAACTTGCTGGCCAGCAGCGAGCCGAACTGCGGGTCGGGGCGGAGATGCGAACGGCTGGCGGTGATGCTTCCCATGGTCGTGGTCTTTCTGGCTTAACCCTTCTTGGCGCCGTAGAGGCTGCGGGACTGCTTGCGGCCCGAGACACCCAGCGTGTCGAGCGCACCGCGAATGATGTGGTAGCGGACACCCGGCAGGTCGCGCACACGGCCGCCGCGGATGAGCACGATCGAGTGTTCCTGCAGGTTGTGACCCTCGCCCGGGATGTAGACGGTCACTTCCTTCTTGTTGGAGAGCCGCACGCGGGCGATCTTCCGCAGCGCCGAGTTGGGCTTCTTCGGCGTCATCGTCCGCACCTGGAGACAGACGCCCCGCTTTTGCGGACACTTGTCGAGCACCGGCGATTTGGAAAACTTCCGCTTGGGGTGGCGGCTGTGGCGGATGAGTTGGCTGATCGTGGGCATACGGAGACGCTTTCGGGGAGACCTTTTCGGGAGCCCCAGAGAATAACCGAAGGAATGGGCCGACGGAAGCGGGGGGCTCAGGATGGCTCCGGAGCGAAAATCTCGCCGCGTCCCCCGGCGATCGCGTCGCCGTGCCACTGGCGGAAACGGGCCGGCGGCGGCGTGGCCGGCCGAAAGCCCGCCCGCCGAAGTCCGGCCAGTTGGAGGCCGACGAAGGCCGGCAGCCAAGCCCGCCCCCGATGAAACGTGGCCGGAATCGCCGGCTGATCGCTCAGGGCAACGAGCGACCCGCGGCGCATGCCGAGCCCGGGATGGGGGCCGACGCGGCCGGCCACGAGCACCGTACCCGCCCGCATCTCGAACGCCGCCGCCGCGCCGCACCCGCCGCCCACGGCCACGATTCCGCGCCGCATCCGCTGGCCCGCCAGGCTGCCCACGTCGCCCACGACCACGACCATGCCGCCGCGGAGCCCGTGATCGCTTCCCGGCAGGGCCCCCGCCACGTTGTCGCCGGCGGAGCCCTCGATCACCACCTCGCCCCCGCTCATCTCGGCGGCCAACCAATCGCCGGCATCGCCGGCCACCTCGAGCCGGCCGCCCGTCATGCCTTCGCCGGCATGGCGGCCGACGCTGCCCGTGACGCGGATCGTGCCGGAGGCCATGCCGGCGCCGATGAAGTGGACCCGGCTGAAGTCGCCCCGACACTCGACCACGCGGTCGGCGGCGTCACCGCCCATGGAAAACAGTTCACCCAACGCGACCGGCCTCTCGTCGGCCGTGATCGGCAACCGATTCACCGCCTCGAGCGACAGTTCCGCAAGCCGGTCGGGCGTGATGCCCGCGAGGTCGATCGTGAGCGGCCCGCCCGCGGCGGGATCGGTGGCGGGAGTGAGAGCGAGCGGCATCGGGAGGGGGCGCGGCGAGACTGCGGATCGAACCCACAGAGCATAACCCGCGGCCCCGCCTCGCCTCCCGAAACCCGCGAGGGGGTGCCCGTACCAATCGAGCCGGCGTAGGAAACCGAGCGAAGCCGGGAAGGCGAAGCGAGGTTTCCTCCGAGCGAGCGAAGGGCACGATGCCCGCAGCGAGCGTCCGGCGAGATGGTACGGGCAACCCCGAGCCGCGCAGCCATCGGCGCCGCGAGCGTCCGGCGAGATGGCATCGGCAACCCCGAGCCGCGGCGACTCGCTACGTCAGCACCGGCACCTTCCGGGACGTGCTGGTGGGCGACTTGGCGAGTTCGACGGTCAACACACCCTTGTCGTACCGGGCCGTCACCTTCGCGGGATCGACCGACTCCGGCAGCGGGATCGAGCGGGTGAAGCTGCCGGAGCTGCTTTCCCGGTGGGTCCAGCCGTTGCCCGTCTCCTCCTTGGCCGACTTCTTCTCGCCCGCGATCACGAGCCGGTCTTCCGACACGCTCACGTCGACGTCCTTGGGGTCGATGCCCGGCAGCTCCGCGCGGATGCGGATGCCCGTGTCGGTCTCCGCCATGTCGACCGCCGGCAGCCACTGCCCCGGCTCGACGGTGTCGAACCACGACGGCGCCGCCAACGGCCGGCTGAAGAAGCCCTCGACCAGCCGGTTCATCTCGTTGCGGAAATCGGCCAGGGTCGTCAGACCGGGCTCCATGCCCGCAGACCGCTTCGTGCGAAAAGGAATCAGACTCATCGCATGCCTCCTCTTCTCGACTTCGGGGAAAGAAACCAAACCAACGATTGGCAAGCCGCCCGGAGCACGGCGCCGGCGGAACCGCGCGGCGCCGGGCCGCCTCAGCCGGCGCGGACCTCGACCTTCCGGGGCCGCACGGCCGCCAGCCGCGGCACGCGCACGGTGAGCACGCCCCGGGCGTAATCGGCCGTGATCTGCGAGGCGTCGAAGCCCTCGCCGAGCCGGAAGCTCCGCCGGTAGTTGCCGATCCCATACTCCTGGCGGATCGGCCGGCCGGGCTGCTCGCGCGGCGGCACGGTCGCGTGCATGGTGAGCACGCCGTCCTCGAACGTGACCTCGATTCCGGCGGCGTTCGCGCCGGGGATGTCGGCGATCAGGCTCACCTCGCCCCCCACGTCGCGGATGTCGACGTTGGGTTGGAAGGTGAGGGCCGCCGGCTGCTCGGTGGCCTCCGCCCCCGGGGCGGACGACTGGTCGATGACTGCTTGCGGGTTCATGGTGAAACTCCTGGTCGCGGTGTCACGCCTCGACACGAGGCGGGTGATGGGTGGGGAAGGGGCGATGTGGCGGTTCAGGCCGACCGGACCTCGACGCGGCGGGGTTTGGCCTCGGCCGCCTTGGGGCACGTGATGGAGAGCACGCCGTCGACGAGCCGGGCCTCGACGCCCGCGGGATCGACGGCCACGGGGAGCGAGATCCGCCGCTCGAAGCCGCCGGTGCCCCGCTCGCGGCGGTGCCAGACGACCTGCTCGGCGGCCGGCTCGCCGTTGCCGGCAGGCTTGGGTTCGACCTGGGGCCGCGCGCCCCGCAGCATCAGTTCCGCGCCAGTGACGGAGATCTCGACGTCGGCCGCCTCGAGCCCCGGCAGTTCGGCCTCGACGGTGAGCGCGTCGGCCGTCTCGCGGACGTTGACCGCGGGAAAGACGCCCTCGGGCCGCACGCCCCAGCCGTGCAGCGGCGGCGCGGTGGTCAGCGAGGTCCAAAGCCGGTCGAACTCGTCGCGCAACTCCTCGAGCGGGAGCGCGAAGCCCGCGCGGAACGTGGTCATGCGAATGCCTCCTTCGAACTGGTAACGTGCCGGTGAACTGGTCGGGCGCAACCGTTCCCTGCACCACCCCGAAGCGTCATTCCTGACCCCGCCATCGTCCGCGCGGTCGGCGGAATGATTCGCGGCGTCGGCGCCGGAAAGCAAGTGCTCTCGACCGGGGGTGGAGAAATGCAACTGCCGTGCCGAAGTCGGCTGGACGCCCGAACACCGGCGGCCAGGCCGGCGGCGCGGCCGAGAAACGGGCGGTGCGCCGCCGCCGTTCGGCAGACCCAGCGGATCACACCGGTGGTGTCGGCTGTCAGCCTGGCAGATCGGTCGTGCAGGGTCTGCCGCTCGGTTGTGGGGCGGTGGGCGTCCCCTATACTGCGACCCAACGCAGGGATGCCCGACAGGCTCGCAGCCGACCCGAAGGCGGCCGGGCTGGAGTCGGGACGAACGAGGAAACGGAGGAAATTTCCATGCGGTTCAGTCTCCTCGACCGGGTCACCGCCATCGAGCCTGGCCGGAGCATCACCGCCGTCAAGGCCGTGACGCTCTCGGAGGAATACCTCGCCGACCACTTCCCGCGGTTTCCGGTCCTGCCCGGCGTGTTGATGCTCGAGGCGATGACCCAGGCGGCCGCCTGGACGATTCGCCTCGGCGAAGACTTCGCCCACTCGATCGTCGTGCTGCGGGCCGCCCGCAACGTGAAATACGGCGACTTCGTCGAGCCCGGCAAGACGCTCACGGTCACGGCCGAGGTGCTCTCGCAGGACGAGACCACCACCAAGGTGAAGGCCAGCGGCACGGTGGGCGACCGGACGAGCCTCACGGCCCGGCTGGTGATCGAGCGGTACAATCTGGCCGATCGCCAGGCCCACGGCGCGGCCGTCGACGCCCGCGTCCGGGCCGAAATGCGGCGGCTCTGGTCGCTCCTCCACCCCGCCCCCCGGGCGGACGGGCGGGCGAGGCCGGTGACCTACGCCGCGGCCCTCCCGGGCATGGCTCTGCCCACGACGGCGGCCGTTTCCCGCTGATCGCGGCGTCGCGTCCGGGAAATCCGGGCGGGTTCGGGTTCCCAGGCGGGCGGGGCGGCATTACAACCTTGGGAGTTCGGTGCCCGTTTCATTCCCAGTCTTCGAGGTGAACAGTCGATGCCTTCCCGCGATGAAATCTTCGACAAGGTGAGGGGTGCTCTGGTGGAGGCCCTCGGGGTCGACGAGGACGAAGTCTCTCCGACGGCCACCATGGTGGGCGACCTGGGGGCGGAATCGATCGACTTCCTCGACATCGTCTTCCGCCTGGAGAAAGCCTTCGGGATCAAGATCCAGCGGGGCGAGCTGTTTCCCGAAGACGTGCTCTCGAGCACCGAGTTCGTGACCAACGGCAAGGTCAACGCGGCCGGCCTCGAGGAACTCAAGACCCGGATGCCGTTCATCGACCTGGCCAAGTTCGAGGCCAACCCGAGCGTGCAGAACTTCCCCAACACGCTCACGGTCGAAGACATGGTCCGCTACGTCCAGGGCAAGCTGGCGGCCTGACGCCGCCGGCCGCACGGGGCCGGCTGCGGCCCGCGAGGGAGGCAGGCGCGACGACGCCGCAACAAGTTCATGCGCTGGTTTTGGATCGACCGGTTCGACGAGTTCGTGCGGGGCAAGCGGGCCACGGCGATCAAGAACGTCTCGCTGGCGGAGGAACACCTCCACGACCACTTTCCCGGGGCGGCCCTGATGCCCAACTCGCTGGTGGTCGAGGGCATGGCCCAGACCGCCGGCCTGCTGGTGGCCGAGGCGATCGACTACAACCGGCGCGTGGTCCTCGCCAAGGTGGCCGCGGCCGAGTTTCACTTCGATGCCGTGCCGGGCGACACGCTCGTCTTTAGGGCCGAGGTGCTCGACCTCAAGGCCAGCGGCTCGCTCACGAAGGTGACGAGCACCGTCGGCGACCGGGTGCAGGGCGAGGCCGAGCTGTTCTTCGCCCACCTCGAGCCGGGGGAGGGCGTCCCCAAGCTGTTCGAGCCCCACGAGCTGCTCCAGTGGCTCGACCAGATGCACATCTACGACGTGGGCCGTGACGAAGCGGGGCAGCCGCTCGTGCGGCCCGACTGGTGAGCCGCGCCGGCGGCGCGGCGCACCCCGAGGAGGGAGAGCGAATGGCGGCAGGCAGGCGCAGGGTGGTGGTCACGGGCGTGGGCTGCGTTACGCCGCTGGGGTTGACCGCGGAAGAGCTCTGGAAAAACCTCGTGGCCGGCAAGTCGGGCGTGGGTCTGACGACCGTGTTCGACGCGTCGCGGTTTCCCACCAAGATCTCGGCCGAGGTCCGCGACTGGGACGTGACCACCGAAGGCGAGCGGGCCGAAGACTGGCAGTATTGCGGGCGGCACACGAAGTTTGCCGCCGGGGCGGCCCTCCAGGCGATGCGGGATGCCGGGCTGCCCAAGGGTCTCGAGCGGGATCCCACGCGGCTGGGCATCTACCTCGGCAGCGGCGAGGGGCAGCAGGCCTTCGACGCCTTCACGAGCATGATGATGGCCGCCATCGACGGCGAGTCGCTCGACGTGGCGAAGTTCACCAAGCTCGGCCTGGAGACGCTCCATCCGCTTACCGAGGTGGAGCAGGAGCCCAACATGCCGGCCGGCCACCTGGCCGCGCTGTTCGACGCTCAGGGCCCGAACCTCAACTGCCTCACCGCCTGCGCTGCCTCCAGCCAGGCGATCGGTGAGGCGGTCGAGATCATCCGTCGCGGCGAGGCCGACGTGATGCTCTCGGGCGGCTGCCACAGCATGATCCACCCCTTCGGCGTGACCGGCTTCAACCTGCTCACGGCGCTCTCGACCCGCAACGACGAACCGCAGCGGGCCAGCCGCCCCTTCGACAACCAGCGGGACGGCTTCGTGCTCGGCGAGGGGGCCGCGATGGTGGTGCTCGAGGATCTGGAGCACGCCCAGCGCCGGGGGGCGAAGATCCACGGCGAGGTGGTGGGCTACGGCTCCACGGCCGACGCCTACCGGATCACCGACACGCATCCCGAGGGCCGGGGCGCCTCCGCCTGCATCCGGATGGCCCTGGCCGACGCCGGCCTCGGCCGCGACGGCATCGACTACATCAACGCCCACGGCACGAGCACCGACGTCAACGACAAGGTCGAGACGCTGGCGATCAAGACGGTGTTCGGCGAGCGGGCCTACAAGATCCCGGTCTCGAGCACGAAGAGCATGATGGGCCACCTGATCGCGGCCGCCGGCGCCACCGAGCTGATCGTCTGCCTGCTGGCGATCCGCGACGGCCTGCTGCCGCCGACGATCAACTACGAGTATCCCGACCCCAACTGCGACCTCGACTACGTGCCGAACAAGGTCCGCGAGGGGAAGTGTGACCGCGCCCTCTCCAACAGCTTCGGCTTCGGCGGGCAGAACATAGCGCTCATCGTCAGCCGCTGGAGCGGCTGACGATGGCGGCTTCGCACGGCCATCCATGGCCCGTGCGAAGCCTGCTCGGCGGAGGGGCAGCCGAGGTGCCCCTCGCCTCGCGGCTGCTCGCACCTCCGGGCTCGCAGGGCCGCCGCTGGGCGGCGGCTCACGGCCCGTGCCTGGCGGCCCGGCGGCCGTGTTCGTGCGCGTGGTGGCGCGCGGCGTGCGCTCTGACGAGTCCGTGCGTCCCTGTCTCCGGCAATGGACTGCTCAGGGTTGCCCGTGCCGATCGAGCGGCGTAGGAAACCGAGCGCAGCAAGGATTGCGGAGCGAGGTTTCCTCCGAGCGACCGGAGGGCAGGAAGCCCGCAGGGAGCGTCCGACGAGATGGCACGGGCAATCCTGAGCTTGCACGCCAGAGTCCCCGCACCATCCGGCCGTGCGGCACTGGCAATCCTGAGCCGCCGAACCCGAGGCGTGGAGTTTTGCTAATGACCCCGCTTGCCCAGGTTGCCGGCCGCAGGGTTTTCTCAATCGGTGCCGGCGGCACGACCGATACCATCGGTGACCGTGGAAGCGTGCGCCGGCGGTGGTTCGCCGCCGGCAGGCACGCTCCGCCCAGCGGGAGTCCTCCCATGCATCGCTCGCCTGCCAGCCTCCGTCTCCTCGGCCTCGTCGTGGCCGCGGCCGTCACCGCTACGAGCACGGGCTGCTCGATCATCGACCGGCTGTTCCTGCTCAACGTCGACGGGCCATATTCGAATGGTGGGGGTCACGGCGGCGACTGCCACGACTGCGAGGAAGGCTGCCCGCCCGAGGGCTGCCCCGACGGCCGCTGCCAGGCCGATGGCTGCCAGGAGTGCCCCGGCGGCGTCTGCCATGCCCCGCACACCGGCCGCTACGGCGGCCTGGCCAAGCACCACCTGACGGCCGAGGAGAAGGCGGCGCTCGCCGCCTCCGACTACGGCGCGATCACGCCGGCGGGTCCGCCGACGGGAGCGGTCGCCTATCCCTACTACACCACCCGCGGCCCGCGCGACTTCCTCGCCAAGCGGCCCCCGTCGATCGGCCCGCAGTGAGAGCCGGGCGAGGTTTCCGCCGCGATCGCGTGCCGGTAGGCTTCTGGGCCTGACCGGCACGGCTCGTTTTCCGGCCGGCAGGTTCCGTCCCGGAGACGACGCATGGCCGCCGCCCCTCGTGATCCGCCTTCGACCGGCACCACCGTGGCAGGAAGGCTCACGCTCACCGGCTGGCTCGTCTGCGCGATCGCCGCGATCGGCTTCGCGTTCGACATCTACGAACTGCTGATGCTGCCGCTGATCGCGCGGCCGGCACTGCTCGAGCTCGGCGGCTTCCAGCCCGGCAGCCCGGGGTTTCTCCGCTGGGTGGGCCTGCTGTTCTACGTGCCGGCCCTGTGCGGCGGCCTGTTCGGCCTCCTCGGCGGCTACCTCACCGACCGGCTTGGCCGCCGGCGCGTGCTCACCTGGAGCATTCTCATCTATGCGTTCGCCGCCTTCGCGGCCGGCTTCTCCACGAACCTGTGGATGCTGCTCGTCTGCCGCTGCTTCGTGTTCGTGGGCGTGTGCGTGGAGTTCGTGGCGGCGGTGGCCTGGCTGGCGGAACTGTTTCCCGATCCCAAGCAGCGGGAGCGGGTGCTCGGCTACACGCAGGCCTTCTCCTCGATCGGCGGCCTGATGGTGGCCGTCGCCAATGGGATCGCGATTCAATACGGCGCCGGCTTCCCGGCGATCCAGCTGCCGTCGTGGCTGTCGTTCCTCGGGCAGATCGGCGCCGAGCACCAGCACGAGGCCTGGCGATACACGCTGATGTCGGGGCTGATCCCGGCCTTGCCACTGATCCTGATCCGCCCCTTCCTGCCGGAGTCGCCGATCTGGGCGGCCAAGCGGGCGGCCGGCACCCTCAAGCGGCCGAGCATCGCCGCACTCTTCGCCCCCGAACTCCGCCGCACCACGATCGTGACCGCGCTCGGCTTCGCCTGCACGTTGGGCGTGGCCTTCGGGGCGATCCAGCAGATGCCGCAGATGGTGCCGGGATTGACCGAGGTGCGGGAGGCGTCGGAAAAGGCGGGCGCGGCGGCCGCCGCGGCGGCCAAGGCCAAGGGGGAGGCCGATCCCGCCAAGCTCGCCGCGGTCGCCAAGCCGGCCGCCGCCCGGTACGGGCAGAAGATCGCGGCCGAATACACCAAGATGCAGGAGATCGGCGGCCTCGTGGGCCGCTGCCTGATGGCGGTGGTGCTGGCCGCCGGCATCGCCTGGGGCTGGAAGCTGCGGTTGCTGCAGATTCCGGGGATCCTGCTCACGCCGCTGGTGTTCTGGTTCTTCCTCCGGGTGCCCAACACGACCTTCTTCGAGATCCCGCTCGAGTGGGCCTGGCTGGGACGGCTGCCGGTGACGACGATGTCGGTGGGGATGTTTTTGGTCGGCCTCGTGACGGTGGGCCAGCTCTCCTTCTGGGGCAACTACCTGCCGCACGTGTTCCCGGTGCACCTGCGGGGCACGGGGGAGAGCTTCGCGGCCAACATCGGCGGCCGGATGCTGGGCACGTCGGCGGCGGCGATCAGTTCGCTCGTGGCGGGGCTGTTGCCCTACGAGTCGGCCGCGCTCAAGTTTTCCTCGGCCGCCGCGATCGTGGGCACGGTGATCTGCCTGCTCGGCTTCGCAGTGAGCTTCCTGCTGCCCGAACCGGCCGACTCCATCGAGGACTGACTGTACGCCCTTCTGGCCGTTGCGAACCGTTGGGCCGCGAGGGGTTGCCCGTGCCTGCGCGAATGAGCCCGCGGCTACTCCACCAGCGTGCGCGGCGCCTGCGGAGCGTCGTCGGGGAGCGTGGGCACCGTCCAGATCGTGTACAGGCCGTAGGCGACCAGCGCGACCGTGAGGTATTGCAGATACCAGGGGAGGGCGTTGAAGAACAGCGTCGCCAGCATCACGGCCAAGACCATCAGGATCGCGCGGTGCTTGAGGCTGCGGCGGATGCCGTGGTAATGCTGCCAGTCGTCGAGGGTGGGCCCGAACCAGCGGGAGCGGTGCAGCCAGGCGTGGATCCGCGGCGAGCCACGGTAGAAGCACCAGCTCGCCAGGAGCACGAACGGCGTCGTGGGGATCACCGGCAACAGGGCGCCGATCACCGCCAACCCGAGGCAGGTCCAGCCGCCGGCCACGTAGAGCAGGCTCCGGACGGGGTCGGTGACGGGGCGGAGGTCCATCGGCGACGGGGTGGCACGGAGATGGCAGGGTGGCAGAAACCCGAGGGATTCTAGCACCCCGGATTTTGCCGTATGCTCTCGACCGCCGCGGCCTTCGCGGCACCGGCCGAGAGCCGGCCCCGCCCGCCCTTCCGAGGAGCTTTTCCCATGCCGCTCGTCCCGATGCGCATCCTGCTCGACCATGCCGCGGAGCACGGCTACGGCCTGGCCGCGTTCAACGTCAACAACATGGAGCAGATCCAGTCGATCATGGAGGCGGCCAAGGAGACCGATTCCCCGGTGATCATCCAGGCCTCGCGGGGGGCGCGGAGCTACTCGCAGGACGCCTACCTCCGGCACCTGATGCTCGCGGCGGCCGAGCTCTATCCCGCGATCCCGATCGCGATGCACCAGGACCACGGCAACTCGCCGGCCACCTGCCAGAGCGCGATCGACAACGGCTTCACGAGCGTGATGATGGACGGGTCGCTGAAGGACGACGGCAAGACCCCGGCCGACTTCGACTACAACGTCAAGGTGACGAAGGAGGTCGTGCAATCGGCCCACCGGCAGGGAGTGTCGGTGGAGGGTGAGCTCGGCTGCCTGGGGTCGCTCGAGAGCGGCGAGGGGGAGGCCGAGGACGGCCACGGCGCCAGCGGCAAGCTGTCGCACGACCAGCTGCTCACCGACCCCGACGAGGCGGCCCGGTTCGTGGCGGCCACGGGCGTCGACGCCCTGGCCGTGGCCATCGGCACGAGCCACGGTGCCTACAAGTTCACCCGCAAGCCCGACGGCGAGGTGCTGGCGATGAAGCGGATCGAGGAGATCCACCGGATGCTCCCCAACTGCCACCTCGTGATGCACGGCTCGTCGAGCGTGCCGCAGGAACTGCAGGACGTCATCAACACGTTCGGCGGGAAGATGCCGCAGACCTGGGGCGTGCCCGTCGAGGAGATCCAGCGCGGCATCAAGCACGGCGTGCGGAAGATCAACGTCGACACCGACTGCCGGATGGCGATCACCGGGGCGATCCGCAAGGTGCTGTTCGAGACGCCCGAGAAGTTCGACCCGCGCGACTACCTCAAGCCCTCCCGCGAGGCGATGAAGAAGGTCTGCGCCGAGCGGATGGTGCAGTTCGGCCAGGCCGGCAACGCCGGCAAGGTGAAGTGCATCACGCTCGCCGAGATGGCCAAGCGCTACGCGTCGGCCTGACGCGCCGCCTACGGCACGACCCAGCGGCCTGCGGCGCGGATCGCGTCGTACATCGCGTCGGGGGCGAGATCGGCGCCATTCGGCCAGCGAACGACGCCTTCGGCAGCCTGCGCCTGCCGGAAGAAGGCCTCGTCGCGGAGAGCCTCAAAGGTGGTGCCCACGACCGCCGGAGAGGCCAGAAAGTGGCCGAGATCGACTTCGCCGGCGAGGCCGTCGCGAAACCGCACGGCCAGCGTCCACCGTCCGCAGGGAGCGGCCTCGGAGACCCGCCAGGCCGCGGCCGACTCTCCGTCTGCGTTCACTCCAGTGGGGGAACGGGATTGGGCGGCTTCAGTTGGCTGCATAGCTCCCAAATTCTCCAGCAGTGCCTCGCGGTGCAACTCCGCCCCCTCCTTCACCAGCGACCGAGCTCGAGGGGGGAAGTTGGCCCCTGATTATATCGAGCGACTCGATCTCGAAGACCGCCTCGTCTTCCGCATAGGTGGCGTGAAAGTGGGGCGGGTTGTGCTCCCGCCAGAACATCTCGATGGCGATTCCGAAA
>Ga0214917_10003391_pt1 | contig 18420 bp, 18 predicted proteins | sample LL_1208_BB_MetaG_FD_177983 | JGI IMG/M metagenome (GOLD analysis project Ga0214917, IMG submission 177983) | Freshwater microbial communities from Lake Lanier, Atlanta, Georgia, United States - LL_1208_BB | ecosystem: Environmental > Aquatic > Freshwater > Lake | place: USA: Georgia | collected...
TGTTGCTGTTGAGGGTGGTACTGGTCTTGAAGCTGGTGAGAACACGGTTACTGTGACTGTGACTGCTGCTGATGGTGAGACTACTGAGGACTATGTGGTTACGGTCTTTGTTGAGTCTGTTGTTTTGGGAACTGATGTGACTTTGGAGTCGTTTACTATTGGTGGCCAGGATGCTGTTGATGGTGGCACTGTGACTTTGCCTGCTGGTACTCGTGCGGTTGTTGTTTCTGCTGTTACTACTGATCCTTTGGCGAGTGTTGCTGTTGAGGGTGGTACTGGTCTTGAAGCTGGTGAGAACACGGTTACTGTGACTGTGACTGCTGCTGATGGTGAGACTACTGAGGACTATGTGGTTACGGTCTTTGTTGAGTCTGTTGTTTTGAGTGATGATGTCCGTGTGAACTCAATTACCGTGGCTGGGCAAAATGGCTTAGCGGGCAATGTAAGAGTTAGCGTTGGGACTAGAGCAGTACTCGTTCTTGTTGAAACGACTAACCCGTTCGCTTCATTCACTGTTGATGGAAACACTGATCTACAACCAGGTGAGACCGACGTAATCGTCACAGTGACAGCAGCTGATGGTGAAACCACTCAGGAATATGTGGTGAAGGTTGTAATTCCTGAACTTTCCGATGACACCAGTACTTCACTTCTGGCTGTGAATGGTCTTGAAGTTGCCGATGGCGAATCGATTGATTTGGCTTCTGGGACTTCACACGTGAGCGTTAAGGTTGTAACCACAGATCCACTTGCCAACTTCGTGGTCTCCGGAGATGGAACTAAAGTTGGTTCACCGCTTCGAGAAGGTGAGAACTCTCTAGTCGTCACAGTGTTTGCTCAAAATGGAGACAGCACTGAGAACACTATTACACTGAACGTTCTAACTCTAAGTAAGAACACAGACCTTGCTGAAGAAGGAGCTTTGACGGTAAATGGCTCCCTCGTTGACATTGAACTACTTAACCAGCCAACTGGTTACCTAGACCTTCCTATAAACGCGACGCGAATCAGTGTCGGAGTTAAAGCGGCTGACCCAGGCGCTGACGTCTTTGTAAACGATAAGACTGTTTGGCCGACTATTGCGAGACAGTTCAGCGTCGAAAAAGGCGTGAACCTTATCTCGATTGAGGTTGTGCCGCCTGCAGGTCAAAGCTTCGCAAAGACCTATGTCTTGAAGGTGTACGTCGGCGGTGCTGATGCAACCCTGAAGAGCGCAAAGGTCAACAACACAGCCCTCACTTTCAATTCTGAAAAGGCTGCCGTCTTACCTGGCGAACTTGCAAATGGCACCACATCAGTTAACATCTTTGCGGAACCAACAGTTGCCCTAAGCTCTGGTAACACTCCTGGTACCAAGATTGAGTTCGATCCACCAGCCTCTTCAACCACCACAGCCAACACATACAAGGTAGATGGCCTAGAAACTGGTGAGAACACAATCACTATAACCATTTCCCCTGGTGACGAAAACATGGAGCAAGGCGTTTACACAATTACAATAAACGTCGCTCGATCCAGCGATAAGCGATTGAAGACTCTGTTGATTAACGGCTCTCCAGCAGCGCCTGGTTCTACTGTCCTCCTGCCAGTAGGAACTGAAGCTGTTGAAACTGAAGTAGAGACCGAAAGCGATGTTGCAACCTATGAGGTTACTGGGCTTGACGAGATCTTGCCTGGTATCAACACAGCAGTTGTTACCGTTATCGCTGAAGATGAAACGACTCAGGAATATAGAGTCAAACTAATTGTTCCTAGGGCTGCAGACACAATCTTTGTTACCTTCCCGAAGGTCGGTGTGCTAACTGTGGATGCGAAGACTAACAAGCCTGGTAATACAATCATCGCCAACCAGATAAAGAAGATTGGTGCCAAGACTGTGGTCAAGGTAGTAATCTCCAACAACTTCCTAATTGCCAAGGACAAGCCAGCTGCAGGTCCTGCCCGTGCAGCCGCGGTGCAGAAGTATCTGAAGTCTCTGGCAACAAAGGGAATTAAGACTGCCACGTATTCAACAGTTGCTGGAGCTAAGAACCAAAAGGGTACAACAGTAACTATTTACTACTACTAATTCATGTATTTGTAGTAGACCTTTATAGAGTCTGAATTACCGCTGGTAATTACTACCTTCTTCAAGCCAGACACCTTTACTCCCGCTGATTTCAGATTGCTAGAAAACAGATGTGCTCGTTTCGCTAGCAAGATGCGAGCGTTGGCTAGCGACATATTCTTTGGCTTAGCCATAGTGATGGTCAGCTTCAGATCTACCGAGTCTTGGAACTTACCCTTTAGCTGAGACACTTTATCCATTGACGCCTTGGGCATCTTCAAACTGTTCTGGAAATAACTCAGAGCGCTATTTCCAGAACGGTTAGTGAGCCTATAGAGGGCGATCTCGTGGCTGCCTACGTGAAGGCCATTCATCGAAGTTATCTGAACTTCGGTGATGTTCAATCCTGGGCTTAGGTTTTCTGCAACAACAGTTTCTCCACTTGCATAAGTCTGGAATGGGATGGCTGTTAGTTCAACGTTGTCAGAATCGGGCTGAACTTGAATTACTTCTGAAGCAGGATATAAAGAGCCATCTATTGAAACTTTGCTGATCCCGGTGTCCCATTCGCGAACTTGGCTAGAAAGAGTTGTGTATTGATTTCTGATGTTCGAGATTGTCCATTGTTGCTGGTCAGACGCACCGTCAATGCCAGGCCCCCAAGGGTCAGCAACGATATCCTCACGGATGGCTGTGCTGACATTTAGGGCCATTTCGTCTAGCTTTAGGGAATTGGCAACTCTGGATATATCAGCCATGGATTGCAAATACATCTCGTTGCAGGCCACAGATCCTTGGCATCTTTGGAACATCAGAGTTCCCGAGCCAAAGTAGTCAATGCCGCCATTCCAAGTTTGATCAACACCCCAGGGCATCATGTGTGCGTACCCATTTTGATCAAAGGTGATGTAGTAGTTGTTGCGGTTGTATGGATAGCCATCCCAATGACCAACGTAAGCTTCAGTCGCTATATCTAGAGTTATTTCTTTCATGTTGGCGATTTGAGTGATCTCTTCCCACCATTTCTCACCGCTGAAATTCGTCATCGTGTCTAGGAACCTAGTCAGATCTTGCCGGTCGGTTTCAGAGCCATCCTCGACTTGGAAATAGGGTTCATAGCCCGAATAAAGTTCTGGGAAGTTTGGTACTCCACCTTTGTATAGGTGTTTATTGGTAAGGCCCCAGCGCGAGAGCATGGTGGTGTCTACAGTTTCCAAATTTAGATGCAGCCCGTAGTCTCTGCCGTTGAGGGTGACGTTTGCATAACCGACCCTAGGAGTTGGTACCCCAACGGCTCGGAAGAGCCGGTAGGTGAGAGCCTCATGGATATAACTTGAGTCTTGGACCATGTTGTTCAGGGTGAACTTGGTAATCCCAAAGAGCTTCTGCCTCTTTACAAACGCATCCATCTTGATTTTGAAGGCCGCCTTGCCATAAACATCCCGCCAAGAACCCCATGCTCCCTTGAGGTGGACACCCACTTTATATGGTCCATAGACCTTGTTGTCCATTGTGAATTTCATAATGGTTTCCAACCAGGGACCCTCGTTATCCCAACTGACATTCGGGTAGGTTAGGCGGTTGAAGTCTTCATCCGACATCTCTAACTCAAAGTTATTTACTTTGAGTGGATCAAAGACAACAGCCGCGGCAACGGTACCTTCAACATAGTTAGGGGCTTGTGCAGCTGATGCTGGACTCAGCAAACTACCAGATAGGAGCAAGATACTACTTATACCGATTCTGGTAAGCAGTTGTTTAGGTAGCATGTCTAGAGCCTAGCCAACTTGCTGGAATAGGCTAGATTCATCAAGGGAATAAGCAGGAAGCATGCGCAAGGTTAAAGTGTTAGCCAAATTGGCTCTAATTTCCTGCACAGTTTTTGTTATCACTCCCAGTGCCGCCTTAGCAGATAGTTGTTTGCCTACCCCTGCGCTCTCTAGCGCCCCTTCCAGAACCTCTCTGAACCTTGGGTCAGGGGTGACTGCCAAGAGTTGGACTTGGGCTCCGGGTTATCAAGCTGAGAATGCTTCTTTGTCTCCTTTGGGGACTAAAGTGTCGATAGTTGAGGGAAATCTTCGATCAATAGACTTTGGGGTCATGCATGAGGGAATCCCGACCGTAAAGACCTTGAAGAGCCTTTCAGAGGCCAATTCGAGGGCCTTAGCCTCCATCAACGGTGACTATTTTGATTACGATACCAACATCCCTTGGAACGCCATGATTGAAGCGGGGGCCCTCATCTACTCACCGTCGTTTAAATCTGGGGTTGTCGGTATGGCGCAAAAGAGAGTAAACCCGGCAAGGGGCTATCGAACCACAGGCACTTTGACGGTTGCCACGAAGAAATTCTCAGTCACTGGAGTAAACCAACTTAGCCCTGGTGCTGAATCAATGGTGGTTTATTTACCTAACTCTTATCGACCAGTTCCACCTAAAGGGGATGCAACCGTACTTATCAAGAACGGAAAGATCTATCGGGTCTATCCAAAAGGCGCGGCTATCAATGTCCGGACTGGAACAGTCATTCAAGCCAGAGGCGCTATTGCTAAAGTCCTAGGACGCTTGAAACTAACCACCAAGATCAAGCTTGCTCTTGCTAAAGCACCTGAGTATGAAACTCAAATGGCTGCGGATCGGGTGAGGGCTGTTGGCACTATAGACAACTCTGTAACGACTATGACTTTCGATGCTGTGAACTACAAAACAGTTAGCACCAATGGGGCTACGATCTTCGACTCTAATTTCACGAACACCCCAACTAGAGGGATGACAACTCTGCGTATTGCTAAAGACAAACTGGGTCGTCAGGTAGTTAAGAACGTCTATAGCTCTGGAGAAGGTATACCTGTTGGTTCTGGTGAACTAGTTGTTCAGGCAAATGGTAACGCTGCCAGCTTAGCTAGGAGGTTTAGAGCTGGCGACCTGGTAACAGTCAAATACACCTACCAAGCTGAAGCCAAGACAACATTCATCACTGCAGCTGGCCGGGGGCCACGTTTGGTGCAGAACTCAAAGTTCATCTGGCTCTGTTCGCAACACAGCAAAGAATTTAGGCCTAGAACTGCCATCGGATGGGATCAGGACGGCAAAGTTTGGTTGATTACTTCTAGCCGAGGCCAGGATGCTGCTGACTTTGGCTATCGCCAAGGTGGTTCCACTGCGGACCAAATCGCTCACTGGCTCCAGAGCCTAGGGGCAACCGATGCCATCCTTTTGGACGGTGGAGGTTCAACCACGATGGTGATTAAGAACCCAGCCTTAGCCTGGCAGCGTTTTGATATCCCAGATTCTGGCTGGTATCGAGACCTTGCCAGTGGCTATAGTTTCCTAAACAAAGACTGATGGCTTTAGGCTTATCTACTGGAGGATAAAGTGTCTAATCGTCTATTGAGTTTTAGAGCAGCCTTGCTGCTAATCCTGTCTTCGACCGTGATTATCTGGCCAATCAGTTATTGGTTACCTCTTCCCAACTACTTAACTGTCCTCAATACGAGTGAGTATGCCCAGTATGCAACAACGCTCCGAGGCATCGTCATCGTCTACATCTTGGTCTTGGCGACGAACTTGATTTCAGCGATCCTTGCTTTCACAAGATTAGATTTCAGAATTAGAGCAGCTCTTTTAGCAATTCCAACATTTTCACTGGTAGCAGCCCCTTTACTTCTAGTCATCCCTGTAGCGCAGCAACTACCTGATCGCGATTACTTTACCGTCTTACAGGCCATCTACCGTTTACTTCGGTTCTCAACGCCTGAATTGCTTATGACCGTGCTTATTGTTACCCTGCTCTGTTTCGGCCTCAACATCTTTGCTTTAGTTTTGACCGCTAAAGATAAGTCAGAGGCTTCTGACCTGATGCCGAAAGATAAGAGGAAGACTTACGCTGTTCTCGCCAGTGTTCTTTCTTTGGCTACTTTGGTGTCATTAGTCTCTGGGGTAACAGCCGCACAAAGTAGAGCGCTCGATCGGGATGCTTGTACTAGGTATGCGGCTCTTCCAATTCCAGAACTCGATGACCAAGTACGTTCGTTCCTTTCCGACGTTCAGCTATTTGGAGAAGCAGCTGGAACTGAAAACGTCAAGAACTCCATGTTGAGTTTCGTTCAATATTCGAGACAGTACCTAGAGCTTTCAAATTTGGAAGAACCTGGGATTGATTTAGATAACGTTGCTGAAGCGGTCAGCATAGCAAAAGGCTCAATTACCTTAGCCTGCACTGAATACAGCGTTGACTAAGCTAGCTATTTGATTCCATCGGCAGCTAAGGCTTTCTTGACTTTGGACTGCTGAACACCAATAAACCGAATGCTGCGCGCCTGTTCATTACGGATTTGAGTCATCAGACTCGGGTTGGATTTGAACTGAGCTGCGAGGGTTGGGCCAATTACCTTGGCAGTCTTGGCCATCAGATCCCCAAGTTTCATGCTGGTAGCTTTAGCGGACACGGCCTTTAGCTTTAGTAAATACTGTGTGCGACAAGGCTTGTAGTTGATGCACTTCACATAGAGCATGCCTCGTTTGAGATTCTTAGACCAAGGCTGGTCTGCTCGCTCGGAGAGTAGCGGGTAGAAGAAAGAGTCGCCCAGAGTATCGGTCTGACGGTTCTCCCCGAAAGTTTGGTCAACGCCCCAGGGGATCATTGTGAATTTATTTCTAGTACTACTTCTCAAGTAGTAGTTGTTTATGTCCGGTCCTGAGTAGCCATCCCAGTGGCCTAGGAAACCCTCAACAGCAAAAAATGTTATCAGAGTGTCTCGATCAAAGTATTCATTCATTCGCTCATACCAGATGGCCTGGTCGGTTTCATTGGCAGCACCTATTAACTCACCAAGGTCGAACTTGTTTGGGGTGACTTTCCAGCCGTAGTCGGCTAGAAATGAACCACTTTGATCGGCTCCATCGTCGTTGCCAAGTTTGAAGTCTTTCATTGCAATGCCTTCATAAACATGCTTGGTGATATCTCTGAAGCGCTTAGCCATAAAGATCTGATCTGGCTGTTCGATGTTTGCATACAAGCCTTTGCTAACGCCATTGACCATCACCTTCGCCCAGCCGGTCTTTGAAGCAGGGATGTTCATGGCGTTGAATAGGGCATAGGCACCAAATTCATGAAGCTTGCTGGTGTCTTGCGTCATAGCATTCAGGGTCATTCTTCGAAGACCCAGGTAACCCTGACCAGCATCATCCTTCTTGAACCTGATCTTGAATGAAGGGGTGGCTCTAAGGGCGGACATGGAAGTGCTTCCCTTTAGTTTCACGTTCACATCCAATAACGGGCTTGATGCCGTATTTGAGACAATCTTCACTTGACCTGGGACATAGACCCTAAAGGTCTTTGGGTCATTTAGCGAGGTTACTGATGCAGAGGGGAGAGTGAGCTCGACTCTGAGGACCTTCGCTGGGTTATAGAGGTCAACCAAAGTCAAGGTTGGGGCAGCACTGGCAGGGCTCACCCCTAGCGCTGCTGCCAGTAATGCCCAGGTAACAAAGTGGGCAATAAACCTTGGATAGCCTGCCAATTTCTTCATTTGGGCTAGTCTAACCTTGTGACTCCTATTGATTACCCAACCCTTCTGGCAACTCTTGGCATCGACCTAGTGCTTTTGTATCTAGTGGCATACGTCTTCTTTTATAGACGCCATGGCCGTAGAGACGTCTTTGTTGCAATCTCCCTAATCAACATCACCCTGTATGTATTGGGTGGAGCACTAGGTACATTCACAATCTCACTGGGCTTGGGATTTGCGCTATTTAGCGTTATTTCGATCTTTAGACTTCGTTCAGAGACTCTGGGGTGGAATGAGATTGTCTATCTACTTGTAGCTTTAGCCATGGGGCTCACCCTTGGGCTTCCTGCCTACGACATCCCTGTGCAGACCATCTACGCTTCGATCCTTGCTGTAGCTGTCTATGTTGTTGATCACCCGAAGATATTGAAACCGAGGACTATTCAGAAGTTCTCGCTGTCAACTGACTATGTTGAGATCGATTCAGAGAAACTCAAGAGCAGGGTTGAAGAGCAACTAGGCCACGCAGTTAGTGCAATAAGAGTTCGCTCAGTAACCACAAGCCCAGCAACCATGAAGATTGACGTGGAGGCTTAGTGTCTCCCAAGCCAACTAAAGGGTTTGAATACTCTCAGCACCCACATATTGAAGCTAGGAAGTCGCAAGATCCAAGCCAACCGGATCCATTTGATTCAAAACCTAAGACGCTAAATGACCGTATCGGTTTTGCAATCACAAAGAGCGTTGGAACGATGTGGGCTGCCTACGTGTTTATCGCGCTCACACTGGTTAGCCTTCCAGCGGTAATCATTTCAGGAGACCCTGTTCTAATAATTGCTTGGATAGCTCAAACTTTTCTTCAGCTGGTCCTTCTTCCGGTAATCATCGTTGGTCAAAACATCCAAGCAGCCGCAGCCGAGAAGAGAGCAACTCTCACCTATGAAGACGCAGCCGCTGTTCTAGAGGAAGCCATCAAGATTCAGAAGCACCTAGATCACCAAGACAAATACCTAGAGCATCTAGTGGATCGTCTTGAACAGCTTGAAGTCAAAAAGCCAAAAACCAAATAATGCGTTTAGTTATAGCCGATTGTTCGGTCGACTACGCTGGTCGACTAACCGCCCATCTACCTAGAGCTAGAAGACTTCTAATGCTCAAAGGTGACGGCAGCATTCTTATCCACTCTGAAACAGGTTCATACAAGCCTTTGAACTGGATGAACCCTCCTTGTAATTTCTCTATTCACGAACCAGAGGAAGAACACCTAAACGACGGTGTCATTTCCAGATGGAGAGTTAGCCAAGTAAAGACAGCAGACATTCTTTGGATTCAGATTTACGAAATACACCTAGATGTTGATCATGAACTTGGTAAAGACCCAGGGCTTATCAAAGACGGTGTTGAAGCTCACCTTCAGGAATTACTTGCTGCACAGATTGAGCTCATTGGTGAAGGAGCCCAGCTCATTCGCCGCGAATACATGACCCCTATCGGACCTGTTGACATCTTGGCCAAAGATGCAACCGGGCAAACGGTTGCCATTGAGATTAAGCGCAGAGGCGAGATTGACGGTGTTGAACAGCTCACCAGGTATCTAGAGCTCCTCAACCGTGATGCTGCCATTGCTCCTGTTCGAGGTATCTTCGCAGCGCAGGAAATCAAGCCTCAGGCTATGACCTTGGCCAAAGACCGAGGTATCTCCTGTTTGATCTTGGACTATGAGGCCATGCGATTAGATTCCTTCGACCCAGACTCGTTATTTGGCTAGAAGATTAGTACTGGGGGATAGATTTGAACTACGAAGGCGTAAGGAGAAAAAGTGAGTCTAGAAGACCGTAAAGTGTGGCGAGGTTTCGCAAGCGATAACTACGCGGGAGTTCACCCAGAACTATTTGAAGCCATGATGGCTGTCAATGAAGGTCACGAGAGGGCCTACGGCGATGACTTTGTCACCGGTGAGTTAACGAAAGTATTCAAAGAACACTTTGGCCCTTCAGCAGAAGTATTTCCGGTATTCAACGGCACCGGTGCTAACGTAGTTGCGCTTGCATCAGTGTTAGATCGCTGGGAAGCGGTCATCTGTGCTGAGACTGCTCACATCAACGCCGATGAAGGTGGAGCACCTGAGAAGATGGCGGGGATAAAGCTCTGGACCGTTCCAACTCCAGATGGAAAGCTAACTCCAGAACTCATCAAGCCTCATCTGTTTGATATTGGCTCTGTGCACAGGGCGCAGATTGCCGCGATTAGCATCACTCAAACAACTGAGCTAGGAACTTTGTATTCAGTTGCAGAAGTCAGAGCACTTGCAGAGTTCGCTCATGAGAACAACCTCGTTCTACACATGGACGGAGCAAGACTTTCTAATGCAGCCGCTGCGCTAGATGTTAGTTTCAGAGCTTTCACGACTGACGCTGGCGTTGACCTGGTGAGTTTTGGTGGAACAAAGATTGGTGCTCTCGCTGCTGAAGCAGTAGTAGTTCTCAACTCTGAGCGATTGGCTAAGGCAATTCCTTTCCTCAGAAAAACTTCAATGCAGTTGCCTAGCAAGATGCGCTTTGTGAGTGTTCAGCTAATGGCTCTTCTTGAAAACGATTTGGCAATTAGAAGTGCTCGTCATGCCAATGCGATGGCTAAAGCTTTGGATGCTGGAGTTCGTGAACTGGCAGAGCTATCTGGGGGCCGAGTTAGTGTCCCTAACCCAACTCAGGCTAATGCGGTATTCCCATTGCTTCCAAGTGAGATTATTGAGACCCTTCAGGAGGAGTATTGGTTTTACCTCTGGGATCACAGGATTGGTCAGGTTCGTTGGATGTGTGCTTGGGATACTAGGCCTGAGGATGTCCAGGGGCTACTTGATGCTTTGAGGAGTGCTCTAAAGGTTTAGGCTTAGAGCATGCAACCAAACAAAATCGCAATTACTGCTGCCCCCATTGCCCCTGTTCTTGCTGAACGCTGGAGCCCTAGATCTTTCAACAAAGATTACCTACTGACTCAGCACGAAGCACTTTCAATTCTTGAAGCTGGCCGCTGGGCACCATCGGCTAATAACCTCCAGCCTTGGCGCTTTGCATACATCAGCAAGACTGATGAACTGCACCCAGCGATATGCGAAAAAGGTCTAACTGGTTTTAACCAGTCTTGGGCACCTAACGCATCAGCACTGATTGTCGTTGCTGTTCAGGTTAATACCGCTGATGGCAAAGAGAACACCGGTAGAAAATACGATGCAGGACTAGCCGCGTCGATGATGGTTGTCCAAGCTCAGGAGCTTGGTCTACATACTCACCACATTGGTGGTCTAGTTCGCGAAGAGATTCTTGAACTACTAAAGCTAGATTCGAACTACGAGATTCTGACAGTTATTGCTGTTGGAAAAGTAGCACCTGCAGAAGAACTAGAAGGCCCTGCCTTCGAGCGTGAAGTTGCACCAAGAGTTCGACTAGAGCTCGATGAAATCATGCTCTACGGAAAGCCGTAGTTGATTAGTTCATTAGCACCTGCATTCAAAACTGCAATCAGTGATCAGATAGTTGACTGGTTTCCTTCGTTAGGAACTAACCTTTTCTATCTAGCTGTCTGGGGTTTGGTTTTTGCTGGCACAGGATTACTGATCGGTGCGTTCATTCCATTTATTACTGGTGACTCTTTGGTCTTTGCGGCTGGGTTAGTTGCTGCATCAACAAGCACTGGTGTGAACATTTGGGTGATGGCAACCGGTGTTGGTGTTGCTGCTTGGTTAGGTGATCAGGTTGGATACACCCTAGGTCGTCACTACGGAAGACCTTATCTAGATAAACGGAAAGGTCGCTGGATCAAAACTGGTATTCAAAAGAGCGAGGCACTTTTCCTAGCTTGGGGTTGGTGGGCAGTTGTAATCTCTAGATTTATGCCTTGGGCAAGAGTCTTCGTTCCGGTCATTGCCGGTATTTCAAAGATGAACTACTACAAGTTCTTTAGCGCTAACTTAGTTGGCGCAGCTGCTTGGGGAGTTGGCCTAACTCTCTGCGGGTATTACTCAGCTTCTATCCCTGCAGTCAAAGATGCTTCATACCTAATAGCTGGATTATTTATCACTGCAAGTTTGATTGCGGGTTTTAGAGTTTGGTTAATCAACCGCAGGACTGCTTAGCCCGTACTCTGCAAGGCTTGGAGATTTCTCTCTAGCGATGAAATCAAGTTCTTGGGCTGCCCAGATATCAAAGTATTCATCGAAGGTATTGCCATCACGTTCTTGCCAACGTGCACGTCTAATTTCTGCATCAACTTCAAGCCAGATGCTTATGTTCGAAATAGTGCTGGTGTATTGATTGAGAGAACCGCAGCCCTCAACAATCAACGGTGTTCCCCCGGAGAATTCTCGCCAGCGATCACGCTGTTTTAGTACCCAGTTGTATTCCTGCCAACTGGCACTCTTCTTAGTTAGAAGTGGCTGGAGGATGATTCTTTGTAAATACTCTGCCCCAAGAGCAAGTCCCTGCCAACCTTCGTATAGGTCATCCATGTGAATGATTCTCGGCATAGATTCACCTTGCTTGAAGAGTTCATTCTGAAGCTTCGCGGCCAGGGTTGATTTACCAGAACCAGCCCTTCCGTCAATAAGAATGATTGGTGTCACTACACCGCTATCAACAAGCTCAAGAGTTTGGCTAGCTACCCGCTCTAAGAGATCTTCGTAGGGGAGTAGTTCCATACCCAAAGCCTAGTAATTAAATTCCTTCGATTAGGACATCTGGGTGCGCATCAAACCGGTATCCAGAACCTCGAATGGTTCTAACAATGTCTTCGTAGCCTGCAATCTTGGCTCGAAGTCTTCTGATGTGAACATCGATGGTTCTACCGAATACTGATGTGTCATGAACATCTCCCCAAACTCTCTGGATGAGCTCATCACGTGAGATGGTTATTCCTTCATTTTCAACCAGGAGTTCAAGCAAAGCAAACTCCTTATAGGTGAGTTCAGCGTTAGTGCCATCAATGAATACCTTGTGACGACGAACGTCGATAACAACACCCTTGGCGGCGTCGTCTACATTTTTCTCAATGAGCTTCGATAGTGCTCTAGGGTCAGCTAATGCTGTTCTCACTACATCAACGTTCCGACCTCCGGTGCCTTTGCTTGCTAGAGCAACTGCAGCAAAAGATTCGGCTGCTAGCCCCGGTGCTATTTGATCCAGCGTGTTTCTAAGTGCCGCTACCACTGCACCCAGAGAGGTTCCAGCGGCTCTAGCTGTGTCTTCATCGATACCAACGTAGAGGGCAAAGCCTCTGGCTTCGGTTTCGGTAGGGGTTGTTCTTACGAATGGGTTTGTCGGTGCAATTGTCATTTTGAAAATCCTTAGGGTTGTGTTTGCGAATGGGGGTTTTAGTGCGCAGATTTAGCGCTATTGCTGGGGTGTTGGTGTCTAAACTCGTAGCGGCTAAGCCGACTTATGGGGTGAGTTTTAGCGACACATTCGCATACACATAACAGGGCACATCATGGCAGGGCGTCCAAAGGTCGCCTCCGACATGAGATTTGAAAAAGCCTTGTTAGTCATAACATAAACTTTAGGTCTATAGGCAACATTCGTCAAGTTGCGAAACACCAAGGCGGGCAAATTGAGAAAGCTCCTCGGACTGATATCACTAGGCTGCTACCTAATTGTTCTATTACTGGTTTCCGTTTGGCCTAAGCCTATTGAAGGCCAAGGGTTCTTAGCCGACATCACCAATCAAATATTGATCTTTAGCAAAACAGTTTCTTGGTTGCTTTGGCTCAAATACGATCAACTCGAGGCTATAGCCAATGTGTTGCTCTACGTGCCGCTGGGTGTGCTTCTTGTAGTCATATCTGACAAGACAAAGGTTTGGCTTTTGTGTTTAGCGCCAATAATGGTTTCTCTCTTGGCAGAAGGTTCGCAGAGATTGTTTTTGCAAGATCGTTATGCGACAGCGAACGATGTTTTCCTAAACTCTCTAGGAGGGATTCTGGGGCTATTTATTGCAGCGAGCATTCGCCAGTTGATGAGGAGTTCAAAGAAGGAGCGTTGAGCATAACCGGACCTTGAAGGCTTGGCTTACCAGAGAGCTTTTCATCATTATCATCATTGATTGGTTCGACCAGATTCAAAACAATCTTCTTTGTTGTGCCAGGCAGCATGTTCAAATCAAAAATCCACAGTGGCCTATTCCGATCCATTCCGTTAATGGTAAAACCAGGTGCCCCATCAACTGTGATGCTCTCAGCTTCAGAGCCCACAGGACCGTAGACGGTCATTAGTTCGCGGTTAGAGCCCTTAGGTCTCGCCTCGCCGAAGTCGGTGTCTAATCTCATGTCAACATAGGCAGGTAAACCACTCTTAGGAGAGTTGTTACTCAAGTCGAGAGTGACTCTGCTCCTTCGGCCCTGGTATCCGGTGAAAGTATCAACATTGCAAACCCCAAGAGAATAGGAGGCTTTGAGGGTCGTGTATGCGTCTAGTTTGTTGCCACCAGCATTATTTAGGGTCACTGCGACATTAGGGCCAAAGCTTTGGCTAATTTCTCCAGAAACTCTGTATTTACTAAAGACTTGCTGGGTGCTCTTGTCTCTTGACCAGGCAAGGATGCGGTCTCCAGTTGTATCGTTAGCCGCTGCCGCAAACAATCCGCTAACACTGACTTTGCCAGCGATTAAACGCTTGAACATCTCCGAGGCAAGCTCACCCACCACAGCATCCTTAGTTTGAACGTTAGTGAAGCGAGCATAGATATCTTTAGAGAGGAATTCAACCGCATTATCTTTATCAACCACAACACCGCGAGCATCAATTGGACCAACGGCTCCTGATAGCTGGCTTACAACACCCTGACCAATGAAAAGAACTCCATCGACTCGCTTCCCCCTGTTTTGCTGCCAACCGTCAGCAAGCATTTGAGCCGAATAAGGTGCATGCGCAGAGACGTTTATGTCTCTCCAGTCAGATAAATCTGCACCCCAGAGTTTTCTCAGTTCTTGAGGGTAGTTTTTGTAATCTATTCGGCCTATCTGGAGAAGGCGTTTGTCTGAACCGTATTCTTCGAGCTTTAACTTTCCATTCTCGGTTGAAATAACAGCGTAGGCTCCAGTGATGCCTCCAGTGCCACGAAGCTCGGCAAGGTTTTGAATAGAAACAAACCAACGCTTCTTTTCAGGTTGCTCAATTACTGTTGTGCCAACTTGGACTAGGGGGGTGATTCTGGAACTTGCAATCGCAAGTGATGCCACTACTTCTTTAGCGGTTTTGATCTTTGAATCTAAACCAAAGTGGAGCCCGGCTTCATCTACCGACGCTAGATCTGTGTTTAGTTTCTGGACAGCGCTGTCGAGCGCACCCATCCCTTCTCTCAGGGAAGAAACTAGAGTTCTATCAGTTATTGGCTTCTTTCCAACACCTGATTTCACAAGTTGGTTGGCAACATGTGTGACTTCTTGAGCAGCCTGCAAAACGAAGCGCCCATCGGAAGACACAATAGACGCTGTTCGAATGTCTCCGCCAATGATTGGAACAAAGCCAAAGAGCTGAACAATGGGATCGCTCGCAGAAGAATCAGCCATGGCGATAGAGTCGGCTGCTTTTCCTAGCCCTCGACTAATCTCCCCTAGGTCTTTGTTTTGGACCGCTGCTCTAAGACTTTGGACTTCGCCGATTGCGCCTTGGAGTGAAACAAACATCAGGGTTATTCGAATTACTCCATACAGAATAAAAAAAACTAATGCCACCACTGCAAGAGTGATGGCATTTCGTTTATTAGTGCTAAATTGCAAAGCTTCCCGTTACTTCAGTGTTAGGGCTTTGGTAGTGACTTTTGCTGCGTCATACATTGGATCGGCAGTAAAAGTTACAACCGCGGTGTATTTACCAGCCTTGGCGATGCCAGTGAATTTTGCTGTGAAGGCACCCTTAGCGTCAGTCTTTACTTTTAGAGATTTGACTTTTTTACCAGCTAGGTTGAGATCAACAGTAATTGACTTGCTCTTAATCAGTGCGGTTCCAGACTTTACAGTTGCAGTCACTGAGATAACCGGCTTTTTCTTTACAGAAACATTTGTTGTGGCAATCTTGGTCGTGATTGTGGCAATTTTTCCAAATGAAACATTGCTTGTTAGCGTCACCGCTGCTGCACCGGCGGCACATTCTGCAGAGATTGCTGAAGTTGTTAGAACATAGGTTCCTGAGATTGCCGGAGAAGCAATTGTTAGAACTGTGTTGCCGTTGGCAGCTGAAGTTCCTGAAACGGCACTGATACCAGCTGCGTTCTTCCAGCTAATTGAGACTGGGCAGCCAGGCTTTACACGCGCAATGGTTGCGGAAACAGATTGTCCTGGAGTCAGACGGCCCGAAGCAGAAAGGCTTAGGGTAGGTGCTTGGCCTGTCGGGTAGGCTAGCGCAGGAATAGAAGGCATAGCGGCTAAGACAAAAGCTATAGCCAAAGTCGTCAGTTTGATTTTCATAGAGTCCTAATGATTTGAAGGGAGTACATCCCTGATAATAACAGCCTAGACCATAGGAATCAACAATATCCGCCTACGCTGGTCCCCAAATAGCGACAATTCTCTAAGTGTTTAGCCCAAACCCCCAAATGGGTAGAAATATCGGGTAGTTTTGAATTAATTGAGGCATAGGGACCACCGTGAGTTTTAATGAGTATCTGTTAGTAGTCCGTAAGCGCATTGTGCTTGTGGCGGCCATTTTCTTGGCAGCCCTGGCAGCTGCGGCATCGGTTACAGCTCTGACTACCCCTGTTTACGAGTCAACGACCCGTATCTTCGTCTCCACCAGCGGGAACGAATCAACATCAGACCTGATGACAGGTAACTCCTTCACCCAGCAAAGAGTCAAGTCTTATGTCGATATCGTAACTTCACCGGCAGTGCTGGACTCAGTTGTGGCTGAACTAAGCCTTCAGGACCTAGCGGACAAACTCCCAGACCGAATAGCTTCAACTGTTCCACTAAACACTGTAATTCTTGAAATCACGGTGACAGATCTCTCTCCCTATAGGGCAGCCAACATAGCCAACTCGGTGGCACACTCTCTAGAAACAGTGGTGAACAACCTTGAGACCGTCGACCCAACTTTGGCTCCTCCAGTCAAGCTGACCGTTATTCAACCTGGGCAGGTGGCAAAAGACCCCTCAGCACCACGACCATTTCTGAACTTGGCTCTGGGCGGCCTAATTGGTTTAGCGCTGGGCTTCGGTGCGGCACTTCTTAGAGAAAGCCTGGACCTTCGAATCAGAAGTGTTGAGGATATCCCAGAAAAGACAGGTTCAGCTAACGTTCTAGGTGGCATTGTCTTCGATCCTAATGCTGATTCAAACCCTCTTATTGTCCATACCAGCCCTAAGAGCAGTAGAGCAGAGGCCTTTAGACAACTTAGAACAAACATTCAATTTATCGAGGCAGCCGAAGTAAAGAAGTCAATTGTTGTCACATCTTCTGTACCTTCAGAAGGCAAGTCGACAACAATTGCCAATCTAGCCATTGCCATGGCAGACACCGGAGCAAAAGTTCTACTAATTGACTGCGACTTCCGTAAACCTAAAATGCACAAGTACTTTTCTATTGAAGGTGCCGTTGGAATGACTAACCTTTTAGTTGGTCAGGTTAAGCAAAGCGATGTAGTCCAACGTTGGGGTAGAAAACACCTTGACCTTCTTCCAGCAGGGCAGATTCCACCTAACCCATCCGAGTTGCTGGGTAGCGAAGCTATGAAGAAGTTCCTGGCCAAAGCTGAGAAAGACTACGATGTTGTTCTTATTGACTCCGCCCCACTACTTCCAGTAACCGATGCGGCAATCCTTTCCAAGTTGACAGGCGGTGTTGTTCTAGTTGTCGCTGTTGGTAAAACCACTAAGCCTCAGCTGTCAGCAGCACTTGGCCACGTTGAAACAGTTGGTGGTCGCGTTCTTGGTTTCATTATGAACAAGATCCCGACCAAAGGCGTAGACGCATATCGCTACCGATACTCATACAAGTACGGTTCTTATGGCATCTATGGGGCATATGGAAACTACGGCAACTACGGCGCTTACACACAGGCTTATGGATCAGAAGCGGAAGCAATTGCAAACGCAGAAGCGAAGCCAACCAAAAATAAACTGACTTTCAAGCCATCCAAAAAGGTCTAATCATGTCAGCACCAAAGGCATACTTCAAAATTGTTTTTGTCTGCACAGGAAACATTTGTCGTTCTCCTATGGCTGAACAAATCCTCATCGAAAAGGCCTCTAAGTCCAAGCTTCCAATTTCAGTATCATCCGCTGGAGTGATGGCGATGACTGGAGATCCGATGACGCCACAGTCAGTTGATGCAATGGTAAAAAGGGGTTTCACGCCAACTAAGCACACCTCTCAGGATCTCACTCCAAAGATCCTAGAAGAAGCAGATCTAGTGTTGACAGCGACATTGGAGCACAGAGGCGAACTAGCCAGAATGCTACCTAAGGCTAGTAAGTATTCCTTCACTATTGATGAGTTTGCAAGACTCACCTCATTTCTTAGTGCAGACCCAGAATTTCAAGAAGAGTTCAAGAAGAAACCTCGAGAAACCAGAGAACAGTATCTAAGGAGAGCAATACAGGAAGCTGTATTGCTAAGAGGCATGGTCCCAACCAATCTTGACCCTAAAGATGTTGTAGATCCGTATGGTGAAAGTGTTGAAGTGTATAACCAAGTAGCAGAGCACATCGACGTAATGCTCGAGATCATTGTGGACTGGATGAACGCATGAGAAGAAAGCATATGAGCGATTACTCCAGAGGGGTAATGATTGTTGATGCACTAGTGATTCTTGCAACCACAATGATCACCTACCTTTTCAACTATGGATCGTTGCAGAGCACCGAAAGCATTCATGA
>Ga0214917_10003392_pt1 | contig 18419 bp, 17 predicted proteins | sample LL_1208_BB_MetaG_FD_177983 | JGI IMG/M metagenome (GOLD analysis project Ga0214917, IMG submission 177983) | Freshwater microbial communities from Lake Lanier, Atlanta, Georgia, United States - LL_1208_BB | ecosystem: Environmental > Aquatic > Freshwater > Lake | place: USA: Georgia | collected...
ACGCTGGCCCGCGAGCCCGACAACGCCGACGCGCAAGCCATGCTCGAGCGCTACGCCGACCAGGACCCCGCGCAGGCCCACGTGACCACGATGGCGCAGGAGCGCAGGGTGAATACCTTTTTTCGACTCCGCAGCCCGTCGGTGATCGAAGCGCTGCGCGAAGCCTTTCCCGATCTGCCCGCCAACCCCGACCCGCGCACGGTCTTTCTAAAGCTGCGCGAGCTGCGCAACCACTGGTAACCCAGCCCCCGTCAAAAGCCCTAGCGCTCGGCGCCGAGCGCGAGGGCTCGCTGTGCGCTCGCGCGTGCCTCGGCAATCACCGACTCGGACGCGGGGCCGCCTTCAGCCTGCGAGATCGGCCACCCGCCGCTGTGGCGCTCGACAATCCCGGCAAGCGCTTGCACCAACTCGGGCCCATCGTTGACACACGGCAAGTAGTTGAACTCCTTGCCCCCCGCGGCCAGGAACGCATCGCGCGCCTCCTGAGCGATTTCTTCCAGCGTTTCGAGACAATCGGCGACGAAACCTGGGCACGCCACGTCGACGCGGCGAACGCCCTCGCGACCGAGCGCCTGTAAGGTTGGTTCGGTATAGGGCTCGAGCCACGCGGCGCGGCCAAAGCGCGACTGAAAAGTAATCACCCACTGCTCGCGGGCGAGTCCCAGGCGCTGCGCTAACAAGCGGGCGGTCTTGTGACACTCGCAGTGATAAGGATCGCCAGCGAGTAGGGTCCGCTTGGGCACCCCATGAAAACTCAGCACGAGCCGATCGGGCATCCCACGCACCGCCCACTGCGCGCGGATTCCGCTGGCGACGGCGTCGAGGTATGCCTCGTCATCCGCGAAATTTCGAACCATGCGCAGTTCGGGCAGATTCCGCCAAGTGCTCAACTCCTGCGCGACGGCATCGAATACCGTAGCGGTCGTCGCGCCCGCGTACTGCGGGTACATCGGCAGCACGAGCAAACGCTGCAGATTGCGCGCACGCAAGTCGCGCAGCACCGACGCAATCGACGGGTTGCCGTACCGCATCGCCGTCGCCACTTCGATCGCATGCCCGCGCACGCTGAGCTCCGCTTGCAGGGACTGGCCTTGGCGCTCGGTGTGGACCCGCAGGGGCGAACCCTCTGGCAGCCACACCGTGGCGTATTTCGCGGCTGATTTCGCCGGTCGGGTGCGCAAAATCACCCCTTGCAGCAACGGTTGCCAAAGAAGCGCCGGAATTTCGACCACCCGGGGGTCCGACAAAAACTGACTCAGGTAGCGGCGCAGCGCGGGCGCCGTTGGGGCATCCGGCGTACCCAGCTGAACCAGCAAAACAGCGGTTAACGGGACTTGGCCATGGGCAAACTGCGGCGCCGAGGAAAATTTGGCCATCGCTCAGTGCGCCGCGCTCAAGACGGTCGAGACCAACCGAGCCGTAATGTCCACAATCGGAATCACGCGCTCGTAGTCCATCCGCGTTGGCCCGATCACGCCGAGCGTGCCCACAATCCGGCCGTCCACCTCGTAGGGCGCAGTAATCACGCTCATTTGCTCCATGGGAACCAGTTTGGACTCACCGCCAATAAAAATCTGCACGCCCGCGGCATGCCCCGATGCGTCGAGCAATTGGATGAGGCGCGTCTTCTGTTCGAACAAATCGAACAACGATCTCAACTGATCCATGTTGGCCGTCAGTTCATTGACCCCGATCAGGTTGCGCTCGCCAAAAATCACCACGTCGTCGCCGTGGTTCAGCATCTCGCCGCTCGCCGTCACCGCGCGCTGCATCAACAAACCAATGTCTTCGCGAAGCGCCGCCAGTTCTTGCGCCAGCGCGCCTTGCACCGCACGAAAATCCTGCCCGGCAAAGTGCGCGTTGATGATGTTGGCGGCTTCGACCAACTGCGAGGGCGCGTAGTCGCGCTCGGTTGCCAAGAGGCGATTCTGGACGTCGCCATCCGGGGTGACGAGGATCAACAGAATGCGCTTCTCGCTGAGTCTCAAAAACTCGACCTGACGAAACACCGACGCACGCTTTGGGGTTTGCACAACGCCGGCGAAGTTCGAGAGGCTCGACAGCAGCTGCGCCGCGCTGGCAATGACCCGCTGCGGCTGATCCACCTGCAACTGACCTTGGATCGCCGCGGTGTCCTCGACTTTGAGCGGCTGCACGGTGACCATCGTGTCGACGAACAAGCGATAACCGCGTGGCGTTGGTACCCGGCCCGACGAGGTATGCGGGCTGGCGATGAGGCCAAGCTCCTCCAGATCGGACATTACGTTGCGCACCGTGGCCGGCGACAAATCGAGACCCGACCAGCGCGAAAGCGTTCGGGAACCAACCGGTTGGCCTTCGGCGATATGCCGCTCGACCAGGGTTTTGAGCAAAGTTCGGGCGCGTGGATCCAACATAGACGTTGATTCTAGTGCGCCCAGGGCTCTGTGGTGTAATCCAGGTCATGGAGACATTCCAAACGGTGGCCCTGGTCGGTCGGTTTCGTTCCAACGGAATCGCGGACACCCTCGACCGCATTGAGGAGTTTCTGCGACAACGGGGCCTCGCCGTGCTGCGGCTCGCGGGCGGCGACGAAGCTTCTTCCGGCGGCAAAACGCCGCTCGATTTGCACGCCGACGCGATCGACCTCGCGATCGTGGTCGGCGGCGACGGCACCATGCTCGGCATCGCGCGCGAACTGGCGCCGCACGGCGTCCCGGTGATTGGGATCAACCATGGCCGGCTCGGCTTCATGACCGACATTCCGCTTGAGCGCTGGAGCGAGGCCCTGGCGGCAATTCTCGACGGGCAATTCGAGGCCGAAGAGCGCACCCTGCTCGATGCACGTGTCCTGCGCGACGGCGAACAAACGATTGCCTTCGAAGCGCGTGCCCTGAACGACGTGGTGGTTGGGCGCGGCTTCGTCGGCCGCATGATTGAACTCAACGTCGAGGTCGACGGCAAATTCATGTACACCCAGCGCGCCGACGGCCTCATCGTTGCCACCCCGACCGGCTCGACGGCCTACGCGCTCTCGGCCAACGGCCCCATCCTGCATCCCCAGTTGGGCGGCATTGTGCTGGTGCCCGTGGCCCCACAAGCCTTGTCGAATCGCCCGATCGTTTTACCCGATTCGAGCTGCGTCACGGTCCGCATTGGCGAAGAGACCGACGCCCGCGTCAACTGCGACATGCAGACCTTTTCCGACTTGCACCCGGGCGACCGCATCGTGATTGCGCGTTCCGCGCACCGCATCCGCTTCCTCCATCCCAGCGGCTACAGCTACTTCGCCACCCTGCGCGGCAAGCTCGCCTGGCAAGCACTCCCTGTCCTGTCCCCGCGCCCAATCTAAGCTGCCGCCCACACGCCGCTCGACACACCCGATTGCCATGCTGCGAAGCCTGCGTTTGCGCGATGTTGTTTTGGTCGATCAAGCCGACGTTGAGTTTGGACCTGGTTTTAACGTCCTCACCGGCGAGTCGGGTGCCGGCAAATCGATTCTGCTCGACGCGCTCGGCCTTGCGCTTGGCCACCGAGCCCATGCGCAGTGGGTTCGCGAGGGTTGCGCGCGCGCCGACGTCAGCGCTGAGTTTGCCAGTTCAGCGGCGATCGATGATTGGTTGCAGGCCCACGAACTCGTCGGCGAACCCGGTACGGTCTGGTTGCGGAGGGTGGTCGAGACGGACGGTCGCTCGCGCGCTTTTATTAACAGCCAACCGGTACCGGCGACGTTGTTGCGCGAACTCGGCGAACAGTTGCTCGACCTGCACGGCCAACACGCGCACCAACGATTACTGCGCAGCGCCGCCCAACGCGAATTGCTCGACGCTTACGCTGGCATCGAGGCCGACGTCAGCAGTTTGCAAGCCACTTGGGCCGATTGGCAAAGAGCCGAAGCCGAGCTCGCCCAAGCCCAGCAAGCCGGCTCGAGCATCGCGCTCGAGCGCGAGCAACTTTCGTTTCAGATTGAAGAACTGGAGGCGCTCAAGCTGGGACGCGACGAGTGGGAACACCTTGAACAAGAACAAAAACGCCTCGCCCATGCGGCGGCGCTTATCGCCGGTGCGCAAGCGGCGGAGGCCGCTTTGCAAGACGATGAACAGGCCCTCAAACCGGTGTTGTCGCGATTGCTCTCACGTCTGCGGGCGCTCGCCGCCATCGATGCCGGTTTGGCGCCCGCGCTCGAGCTCCTGGAGGGCGCGGCAATTCAGCTCGGCGAGGCCGCCGACGCAATATCGCACTATGCGCAGCGAATCGACCTCGATCCACAGCGCCTTGATGAAATCGACCGTCGACTCGGAACCCTCCACCAGCTCGCGCGCAAGTACCGCGTAGCCCCGCAGGAACTTGCCCCGCAACTCGACGTGTGGCGAGAAAAACGAGCCGGCCTCGAGCGCGCGAGCGATTGCGTCGCGCTTGAAGAGGCGGCAAAAAAAGCGCAGGAGCATTACCAGCGGGCCGCCCAGGCACTGTGTGGTGCGCGGCATGAAGCGGCGCAACGACTTGCCCCTGCCGTTGCCGAACGGATCACCGGACTCGGGATGCACGGCAGCCGATTTCTGATTGCCATCGAGGACTGCGAGCCAGGGCCGAGTGGTACCGAACGGGTCGAGTTTCAGCTTGCTGGCCATGCGGGCGAGAGCCCTAAGCCGCTTGCGAAGGTCGGCTCGGGAGGCGAACTATCCCGCGTTGGACTCGCCATCACGGTCGCCGCCGCGCGTGCGCAACCCGTTTCGACCCTGGTTTTCGATGAGGCTGACAGCGGTGTCGGAGGCGCGGTGGCTGAGCTCATTGGTCGCTTGATGCGGCGCCTCGGGGAGTCGCATCAGGTCCTTTGCGTGACGCACCTGCCGCAAGTTGCGGCGCTCGCACACCATCAGTTCGTCGTTGCCAAAAGCACGCGCGACGGCCGCCAGACCACCGCCATTAGAACCCTGTCTGAAGCGGCGCGGATCGAGGAGATCGCCCGCATGCTGGGCGGAGTCGAACTGACGGAAACGACGCGCGAGCACGCGCGCGAGATGCTAGAGCGCCCTACGTAGCCCCGCGTGCTGGCGGTCGGTGCGGGCAGGCATCCTTGATGCACAAAGCGTACAGCGAGAGCGCGTGGTCCTGTAATTCGAATCCACGCGCGGTCGCGATCTGGTGCTGCCGCTCCTCGATCTGCGGGTCGTAAAACTCTTCAACATGGCCACAGGTCACGCACACCAGGTGATCGTGGTGGCCCCCTTCCTGCAATTCAAAAACCGCCTTGCCGCCTTCAAAATGACTCCGCGAAAGCAAGCCCGCCTGCTCAAACTGGGTCAAGACGCGGTAGACCGTCGCCAGGCCAATGTCCTGACGGTCCCCCAACAGCACGCGATAGACGTCCTCCGCCGTCAGGTGGCGGCGGTCGCTGCGTTGAAAGACCTCGAGGATGGTTCGTCTCGGGACCGTAGCCTTAAGTCCCAGACTCTTCAATTCGTCAGCACCCGCCATGCGCGTCTCTCCCTGGAAATCCGCTCGCGTCAGCAAGGACTGCTGAACACATTGCGTATGATAGGCAAGGATCCCAAGAATTCAGACTACGGTTTTATTGCGCGTGTTGCTCTCTGGTTTGTTTCGCTCGTTGCGCCGGCTTACCCTCTTGCCGATGGCCTCGCTGAGCCTGGTGGCCTGCTCCTCGATGCTGCCGAGTTCGAGTCTGTTCACGCCCTTTCGCATCGACATTGCGCAAGGGAACTATCTGACGGGCGACCTTGTCGAGCGCGTCAAGCCCGGCATGCCGCGTGAAGAAGTGCGCTTCTTGCTCGGCAGCCCGTTGTTGATCGATCCATTCCATCCCAATCGTTGGGACTATGTGTTTCGTTTCCAACGCGGCGCGGGAGAATCGGTAACACGGCGTGTAACCATCCACTTTGACGACCAACGCGTTGCGCGCGTCGAAGCCGACGCCCTACCCGCCCGCGACGACGTCAACGATCCCGCGCTGCCGCGCAACCGTCAACCGCGTTATTAAAACGACAAGCCGATGACTGCGCCGATCGAGATTGCCATTGCCGGTGCCACCGGCCGGATGGGAAAAACGCTCATTGAGGCGGTCCTCGCCGCCCCGGATACGCACCTTGCCGCTGCGCTCGAGGCGTCTTCAAGTCCAGCGCTGGGCGCTGACGCCGGCGCTTTCTTGGGTCGTTCGACCGGCGTTCTGGTCAGCGACCGGATCGATGAGGCACTCACCGGTGCCACCGTTTTGATCGACTTTACGCGCCCCGTCGCGACCCTGAACCACCTGCAAGTCTGCGTCGCGAAGGGCATCGGATTGGTGATCGGCACCACCGGCTTCGACACGCAGCAACGCCGTCAAATCGAGCAAGCCGCCGAACAGATACCGATCGTATTTGCGCCGAACATGAGCGTAGGTGTCAACGCGACCCTCAAGCTGCTTGAGTTGGCCGCTAAGATTCTCGCCGACGGCTATGACGTTGAAGTCATCGAAGCGCACCACCGACACAAAATTGACGCGCCGTCGGGCACCGCGTTGGCGATGGGCGCGACCTTGGCCAAGAGCCTTGGGCGCGACTTTGATCAGGTCGCGCGATTTGCCCGCGAAGGGGTTACCGGCGAACGCGACTCCGAAACCATCGGCTTCTCAACCATCCGCGGTGGCGACATCGTCGGCGACCACACCGTGCTTTTTTGTGGCACGGGCGAACGGGTCGAGATTACCCACCGTGCGTCGAGTCGAATGAACTATGCCATCGGCAGCCTGCGGGCCTGCCGCTTTCTCAGCAGCCGCTCGAGCGGCCTGTTCGACATGCAGGATGTGCTCGGCCTGCGCTAACGCTGCGCACGAGACCGGCCACGCACCGCGGCTGGCAATCTTTTAGCGCCCCGCTACCAATGCCGGGCGACCATCTACCATGATTCGCCGCCACGGCACCGCGTAGGCGGCGGCGAGAATCGGCGGTTGCAACACACGGTCCACCGTGCCGTGCACCACTGTCCCATCGACCGCAATCACCATCGCATGACTGCAATGACCGAGCACCCAATCCGGGTCGTGCGCCGTCACGACGATCAAGCGGCCCTGACCCGCTTCGGCGGCGAACGCGTCGGCCAAGCGCAACCGCTCACGCGGGTCTTGGTGGGCCAGCGGTTCGTCGAGGAGTAGCGCGTCGGCGTCGCTGGCGAGTGCGAACGCAACCCACGCACGCTGTCGTTCACCGCTGGAGAGCGTTGACCAGCGGCGATCTGCGAACTCCGCGAGTCCCATCGCACTGAGCGCTGCGTCCACACGCGGCGCCAGCCGGGCAATGCGGGCCACCCGCGAGCGCACCGTCTCGTCAAAGGGCTCCGGGACCAGGGTCGGCAAAAAAGCGCAATGCCGGGCCCAGTCCGCAGCGCTGAGTTTAGTCGCGCCCACACCAGCCCATTCGAGCGTCCCGAGAATCCCTGCCTGCAGACCCGCAAGGGTGCGCAACAAGGTCGTTTTACCCGCTCCATTGGCGCCCAAGAGACCCCAGCGCTCCCCCGCGCTGAGGGCAAGGTCGACGGCGCCCAATCGGCGGTTACCCGATTGAGCGACCAATCCCCGCGCCATCACAATCGGCGTACCGGGCGCATACCACTGACCGGTTTTGACCGCGCTCGGTAAACCCAGCGGATCGACCGGGTCGCGTGCACTGAGCGCCAGCGGCAATGGCGCGGGGGGCTCCACCGCAGACATGCGGGGCGTCTGAAGCGGCGGCGCTGCTACGCTGCCAGTCGATGCCGCGCTCGGCGCGGCTCGGCCCCGCGGCATGACGCCCGCGAGATGGCCGGAATCGATTCGATGCGTCGCGCGGACTGCGTGCAAAAACGCTTCGATCGCTTCCGGGCCGGCATCGGGGCTGGGCGGGCGCAAGCCCGCAGCCAATACCCCGCCGGGGACCACAACACCACCGGCGGTACCGTCCCCAGGGCGTTCTGGAATACCCGCGCGCAAAGGCGGTGCAGGCGCCTTCCCAGGAGCCGAGCGGGGGGCGCGCACACGACCGTAAGTCGGCTGGGCGCTTGGGTCGAAGCTGGACGCGCCTGCCTCCGCCCCCTGCAGCACTTGCAGCGGATCCCAAGCCTCATCGAGCAGAGGCTTGGGCTCGCCATCGACACGCGGCGCGGGCGCGCCAGCGGGCTCTGGTGCCGTCGGCTCTGCCTCTGCGCCCCGTCGAAACGGCCAAATCATCGGCGCCCCCGCAACAATTGATGGAGCAAGACCGGTACGCCAATGAGGGCGGTAAAGACACCCACCGGCAACAGCTGAGGCGCAACCACGGTGCGCGCAGCCGCATCGGCCAACATGACCGCAGATGCTCCCACCGCCGCGGCTGCCGGCAGGGCGATCCGCGCATCCGCACCAAACAGCCGGCGTGCAATGTGGGGAGCCGCGAAACCTACAAAACCAATGGCCCCTACGTTGGACACAGCAATCGCGGTGCCAAACGCCGCCAACGCCACGGTGCGCAAGCGCGCGATTCGGGCGTCCACGCCAAGATCGCGCGCAATCGCATCACCCCATGCGATGGCATCGATTGCACGGGCATCGGCGCACGCCCATAGCAGTGCAAGAAAGGCTGCTCCGAGTAAAACAATCAGGCGTGCGCCTTCAATACCGCCCAAATCGCCCAACAACCAAAACAACATGCCGCGCAGTTGGCCGTCCTCGGCCACGGCCAACACGACGTTGGTGGCAGCGCCCAGCAAGGCCCCCGTGGCCACGCCCACCAGAACCACGCGCTGTTCGTCGAAACCGCGCTTGGACCCTGCAAGGGCCCCAACCAGAACGATGGCCAACACCGCGCCGATCAGCGCCGCCAGCTCGACCCCAGGCGAGGGCAAGTTCAGGGCCAATGCGATCACGGCACCCAAACCGGCGCCGCTGGCGGTGCCCAGCAAATAAGGGTCCGCCAAGGGATTGCGCAGGACCGACTGCATGGCAGCGCCGGAGAGCGCCAACAGGGATCCGACGGCGGCGCCGGTTGCCACCCGCGGAACCCGAATGTCCCACCACAGCGTCCAGGCATCGGGGCCCAATTCGTGCAAAAGACCCGTGCTACCCACCCAGGTCGCGAGGCCAAACGAGACGGCGACCAGGGCCAGTGCGAGCAGGATTCGCCAGGCCATTTACGGGAGCCCAGCGCTGCGCAAAGGTGGACGCTCGCTCGCCTCGGCGACCGCGCGGATCGCGGCACACAGGCGCTGCACGCCGTCGATCACGCGCGGGCTCGGGCGCTGCAACAGATCGGGTGGAATTGCGACCACCGCCGGAGGCGTACCGACCCAGCGGCTTTGCCAACGGGCCAGCGGCTCCCCGCCAGGCGCCTGGGGGTTAGAGCCATCGCCCAAGACAACCAACTGAGGCCGCGCGGCTCGCAGGGCTTCATGGTCGATTTGCCGTGCGGCCGCACCCTCATGCCCGAAGACATTCTGGCCCCCGCACAAACGGATCGCATCGCCAATCAAATCGCGATTGGAGACCGTCACCAGCGGCCGCGCCCAGGCCTGATAAAACACGCGTACCCGCCCCGAATGGCTGGCCCCGGCGCGCAAGCTCGCCAGTCGTTGGGCGAATTGATCCGCTTCGAGTTCCGCGCGTTGCGCGTCACCGGCAAGCTGGCCCAAACGCCGTAGCGTGTGCGGAATAGCTTCGAGCGTGCTGGGTTCGCTGACCCAAACGGGCGCGATGCGCGCGATGGCCTCGCGAAGCTCGGGGCGCAAGCCTGCACCCCACACCAGTACAAGGTCTGGCGCCGCTGCCCGCAAAGCCTCAAGATCTGGGCGTGGCCAGGCCGCAATGCGCGGCAGTTGGGACGCCTCAGGCGGGAAATCACTCGCAGGATCAACCGCAACCACACGCCCACCGGCACCAGCGGCGAACAAGAGTTCGGTCGCGTGGGGCGCCAGCGAAACAATGCGCTCTGGGCGTCCCGTCAATCCGAGGGCTTGCCCCTGGTCGCCGGACGCCGGACGCGAACGCTGCGCCGCCTGCGCGAAGGGCACGGTTAACAGCAGCGCAATCGCGCTCAAGCATGCCAGCCGAGAGACGACGCGCGCCTTCAGCCGGAACCCCACCCCGCGTGGCAAAACCCATAAGCAGCGCGCAATCCCCATAGACGGCAATGGTACCTCGCCGCCATTGCTGGGTTCATCGTGCGCGGTAGCGTAGCGCCAGGAAGACCTGGCGCCCGGGCTGGTTGTAGCCATAAACCGTCTCGTAGCGCTTGTCCGCCAAGTTATTGAGCCTCAGACCCAGCGTCCAGTCGCGCTCAAATACCCAGTCGGCGCGCAGGTCCAGGGACCCGAAACCCGCGACCCGCTGGGTGTTGGCCACATCGTCAAATGAGTGGCCGACGGCCAACAGGCTGGCACCCACCTGCACCGCGCCCAGACGCGTATCGGCCGCCAGCTTCATCGTATTGCGCGAACGCCGCGGCAACAGTTTCCCGTACTCCTCACCCGCGGTCTCGTTGCGCGGATTGGTATGGTCGGCCACGGCGCTAAGGGCCCAACCCGACCAATCGGTGCTGCCCTTGAGGCTGAAGCCGTCCGCGCGAACGCGTGGAATGTTGACGGGCGTCGGCGCGCTGCTGATATAGCCGCGTAGACGGTTGTCAAAGTACGCGAAACGCCATTGCGATGCGGTCCCCGTCCAGCGCAGGCTGAACTCGCGGTGCTTACCCTCCTCGGGCAGCAGCTGCGGGTTGCTGAAACCAGGGTAGTACAGATCGCTGAAATTGGGCGCAGTGAAGCTGCTGCCGAAGCTGGCCGCCGCCCGCCAAGCACGGGTGACTGCATAGCCATAACCGAGCGAGCCCGTTGTCTGATTGCCAAACTGCGAGTTCTCGTCGTGCCGCACATTAGCCTGCCAACTGTGCGCGTCGGCCTGCCCATTGAGCCCAGTCGCCAAGCTGCGGATCGTTCGCTGCGCGACGTCAAAAGAAGTATCGGGAGGCGTCTCCACTTGTTGATGAAGCTGTTCGGCCAGCACCAGCAGGGTCCCGACGGGGGTTCCCCAACGGTTCTCCCAAGCCATTTGCTGCTGGCTGGTGCCAAAGGTGCCCAGCCCCGAGTAGGGGGACGCCGTCGCCAACGTGGTGTTGGCATCGCTGGACCGCGACAAACGAATCGTCGTGGACCAGTCGGGTCCTACGGCGCCGGAGACAAGAAAGCCAACCACCGTACTGCGCAAACGTGCGCGGGTATCGGCGTCGGGTCCATCGTCGTAATGATTCGTGGCACGGGAGCCGAGCAGATTCGCCTCTGCCCGCCAACCCTCCGCAAAACGCCAACCCAGCCGAGCGCTTCCACTGTTCTGGCGAAACGCGTCGCGATCGGCGTTATGGGCACCAAACGGCGCGCGGGCGTTGGTCGCGGAAAACCCCTGCGTCGTGGTGTTTCCGAGCTGAAACGCGCCGTCAAACGCACCCTCGCCAAAACGCAGCGCAGCGCTGGTATTCGCCGTGCCATTGGATCCGACCGTGAGTGCAGCACTGCTTTGCTGTCCTTGCTCGCCCCGACGGGTGAACACTTGCACCACGCCGGCGACCGCATCGCTGCCATAAAGACCCGACAGGGGCCCGCGCACAATCTCGATGCGTTCGATACTTTCAAGCGGGATATTGTCCCAGATGGGTGTCCCCGTGAGGGCCGACCCATAGCGAACCCCGTCGATGAGCAGCAATACATGGCGCGCATCCAAACCCCGCAGGGAAACGCTACTGAATTGCCCCGCGCCGCCGTTCGACCAAGTCTGCACACCCGCCTCGCGCGCGAGCACTTCGGGCAAGGTGCGCCCCGCCGTGCGCTCGATCTGCGCACGATCAATGACGGTGACATCCGCCAGCGTCGCGTCGATGCGCATCGGCGTTCGCGACGCGGTGACGACCATTCGATCAAGCTCCATGGCCCCAGGCACGGTTTGCGCCCGCACCAGCGGCGCTCCGAGCACTCCCGCCAGCAGAGCGACGCGACACCATCGTGACGCGACGTGCGGAGTGCGTCCGCGCTCAACGCGCGACGGGAAGCCATAGAAGCACGAAAACCAAGGCCGTACACGGCCCGTCCAACAGATTGACATCATCGAATCGCCGACACGATCGTGTGCGCCTGCTTCCCCGCAGGTACCCACCGTATAGCGCGGCGCTCGCGCGCCGCACCCCCTCGTTGGCCGGTATCCGGGCTGACAGGGACGACGCGTGACGCCTTCCCAGTTCAGCTACGCAAATCGCGCAGCCTTGCCAGTGGCTTTCGGTCACACGTTGACAAGCCCTCGAGCGGACCTGTCGCCTGCTTACCGTTGCGGGGGCAGCTCAGGTTAGGCGTCCGCCTGCAAGGCGAACCCCCTCCTGATTCCCGTTGAACTGTCGCAGACGAACGCCGCGACGAGCACCAACCCAGACAGGCTACCTGCTTGCGAGTCGATTCGGCAAGACGACCCAAGCGCGCTGTTATCGCAATGCGCGGCAGAAACAACGCAAAAACAACGCAAAAACAACGCAAAACCGCCGCACAAGCGCCGCACAACCACACCGCACAAACGCCGCAAAACCGCCGCTGAATCCAGCGGCTCAGAGCCGAACACGCTTCACTCGAGGCCGATTGCACGGACGACCGAATTCACCGTCAACAACTCGGGGAGTACTTGGGCCGAGTCCGCACCGGCTCGATAAACCAGATACAGCGGGACGCCGTTGCGCCCGTGTTCGGCGAGGGCCTGCGTAATTTGGGGGTCTTGTTGTGTCCAGTCGGCGCGCAAAAGCGCGACATTTGCCGTTAAAAAAGCTGTACGTAAACGCTCGCTCTCGAGCACCCATCGATGATTAACCTGACAACTGATGCACCAAGCCGCAGTGAACTCGACAAAAACGGGGCGCCCCTCAGCGCGAGCCGCGGCAAGCGCTGCGGGCGACCAGGTCTGCCATTGGGGTCCCGAGCCCTGCGTTACACCCCCAGTACCCCCAGCACCCGCTGCATCCCCAGCACCCGCTACACCCGCTGGCGTGCGCCCCGGATCGCTCGGCCAGGCGAGTACCAGCGCGCCAACCAGCAGCGCTACGCTGGGCAGGCGCCGCAACCAACCCGGTGTCGGTTGCCCCCACCACCAAGCGGCTGCCGCCAGCAGCACGCCCGCAATCCCGACTTCTAAGACCGCGTCGATGCCACGTTGCGCGCCGAGCACCGAGAGCAACCACAAAGCAGCCGCGTACATCGGAAACGCCAAGCCCTGGCGCAACAACAACATCCAGCGCCCAGGGCGTGGCAAGCGGTCGAGCAAACTTGGCCTTGCCCCCAGAATCCAGTAGGGCATCGCCATCCCCACCCCCAAAGCGGCAAACACCAGCAAGGCCATCGCGGGCGGTGCTGTCAGCGTGAAGCCGACCGCCGCGCCCATGAAGGGTGCCGTGCACGGCGTCGCCACCACCGCCGCCAACAACCCGGTGGCGAACGCCCGCAAGACCGACGCACGAGAGCGCGCCCAGAGCGCTGCCGGGGCAATTGCGCCCCCGCTTTGCGACGCCCGCGCTGCGCCACCCGCAACCAAGCCACCCAGACTGCTCAGGCTTAAGCCGACTTCAAAAATGCCGGAAAAATTCAAGCCCAATAACAAAAACAACAGGACCAGCGCCGTCACGACCGCGGGCGACTGCAACTGGAAACCCCAACCAATGGCCTGTCCCGCCTCGCGCAGCGTCAACATCACCGCGGCGAGACCGACAAAGGTCATGACCACCCCGGCCGCGAAGGCAAACGCGTGGCGGCGGGCGCCCTGCGCATCCCCGCCTGCGTCTTCGAGGAAACCCAATACTTTGAGACTCACCACCGGAAAAACACAGGGCATCAAATTCAACAACAATCCGCCGACCAGGGCTCCCGCAATCACCGTCAAAAACGTCGCCCAGGCGATGTCGGCAGGCTCACCGGCAGTGGTTTTTAGCGACTCGCTTGCCGGTGGCATTGCGCGACCCGGCGCGGGCGCCGCGATCTCGGATTCATCGGCCGCAGCCAAGCTGGAAACCCCCAATCGACGCGCGACGGGAGCGCCCAGCGCAAGCCCCGCCTCGGTCGCTGAGGCGCGCACCGCCGCGAGCGACAGGGCACGCCCGTCCAATACCAACACACCATCGAGCGCGTCGTTGCCTGCTTGCACCTGCTGGAGCGCCGCCCGATCGGCATCCTGCGCGAGGCGCAGGGTGAGCCGCCAGCGACCGTCGCCGAGTTCGTCCAGAACCTGATCGGCGGCCGGAGCCATGAGCCGCTCGCGGATCGGGAATAAGGTGAAGTCCGGCGCGCGGGCCGTACCGTTCTTTACGCGCTGGGCGTCCGGCGGCGCGGCGAAGACCACGGCAAACTGGTCCTCGCCTTGGAGCGCCCACCGAGCGGCGATCGGGCGATTGAGCGCGTTGTCCGGGATCCTGGCATCGGCTCGCGCAAAGTGCGCTTGCGCGCCGGTTGCGGCGGAATCAATCTCAGGGCCAGCGCTGGAGGGGGTCCCAGCGCCCGCAATCGGCAGTTCGAGTCCGAGCTTCGCCTGGCCTGGAATACAAACATCACGACAAGCAAGCCAATTCGCTTGGGCTTCAATGCGGATGGTGGACCCCTTCAAATCGGGCGGCGGATCGATACGAATCGGCAGCGTGAGATCCCCCTCGTAGCCAAAATTGGCGTACGGGCCGACCCGCAAGCGCTGCGGCGCGGGCCACTGCAAGGCGCCCGAGCGCCAACCCGTTGGCAGAGTGAGTTGAAGCGAGGTCGCCAGCCCCGCATCGCCGGGATTGCGCCAGTAGGTATGCCAGCCCGGATCGTGTTGCAGACGCAATCCAAGCCGTACGCTTTGACCGGGTACAACCACGGGGCGCTCGGAGATTAGTTCAGCCTGCACGGCATCCACGCGCAGCGCGCTGGGAGCCACCTGCGCAGCGCTCGGGCCGACAAGCACCCAAGCCGCGACAAGGCCCGCCAAGCAGGCCTGGAGCCGCTGAAACCATTCACTGCGCAAGCAAATGCGCACCCTCGCCCTGTAAAGCATGCGCGGATCCTAACCCAAGCGTTCGCACCCGAATCAGCCGGGCCTGCCGCGCAGCGGCTTGACCCTCCAACCACGAGTGCCTAACATCCGGTTGCATGGATGCCGAACTGCAAACAATCGTCGCGAGTGCCCAGCGCTTGCTTACGCTCAGCCGGCGCTTGGCGCAGGAAAATAGCGCGCTGCTCGAGCGTCTTGAAGAGGCGCAGTCTCGGATCGAACTGCTCCAGCGGCGAACCGCCGAAGCGCGGACCCGCGTCGAAGCCGCTCTCGAACGCTTACCGACCTTGGCCGATCTCAACCATCCACCCCCGGCCGCGACACCCCCGGCCGCGATGGCGTCGGTGGACACGCAACCGCCAGGCCCCGAGACGGAGCCTATGGCCGTCTCTGGGCCCGGTTCCACGGCTGAAACGCCCACATTTTTGCTCTAAGTAAGGCTACGCCGCCGATGGAACCCGTCGACGTCCGCATTCTTGACCGCGACTTTCGGATTGCGGTTGCCCCGCAAGAACGCCCTTCGCTGCTGGCAGCGGTATCGGAAGTCGACACCCGCATGCGGCAGATTCGTGACGCCGGTCGCGCGACTTCGCTCGATCGCATCGCCGTGATGGCCGCCATTCAACTCGCCCACGACCTCATCGCGCGTCGCACGGAGCAAGCCCCCGTCGTCAGCCCCGAGGAGTTGGAATTGCGCGCCAACGCGCGCCGTCTCGCGACCGAAATCGAAACCGAACTGGCGCGTCAAGAAGCGCTGTTCTAGCGCGCTGGCCTGGGCTACACTGAGGCTCTGTCCTGCGGTGTTCGTCAAGGTCGTAAACTCCTTGAACCAATAGCTCACCCCCAGGCTGCGGCGTTTACTCAACCACTGTTGCGATCGTCCCTTTGTCGGATGAACCTGATGTGGAAGAAGCTGTGGCCAACCTGGATCACCAGGTTCGGGATGCCGGCCTAACGACATCTGCGGGACAGACCCCTACCGTCGACGCGAATGCAATACTGGTTGATGAAAAGCGAGCCCGAAGAGTGCTCGGTCGACGACGTCCTCGCCATGCCAGGCGCCACGGTCCCTTGGTTCGGCGTCCGCAACTACCAAGCGCGCAACTTCATGCGCGATCAAATGCGCGTCGGCGATGGCGTGCTGTTCTATCACTCGTCGTGTGCCGAGCCCGGCGTCGTCGGCTTGGCCGAAGTGGCCTCCACACCCTACCCCGACGCCACCCAGTTCGACGAACACTCAAAGTATTTCGACGCCAAATCGACGCCAGCCGAGCCGCGCTGGCTCTTGGTCGACGTGCGCGTAACGAGCAAAACGCGCCTGCTCAAACTGGCCGAGTTGCGGGCTCAGGAGGCATTGGCCGCGATGGTGTTACTGCGCCGCGGCAATCGGCTCTCGATCACCCCGATCACGCCCGCCGAATGGGCGACCATCAACGACCTACTGCGTTCTTGAGCGCACCCGGAGAACGCCTTGTTCGGTATTGAACCCATTCTCGTTGCCGGACTCTTGTTGCTGGGCGCGTGTACGGGCTTTGCCGCCGGATTGCTCGGCATTGGCGGCGGCATGATCATGGTTCCGTTTATCACGATGCTGCTGACCCACCAACATTTCCCCGCCGAGGCGATCGTCAAGACCGCAATCGCAACCTCCCTGGCGTCAATTCTGTTCACCTCGATCGCCAGCGTACGTGCCCACCATAAACGCGGTGCAGTGCGTTGGGACATTGTGCGTAACGTCGCGCCGGGAATCGTCGTGGGCTCCTTGTGCGGCGCTCAAGTTGCCGCACTCCTCAAAGGCGCTTTGCTGGCAACGTTGTTCGCCGCCTTCGTCGGGTTTTCAGCGACCCAGATGCTAACCGGGAAAAAACCCTCGCCATCTCGCACCATGCCGGGCCCGGCGGCAAGTGCGGCCGCTGGCGGCTTGGTCGGGTTTCTATCAGCGATTGTTGGCGCCGGGGGTGGCTTTATCTCGGTGCCCTTGATGGCTTTGTGCAATGTGCCGATGCATCAAGCGGTCGCGACGAGCGCGGCACTGGGGTTTCCGATCGCGCTTGCGGGTACCGCTGGCTACGTCATTGCGGGTTGGCAGCAGGCGCTGCCGCAGTCCCTTGGCTTTGTTTGGTTACCAGCCCTGGCGGCCGTCACCTGTGCCAGTGTTTTGACGGCGCCCATGGGCGCGAAGGTCGCACACGCGCTCCCGGTTGCCAGCCTGAAGCGCGTTTTTGCGCTCGTTCTTTACGTCCTCGCGGCTTACATGATTTCGCGGGCGCTGCAATCCTGAACGGCGCTCGGCCAATCGATTAATCGAGTTTTGCGCCCGAGTCCTTCACCACCTTGGCCCACTTCGGCATATCGCTCGAGACCAAGCGCACCAGCTCAGCCGCCGGCTGACCACCGGGTTCTGCGCCCAGGTTCTGCCAAACTTCGCGCAGCTCGCCGCCGACCGCAAACTGCTTCGCAATCTCCTGCTGCATGCGCGCGAGAATGGCGGGGGGCGTTCCGGCCGGCGCCCAGACGGCATACCAAGTCTGCGCCTCATAACCCTTCACGGATTCGCCAATGGTCGGCAGATCGGGTAACAGGGGCGAACGCTTGGCCGACGTCACCGCGAGCGCGCGCAGTTTGCCCGAGCGAATATGGCCAATCGAGCTACCTAGGCCATCAAACATAAAGTCGATCTGGCCGGCGAGCAGATCGGCTAAGGCAGGCCCCGCGCCCCGATAAGGGATGTGGGTCGCGAAACTTCGGGTCATGCTCTTCCAGAGTTCGACCGCCAGCTGATGCGAGGTCCCGTTACCGGCGGAACCGAAATTGTATTTTCCAGGGGCGGACTTCACGGCAGCCGAAAACTCGGCGAAGGTCTTGACCGGCATCCGCTGCGGATTCACGACCACCACATTGGGAAACAGCGCCAACAAGGTAACGGGCGCGAGGTCCTTCTCCAAATCGTAAGACAAGTTGGAGTAGAGGCTCGGCGCGATCGTGTGGTGTACGGCACCGATCAAAAAAGTGTAGCCATCGGCGGGGGCTTTCGCGACCAGATCGGCGCCCAAGGTGCCGCCGGCACCGCCCCGGTTGTCGATCACCATTTGTTGCCCGAGCGCCTGGCTCAGCGCTTTCGACAGCGGCCGAGCAACCGCGTCGGTACCGCCACCGGGCGGGAACGGGACCACGATCCTGACGGGCCGGACTGGCCAAGCGGCCCCACTCTGCGCACGGGCGTCCCTGCTCAACATTCCCAAGCCCGATAAACCCGCCGGGACGACGAGCGCGCTACTCGCCGCCAGGCAGCTCAAAACCTGACGGCGATCGTGATCAAAATCAGACACCTTGACGTCTCCCCGATTTGTTTTGTTGCTTTATATGACGGCAGCATGACGCAAAAAGAGGTTCACGAACAGAT
>Ga0214917_10003393_pt1 | contig 18413 bp, 20 predicted proteins | sample LL_1208_BB_MetaG_FD_177983 | JGI IMG/M metagenome (GOLD analysis project Ga0214917, IMG submission 177983) | Freshwater microbial communities from Lake Lanier, Atlanta, Georgia, United States - LL_1208_BB | ecosystem: Environmental > Aquatic > Freshwater > Lake | place: USA: Georgia | collected...
TCCATCCAGCGGATACCGGGCGATGAGGTCATGGGAATAGGTTGAGGATTTTCGAGGACCGATCCAACCCGATTCTATTATCCCAACAGCCTTGAGATTGCCTGAACCGGATAGTCTGGGCAACTTGCTGAGGTGAGCTCCGCAGTTTCCAATGGTCGGTTTCTGGTCCAAGGAGGAAGCCCCATCCAAGGGGAAATTGAGCCCCAGGGTAACAAGAACGAGGCCATGCCCCTGATGGCGGCCACCTGCCTGACCGATCAGCCGGTTACCCTTCAGAATGTTCCCCAAATCGACGACGTGAAGCTAATGGAAACCATCCTCAATGACCTGGGCGTCGTTTCGACTGAGTCCGCTGCCGACAAGGCCAGCCGAACCCTCACCCTGCAATCCAAGCAGATACCCAAAAGTTCAATCCCCCACGAGCTTGGTTCTCGCCTCCGCGGTTCCGTAACCCTAGCTGGTCCCCTCCTCGCCCGCACCGGATCCGTCACCCTCCCCCGTCCGGGCGGCGACCGAATCGGGCGGCGCCGCCTAGACACCCATCTTCAGATTTTCTCTTCCTTGGGAGCTCAGGTCACCGACATTCGGGACGGAATCCAAATTAAAGCCAAAAAACTCAAAGGGGCTGACATCCTTCTCGATGAGGCATCCGTCACCGCCACGGAGAATGGTCTTTGTGCCGCCGTTTTGGCCGAGGGGATAACTGTCCTGCATAACGCTGCAAGCGAGCCCCATGTGCAGGCCTTGGGAAATCTGCTCAACGCCATGGGCGCCAAGGTCTCCGGGATCGGAACCAACACCCTCCAAATTGAGGGGGTAAAATCCTTAAAAGGAGCCACCCACCGTATTAGTGCCGACTACCTCGAGGGGGGATCTTTTCTGGCCTTGGCGGCCGTCACCGGCGGCGAACTCACAATCAAGAACACGGCGCCACAAAACATGAGGATGATCCTGCAGACCTTCGGGCGTTTAGGCATCCGCACAGAAATCAAGGGCCAGGACATCCGGGTCCCAAAAGGGCAGTCGCTGGAGGTGGAAAAAGAATTCGGCGGGGCTGTTCCGCATATTGCCGACGCCCCCTGGCCCGGGTTCCCCGCCGACATGACTTCCGTGGCCCTCGTCACCGCGACGCAGTGCAAAGGCACGGTGCTGATTCATGAAAAGCTTTTTGAATCTCGCCTTTTCTTTGTGGACGGCCTCCTGGAGATGGGAGCCCGCATCATTCTTTGCGACCCCCACCGTGCTGTGGTGCTGGGTTCGGACAGGCTGCGCGGAGCCAAACTGGCCAGTCCCGACATCCGAGCCGGGATGGCCCTGCTGATTGCCGCCCTCTGTGCCGAGGGTGAATCGGAAATTCGCAACATTGGTCAGATCGATCGGGGCTTCAGTCGAATCGAGGAGCGCCTCCGTTCCCTTGGAGCCAAGATCGAGAGGAAATAGCCTTAGGAAATTGGGATCTTGATGGGCCGCCTCTTTTGAAACGACGTCAACTCCCGATAGCCAACCTCCTTCACCAAGGCTAGCGCCCTGGAAAACTCGTGCCCCACTTCGCCTGGCGCATGGGAATCTGAGGAGATAAGTATCGGGATATTTCGGCGGAAGGCCTCCCTTAAAAACTGGGCGGAGGGGTAAATTTCCCCGACCTCTTTTCTCAGGCCGGCGGTGCTGACCTCGATGGCCATCCCGGATGTTGCGATCGCCTCCAACGCCTCCCGGTAGTACGGAAGAAGATCCCCCTGGGGAATATGACCGAATTTTTTCACCAAATCAGGGTGGGCCAGAAAGTCAAAAAGCCCGCTTTGGGCCGCCTGACTCAAAGCCCGGAAGTACCGCGTCCATACCTCCTCCACCGGTTGCTGTTTCCAGCGGTCCAGCTTGAGCGGATTATCGACATCCCAGTCGGGAGCAATGTAGTGGACGGCCCCAATCAGGTAATCGAACTCGGCTTTTTTCGCCAACTCCCTGATCCACGACTCTCGCCCGGGAATAAAATCACATTCCAACCCCAAACGGATCGGCAACGTAGGGTAAGTGGTCCGTGCCTCGGTCAGGAGTTTTAGGTATTCGGGAAAGTCGCCCAGATTCATCCGCCAATCATCAAACTTTTCCGGCATGGGGTTATGCTCGGAAAAACCAATTTCCGCCAATCCCTTCCGGAGGGCTTCCTTGGCATACTCCCGCGGATGGCCAACCGCATGGCCACACAAAGGCGTGTGCATGTGATAATCAAACAGCATGGCTTTTATTATCTCTTTTCCCTCCAGTTCCAAAGAATGAACTGCCCATAAAACTTTTGTTCCGGGATTTTAAGGGAAGTATTTCTTTTAAGTGTTGAATGACAGGTATTTAGAAAGTTTTTTGTTCCATCATTAGGGCCGAAGGTCGAAATCAAGATGGGATTATTGCCGGTAAAAAAAGTTTCGGCATGATTAACGGATGCCGGAGGTCCATCTCTCCCCCGCCAAACTCAAGGCTGCCCTGGCCCGCTTTCGTCGCCTACGAATCCTCGTGGTGGGCGACCTCATGCTCGATGAGTTTATCTATGGTCGCGTCTCCCGAATCTCCCCTGAAGCGCCCGTTCCCGTGGTTCATGTGGAAAAGGAGACCGCTTACCCCGGCGGAGCCGCCAACGTGGCCCGCAACCTCGCCGCCATCGGGATTCATGCCGATTTAAGCGGTGGCGTCGGCCAGGACGAAACCGGCACAAAACTTTTGGGTCTCCTCCGGCACGGAAAGATTGGCACCACAGGCATCGCCCGCTTTGCCTCGTACCCCACCATCGTCAAAACCCGCGTACTCGCCCGCCAACAACAGGTGGTCCGGGTTGACCGCGAAGAGCCCGGGCTTCTTACTCCCCGGAATCGTTCAGCCATCCTGCAAAAAGCCCTTCGACTCCTCCCCCGCTGCCATGCACTGGTCCTGGAGGACTATGGGAAGGGGCTTTTTGACCAGAGCTTCGTGGACCAACTTCTCGATGCCGCCCGTCGCCATTCCATTCCCTCCACGGTGGATCCCAACGCCCACAACCCTCTCGATTGGCGAGGCGCCACCTTGGTGAAACCCAACCGTCTGGAGGCGTTCAGGGCTCTCAACTTGCCCGACTCCCAAAAGCCGACGGACTGGATTTCGGTCGGGGAGGAACTCTTGGTGAACTGGTCCTGCCGCCACCTGCTCCTCACCCTTGGGGAGCACGGGATGATTCTTTTCCAACCAGGCCAAAGACCTCACCGGATTCCCAGCAGGGCCCGGGAAGTTTACGACGTTTCCGGGGCAGGCGATACGGCCATCTCCCTCTTGGCAGCCGGTCTGGGTGCCGGTCTTTCCGGGTTGATCTCCGCGGAGCTGGCGAATCTGGCTGCGGGTATCGTGGTCGGGAAACTTGGTACGGCCACGGTCAGTCCCTCTGAAATTCTGGAGGCCTTCCGCCGTCATGGCTAAAGCCGCCGTTTTTCTGGATCGAGACGATACCCTCATCGAAAACATTCCCTACCTTGGAGATCCCTCCCAGGTGCGTTTGATGCCCGGAGCGGCGGAGGCGTGCCAAACCCTGCACCGGGCGGGCTTCCTCCTTTTCATTGTTTCCAACCAATCCGGCGTGGGTCGTGGTCTGATCACCAAGGAGCAGGTCCGCGCGGTTGACCAGAGGATGGAATCCCTTTTAGGAAAGTCGGGGATCATTTCCGGCTACTACCACTGTTTCGCGGCTCCAGGAGACCCTTATGATGAGCGCCGCAAACCCTCCCCCACCATGCTTCACGAGGCTGCCAAGGACCAATCCCTGAGCCTACAAAGCTCCACTATGGTCGGAAACCGTTTGACCGATATTCAGGCAGGCCTGGAGGCCGGTTGTGCATCAATCCTCTTGTCCTTGCGTGTCCCAGACGAGGACCGGGAGGAGGCCATCCGTACCGCCACCTTCGTGGCCAAGGATTGGCCTTCGGTCGTCGAATGGATTCTGAAGAAAGCAAAGAAATGAAAGCGGTGGCCGTTATTCCTGCGCGTCACGCTTCCACCCGTTTTCCGGGAAAACCCCTGGCTTTGGTGGCCGGAAAGCCCCTTCTTCAGTGGGTATGGGAGGGGGCTCGCCAGAGTCGGGCCATTGCCGAGGTTACTGTGGCCACTGATGACGCCAAAATCGCAAACGCCGCTAAGAATTTTGGCGCCAGGGTAGTCATGACCCGATCCGACCACCCCTCTGGCACCGACCGCGTGGCAGAGGCGATCCAAGGATCCGAAGCAGACTGGATCCTCAACCTCCAAGGGGATGAGCCCCTGCTAACGGGTAATTTTTTGGACTCCTGGATTGCCGCCCTGCGAGAGGATTTTGGCATGGCCACCGTGGCCACCCCCCTTCGCGAGGCCCAAGACCTCCAAAATCCCGACGTAGTAAAGGTCCGCTGGGACGCCTCAGGAAAAGCTCTTGGATTCCGCCGTACGGTCCCAGGCAAGGAAGCCCCTGAATGGGGCCACCAACACGTAGGGCTTTATGCCTACCGTCCTGACACCTTGAGGCATTTTGTTGGCCTGGCACCCAGCGAAGGCGAAAAAAGGGAGCGTCTGGAGCAGCTTCGAGCCCTCGAGAACGGGATTGCCGTCCAAGTGGTTCCGCTTACCTTCCTTTCCGTCGGTGTGGACACGCCGGGGGACGTGACACGCGCGGAACGGGCCCTGGCCGAACGCGCCGCACGTGTCTCCATATGAAATATATTTTCATCACCGGCGGGGTCATTAGTTCCCTGGGCAAGGGCCTCACGGCCGCCGCCCTCGGCACCCTTCTGGAAAGACGAGGGTTGAAAGTGGCCCTGATGAAGTTCGACCCTTACCTGAATGTGGATCCTGGCACCATGAGTCCTTACCAACACGGCGAAGTCTATGTCCTCGAGGACGGAGCAGAGACCGATCTCGACCTTGGCCATTACGAACGTTTCACCTCCTGCCGACTTACCCGGCGGCACAACCTGACAGCCGGGCAGGTCTACGAGGAGGTCCTGCGTAAAGAACGCCGCGGGGATTACCTCGGGAAAACCGTCCAGGTAATTCCCCATGTCACCGACGAGATTAAAAATCGTCTCCGCCATATGGGGCAAAACGAGGACTGTGATGTTCTCATCACCGAAATCGGCGGCACGACCGGCGATATTGAAGGCCTCCCGTTCCTGGAGGCCTTGCGCCAGTTCTCCCTGGAAACCGGACCGGGCCACTGCCTTTTCATCCATGTAACCCTGGTGCCCTTCATCAAGGCTGCCGGGGAACTGAAATCCAAGCCGACCCAGCAAAGCGTCGCCAAACTGCGGGAAATCGGCATTCAGCCGCAGATCCTCATTTGCCGGAGCGAACATCCTGTCGATCGGGAAACCCGTCAGAAGATCTCCAGCTTTTGCAATGTTCCCGTCGAGGCCGTCATCGAAGAACAGGATGTGAAGCATACCATCTACGAGGTGCCCCTGATGCTTCACCGGGAGCGGTTGGATGAACTGGTGCTGTCCCTTCTGCAGCTCAAAGCCCCACCGGCCGATCTTCGCGATTGGGAACAAATGGTGGGGCGCATGATTCATCCCCGATACCGTGCCCGGATTGCCATGGTGGGAAAATACCTCGGCGTTCCGGATGCGTACAAAAGCGTGACGGAAGCCCTTTTCCACGCCGCTTCCGCCGAGGACACCGGGGTGGAGCTTCTGCGCGTCGACGCCGAGGAAATCGAGAAACGCGGCACCGACGCGTTATTGGAGGGGGTGGACGGAATCCTGGTTCCCGGGGGTTTCGGAGAACGCGGGATCGAAGGAAAGATTTCGGCCGCCCGCTATGCCCGCGAGCGAAAAATCCCCTATCTCGGCCTATGCCTCGGGATGCAGGTTGCGGTGATTGAATTTGCCAGGGATGTGGCCGGAATGAGAAAAGCCCATAGCTCGGAATTCGATCCTAAAACTCCCGAGCCTGTGATTACTCTTCTTCCCGGACAGGACGTTAACGGGGACAAGGGAGCTACCATGAGGCTGGGAAACTATGCCTGCCAGTTGGCCTCCGGTTCACTCGCCCAAAAAGCCTACGGAGCTCAGGAGATTCGGGAGCGGCACCGCCACCGCTATGAATTCAACAATACTCACCGGCCGGCCCTCGAAAAAGCCGGCCTGCGTATCAGCGGCGTTTACCCCAAGGCGAATCTGGTCGAATTGGTGGAGATTCCCGGCCACCCTTGGTTTGTGGCCTGCCAGTTCCATCCTGAATTTCGCTCCAAACCCGATGTCCCCCACCCCCTCTTCCGCGGCTTTACCCAGGCTGCCCGTACCCATGCCCAAGCTTCCTAAGCGTCCTTTTCTCCTGGTCGGCGGTCCTTGCGTCCTGGAGTCCCGCAAAACCTCCCTGCAAGTTGGGCGGACTTTGCGCGATCTTTGCCAGACCCTCGGTTGGGACTACGTGTTCAAGGCCAGCTACGATAAGGCCAACCGCACCGCAATCTCATCCCCTCGTGGACCCGGCTTTCGGCGGGGGTTGCAGGAGCTGGCCGCGATCAAGAGGATCCTCCAGGTGCCGGTCCTAACCGATGTTCACTCCCCGGAAGAAGCCCGCCTCGCCGCCCGGGTGGTCGACATCCTCCAAATTCCCGCCTTTCTCTGCCGTCAGACCGATCTGCTTCTCACGGCCGCCAAAACCCGCCGCCCCATCAACGTGAAAAAAGGGCAATTTCTCGCCCCGGAAGCGGTGGACGCGATCATGGAAAAGCTGAAAAAGGGAGGCTGCCGCCATGCCTGGGTAACCGAACGAGGAACCACCTTTGGACACGGGGATCTGGTGGTCGACATGCGGGGATTTGTCACCATGCGAAACCGCGGTCACCGGGTGATTTTTGACGCCACCCATTCCGTCCAGCGTCCGCTGGGCGGTAAGGTCACCTCCGGAGACCGCCGCTTTATTCCCGCCTTGGCCCGGGCCGCCGTCGCTGCCGGGATTGACGGTCTTTTTCTGGAGGTTCACCCCAACCCGGCCAAAGCCCTCTCAGACCGCGCCAGCATGCTTCCCCTGGCAGAGGCCGGGAAACTTCTTCGTCAACTCAACCGGATTCTTTATGCCGTCTCCTAGGGCCCTCTTCTTGTCACTGGCCGTCCTGGGAATTACCGGCCTCCAGGCCGGCAATGGACCCGAGTTCCCCATTGGCTCGGTCATCCAGAACTTCTCCCTGCCCCAGGCTGACTCCTCTGGCCGTCCGACCGCTCTGGTGAAGGGTAAGCGGGCCACGGTGGTCAGTCCCAACCAGTTAAAAATCGAGGATTTGAACGTGGAGCTCTATAATTCCGCAGGCAAAACAGAGACCACGATCACCGCGACCCGTAGCGACTTTTGGCGCCGGGAAAACAAGCTGACTTCTGACTCAGGCATCCTGGTCAAGCGCCCCACGCTGTTAATTTCTGCCAACGGCATCGACTGGAATGTGGCTGATTCTTCCGGCACCCTTTACAACCGTGTCCGTGTTGTTTTAAGCAATTCACCCGAGTGAAACACTGTCTTATCCTTTTTTTGGCCCTCACGTTTCCTTGGCGGTCCTTCTCCGAGACCCCGGCCGCGTCCTCGCCCACAACCGGAACTCAGACGGTGATCACCAGCGACAGCCTGGACCTAAACCTGAGCAAGACCAAAGGCCAGAAGCAGGGTCTTTTTCGTGGAAACGTAAAAGTCGACGAACCACGTTTCGCCATGACCTCCAAGGAGATGACGGTTTTTTTCGCGGAAGATGACTCGGTCCAGGATGTGGAGGCCCGCGAGGATGTTGTGATCAAGCGAAAGGACGGCTCCTCGGAAACCTGGAGCGAAAAGGCGGTTTACAACATGAAGGAAAAAAAGCTCACTCTCCTCAAGGTGACGCGCCAACCCAAGGCAGTGACCCAGGATAAAACTGTTTTTGCCGACAAAATCATCCTCTACCCGGAAGAGGATAAAATGCTTACCGAGGGGGCCAGCCGGGTGATGCTGCAAAAACCCTGAGCCAAGTCCCCGTGGAAGCACCATCCCCCCGGGCACCAGTGACTGGGGACTTTCTTTTGGGTTGTGACGGCTTAATCAAGAGGTACGGCGAGCGCAACGTCGTCAATGGGGTCAACTTGGGAGTGAGGGCCGGCGAGGTGGTGGGCCTACTCGGTCCAAATGGCGCCGGGAAAACCACCAGCTTTTACATGCTTGTGGGGCTCGTTCGCCCTACGGCCGGGAAAGTCCAGCTAGCCGGGGAAGATGTGACCGGAATGCCCATGTATCGCCGGGCTCGGCGGGGAATCGGCTACCTTCCCCAGGAGGAGTCGATTTTCCGGCGTCTGACCGTCGAGGAAAACCTGCTGGCCATCCTGGAAACACTTCCGATCACTGATCAGGAGCGCAAGGAGCGTTGCCATGAACTCCTCGTGGAATTGGGGCTGGATAACCTCGTGAAAAGTCGCGCCATCCAGCTCTCAGGGGGGGAGAAGCGACGTTTGGCCATTGCGCGCTGCCTGGTGACCCGGCCCAGTGTCCTCCTTCTCGACGAGCCTTTTAGTGGGGTGGATCCCCTCGCCGTCTATGACATCCAACAGATCATCCTCACGATGCGGCGCAAGGGAATCGGTGTCCTGATTACCGATCACAATGTTCGCGAAACCCTTTCGATTGTTGACCGCGCTTACTTGATTTGCGAAGGCAAGGTGGAGAGTGAGGGCACCGCTGACTTCCTGATCAACGATCCCGTTGCCCGTGGACTTTACCTCGGGCCGCGCTTTTCGATGTAGGGACAACCGCCCCGTCGGTCGCCAGGATCTGATCCAAAATCGCTTCCGGCTGGGCCGCCTGCAAAACCGGCCGACCCACCACGATGCGGGAGGCGCCTTGTTGGATAGCCTCTTGTGGCGTGAGGACCCGGTTTTGGTCCCCATGCGCGGAGCCGGTCGGTCGGACACCGGGAGTGACAATCTCGCCTTCCGCACCCCAGCGGTTTCTTTCGGATTTGGCCTCGTGCGGACTACAAACCACCCCTCCCAAACCTGCCGCCTTGGCCAGGGAGGAAAGTTGGTGGACCGAGGCCTCAACCCCATGACTCCAACCGATTTCTTTTGCGCCGGCCTCGGAAAGGCTGGTCAAAACAGTAACGCCCAAAAGACAGGTTTCGGCGGGAGCCTTGGTTCGGGCGGCCTCCATCATCTCCCTCCCTCCCGAGGCATGCAGCGTAAGGAAGCGGGGTTTCCACATGCCCACGGCAGCCACCGCCTGACCCACGGTATTGGGAATGTCATGGAACTTGAGATCCAAAAAAACCGGAATTCCAAGATTTGCCAAGCCGCGCAGGACGGACTCCCCCTCACGGAGATAAAGCTGGAGCCCCACCTTGCAGATCCCCACCCGCCCCTGGAGACGCTTGGCCCAGGTCAGGGCTTCTTGGGCGGTATCCACATCGAGCGCGAGGATGATTTGATCCGGAGTCACCTTCCCCATTGAATCGGGATATGGCCGACCTGACAATCCGCGCCCACGCCAAGATCAACCTTGATCTACGCTTGGGAGCAAGGCGCCCTGATGGGTTCCACCCCATTGATACCCTGTTCGTACGCACCGACGTTGCCGACAGGCTTACTGCCTCCCCTTCCTTGGATGGATCGGTTCACCTCAGGATCCACGGGGATGAAACCCTTTCGGCTGGCCCCGGAAATCTTGTCCTTCGTGCCGCCCAAGCCCTGCGGGAACGCTTTCCCGGCACCCCGGGTGTCCGCTTGGACCTACATAAAGAAATCCCCCAAGGGGCAGGCTTGGGTGGCGGGAGTAGTGACGCTGCCGCCACCCTACGGATTCTTCAAAGATTTTGGCAGCTACGTATCAGCGAAACCGAACTTATGGAAATCGGATCCGCCCTTGGAAGTGACGTGCCTTTCTTTCTTCAGCCAAACCCTGCCCGCGGGACCGGCCGGGGAGAGATCCTGGAGCCGATCCTCCTAACACAAATGCCTTGGGCCGTCCTGATTCACCCCGGCTTTGGCTCCCCCACGGCGGAGGCCTACCAGCGTTATGCCTCGGATCGTCGGACCGGCGAGGAGGGGAACCCCCTTGCCTTGAAACTCGCTTCAGGAAAAAGCCATGAAATCAGGCCACGAAACGACCTCGAGCCGGCCGTGGAGCATAAGTTTTTATGGGTTCGATCGGCCCGCAGCTGGTTATCCCGGCAGGAAGGAGTATTGGCAGCGCGGATGAGCGGTAGTGGCTCAACCGTTTTTGGCCTCTGGGCAACCGAGACCGAAGCAAAGAAGTCCGCGATCAAGGCGCGGGATTTCTTCGGAACCACGTCCTGGATACGGATAACCCGCCTGCTTGGAGCGGGCGAAAACGCCTAACGAAGCAAGTGAGCAACGCGAGATTTAATACGGGCGGAACGATTGCGGTGGATGGCTTTGCCTTTGGCGGCGCGGTCCAACCGCTTTTGGAGATCCGGGAAATGCTTGGCTGCCTCATCTTTCTTTCCGGCTTGAATCAGGGAAATTACCTTTTTCTGGGCGTTGCGAGCCGCCTGCAAGAGGATGCGGTTAACCTCGCGGCGGCGGAGGGCGGCGCGGGCCTGTTTGGCGGCAGAGGCAGTGTTGGCCATAAACAAAAAGAATGCCTCAAGCACCAGTCCCCCGTCAATCCATGAACTGGGTCCGCTTTTTTCTCGCGTTAGCCCTATGGCCCGGTCTTTGGGCCACCGGGGCATGCTTCGCCCGGCTTCTTCGCGCCGCCGCAGCCACCCCCTCCTTTCCATGGTGGGCAGCTACTTGTTTTGGTGTCGGCTGGTTGGGGGCGGGATTGGCTTATCTGCTCCTGCCGCGGCCCCGCGGAATCTATGTATTGGGCCACGAACTTTCCCATGCTTTGGCCGTGTGGCTCAGCGGGGGCCGGGTTCATTCCCTCCAAGTGGCGGAAAAAGGGGGCAAGGTCGTTTCGGACCGAACCTCCGCCTGGATCACGCTGGCCCCCTACATTGTTCCTCTTTATCCGATTTTGGCGGGTGTGCTTTGGCTCGCCTGCCTTCAGGTATGGCCGCAGCTGATGAGTTCCCAGCTGATTTTCCTCGGAATTTGGGGGGCCGTCTGGGGCTACCACTACGCTTTCACGGTGGACCTCCTGAGAACACGCCAGCCGGATTTTTTGGTCTATGGACGCATCTTTTCCCTCACCCTGATCGCGCTGGCCAACCTGCTTCTGGCCACCGGACTGATTTGGTGCTTTTTTCAACCCATGCCAATCCTCACGCTTTTGGTTGACTTGGGACGCGATTGGGCATGGACCTATACCGAAAGCATTCATTGGGTCACCGGCCTTCTCTTGCGTTACCTCCCTCCTCCCGCCTAGAAATCAACGCTCCGTGGTGATTTCCGACCTGATCCAAGAAAACAACCTGATGGCCCAGCTCGAGGCCAAAGACCGGCCCCAAGCCTATTTTAAAATGCTGGAACATCTTGTGGCCAAAAGAGTTATGCCGAAGGATCTTTTGGAATCTGCCCAGAAGTCCTTGCAGGTCCGTGAACAAAAAATGACCACAGCCATGGGAGGGGGCTTTGCGATACCCCATGCCTCGGTTCCTAAACTCCAGAATCTAATCACGATGTTCGCGCGTTGCCCTGCCGGGGTTGATTGTGAGGCCATGGATGGCAAACCGGTCAGGCTTTTTTTTCTGATCCTTGTTCCGGATCAACAAGCCCAAACCCACCTGCAGACCCTGGCCGCCGTGGCAAAATTTTTTAATCGACGGGGAATGAAAACCAGAATTTTGGAGGCGAAGGGTCCAGAGGAAATTCTCGCTCTTTTCCGAAGCTCCTGATGTCTTTGCGGATCGAGCTCGAAAGCAGGGTCGCCGCCTGGGCTCAAAAGGCTTTTCCCGAACTCCCGGTCGAGCCATGGGTTCGCCCGTGCAACGACGAGCGCCACGGCCACTTTCAAACCCATCTCGCCATGGTCGCGGCCAAGGCAACCCGTCAAAACCCGCGGGAAGTGGCACAACGCCTGGTGAACGAATGTCCCCCGCCGGAGGGCTGGGAAAAGCCCACGGTCGCCGGAGCAGGTTTCGTGAACTACCGGGTCGGCCCGGTCGCCGTGGGACATGCCTTGGATGCCCTGCGCCGGGATCCCCGCCTGGGGATTCCCAAAACGACCAACCCGGAAACGATTGTGATGGATTTCAGTTCGCCCAACATCGCCAAGGCCATGCACGTGGGGCATATTCGCTCCACCCTTCTCGGAGACAGCCTCGCCCGCCTGCTTCAAAAGCTGGGTCACCAGGTCACCCGTGTGAACCACCTGGGGGACTGGGGCACCCAGTTTGGCAAATTGCTCCTCGCTTATCGGGAAGCCGGACGACCCCTGATCACGGCCGATCATGCCATCGACCAATTGGAGGATTTTTACAAAAAAGGACACCAGGCAGCGGAATCCCAACCCGAAAAAATGGAACAGGCCCGGGCGGAATTGGCCGCCCTGCAAGCCGGGGATTCCGAACGGTTGGAGGATTGGAAGCTGTTTTGCGAGAAATCCGCGGAGCATTTTCGCAGGATCTACGAACGCCTCGGGGTCACCTTTGATTCAATCCGCGGGGAAAGCGCCTATCACGAGGACCTCCCCAAAGTGGTGCAAGGTCTGTTAGATCAAAAAATCGCGGAAATGAGTCAGGGAGCCGTGGTGGTCAGGAATCCGGACATCTCTGAAGAGCCTTATCTAATCCGGAAATCCGATGGGGCCTTTCTGTACGCCACCACCGATCTGGCCGCAATTCAGTACCGCACAGAGGAAATGAAAGCGGACCGAATCATTTATGTGACCGATGCCAGGCAACAACTGCATTTCCGATGGCTGTTCGACACCGCCAAGCGCTCCGGTTGCGTGGCACAATTGGAGCACGTTTGGTTTGGCACCATTCTCGGGCCGGACCGCAAACCCCTAAAGAGCCGGGACGGCACCCCCCTGAAACTGGTCGATCTCCTCAACGAAGCACGGGAACGCGCAGGGGCTATTTTAAAATCGAAACGCCCCGACCTGAATCCTGCCGACCTTGAGACCAAGGCCGAGCTCCTGGGAATGGCCAGTTTGAAGTACGCGGATCAACTTCCCAACCGCAATCTCGACTATGTGTTCACTTGGGAAAAGCTTCTCGCCTTTGACGGCAATACCGCCCCCTACATCCTCAACGCCTATGTTCGAACCCGCTCGATTTTGAGAAAGGCGGGCGGGGGGCATCTTCCGGCATCCCCGGTGAAGATTACTCAACCCGAAGAGGAAGTTTTGGCGAGAACACTCCTGCTTTTTGGGGACGCCGTGGAGTTGGCGACTGCCGATCGAAAACCGCATCATCTCTGCGGCTACCTTTATGAGCTGGCCGCCCAATACCACCGCTTTTTTGAAGCTTGCCCCGTGCTTCAATTGCCAGCGTTGAGGGACTCCCGATTAACCCTGGTGGGCCTCACCGGGGATATTTTGAAGGAAGGCTTAAACCTTCTGGGAATTCCCACGCTTGAGGAAATGTGAATTTAACGGGTGACGCGCACCGCGTCTCCCCACAAATCCTCCAAACGGTAGAATTTCCGCTTTTGCGCGTGCATCACGTGCACCAGAACATCCCCGTAATCCAAAATCATCCACTGACTGTTGGAGTTGCCCGAAATTCGGAATGGTTTCCGCCCGGCCTCCTCGCGGACCCCCCTCTCCACCTCTCCAGAAATGGCCTTCAAGTGTGGCTCGCTCTCGCCGGAAACGATAAGAAAAAATTCACTAGGACCCCCGATCTCTCTTAGATCCAATAGCACCGGATCCACGGCTTTCTTGTTCTCGGCCAAATTCTGGCAGCGCCGCGCCAGCTCAACTCCCTCCAGAATCATCGGTACAGCCGGCTCCGGCGGATCGTCTTTTCGACCCCAGGCAAAACCAATCCCTCGACGGAAAGGCCGCGCTTGAGCCGGCTGCGAATCACCGTGGCGGAGATATCCAGGCGCAACGGAATTTCACTCATTCGAAAACCCCGCCGCGGCGTCGGATTCTTGGGCCGGGGAAAAACCAGAAAATGCAGCAATCTTCCAAGCTCCCTGGGTTCTTTCCAGGAATCCAAGGCTTCCCACTGATCTGATCCCATGATCCAGTAAATCGCGGCCTTAGGATACCGCTGGGCCCACGCCCGGGCCGTGTCTACCGTGAAGGAAACACCGCCCTGTCGGATCTCCCAATCGGATACCTCCGCCCAAGATTGCCCCTTTAGTCCCTGTTGTAGCATCGACATTCGTGCTGTATCTCCGGCAACCGGGTTGGCCTTTTTGAGGGGGGAATGGGCGCAGGGGAGAAAAACAACTTTTTGCAGTCGGAAATTTTCCAGAGCTGTTCGCGATATCAAAAAGTGGCCAAGATGAAAGGGGTCGAAGGATCCGCCAAACAGGCCAAGCCGCAAAATCAGAAAATGCTCCGATCCACGTGGATTTTGTCGTTGGGTAACAGTCGGATATCACGGCTGGGGTCGACCTGAATTTCCTTCGCGTTGAATTCACGAGTCACCCCGCTTTGCGTGAGTTTGACTTTCCGCCGGTTGGCAAAATCCGTAAAGCCGCCGCAGGCTGCCACGGCTCCCAGCGCGGTTAAGTCTTTCGTGTAGGGGACCCGTTGTGGCATGCGGACCTCCCCCGTTACATCGACGAACCTTTGTTCTTTCAGGTCGACGGTAACATTGGGGTTGGTGAAGATTTCCTGCTGAATATAGGTTTCTTCGATGGCTTTTTTCAGCTGAACGGTGGTGAAGTTGGCGGCCGGAACATTCCCGATGTAAGGCATGGAGACTTTGCCGCTCTCGTCGATTTTGACCTCAAAAATTCCCTGATCCGCTGTAGGCACCCCGGTCAATCGGATAATCAGGGTGTCCCCTCCCCTTAAAAGATCACTGACGTCGATTACCCCGGAGCTGGCGTTCCCCGCCATACCAGAACCAGCGCCGCCCCCCATGGGGTCTGGGGCAGTTGTACTCCCAGAGGCATCCTGAAAAGCCGATGATTGCCCGTTTCCTAGATTCAGACTCTGGGACGGCAAGTTCTCCCCGAGGAGGAGGAGACCTGCGCAAAAGAGGAAGAGTCCTGGGATCCGCAACATCTTAAAACCGGTCGTCCGAATCGATCGGTGGCGGCTTCATGTAGGTGACTCTTGGAGTCGTCATATCCGGCGAGGAGTCATCCGTAGGTTCCGCCGGAACGGAATCCAGCGTGGCGGCAGCTTCTTGCCTGGTTCCATCGGAGGAAGGGGTGCTCTTGGCCCCGCGACCCTTGGGCGCCCGTTTGCGGTAGCCATAATAAGAGGTCGAATAACCCGCATAGTAGTAATAATTATCATCCGTCTTGATGTTCACGTTATTGAGAATGACTCCAAACAGCTTGCCGCCCACTTCGTCAATTACCCTCTTGGCCCGTTGGGAAACATTGCGCGGATATCGACGATGCTGGATGAGGAGTAAGGTCACATCCACTTCCTGACTAATGACGGAAGCATCGCTGATGCCGAGCACAGGCGGGGAATCCACCACAATCACATCGTAATTGGGTCGGCAGATTTCCAAAAGGGAGCCGAAGCGGGCCCGACTAAATCCCCCAAGGTCCTCAGGCCCTAGGCTTCCGGCAGTGAGAATTTCCATGTTGGGGATGGAGCAGCTTTGAATTAACTCATCCAGCGAGGCCTGACCGGCCAAGAACTCCCCCAAGCCGAGGGTGTTTTCGACACCGACGGCGGTGTGGGCGGAAGGGCGCCGAATATCCCCGTCGACCATCAGCACCTTCATCCCGCTTTGCGCACATACCCAGGCAAGGTTGAAAGCGGTGGTGGATTTCCCCTCCCCTGGACCCCCGCTCAGCACGGTAATCGAGCGGGCGGAATCTCTTGCCCCGGTTAGGTTGAGTTTGGCGCAAAGAATGCGATAACCCTCGGCGAACCGTGAATTCGGCTCATCCTGGGTCAGGAATTTTGCCCCCTTGGGGATCACGGCCAAGACGCTCAGTCCCAAATGCCGCTCCACATCATCCATGGTCTTGATGCTGGTGTCCAGGTACTCAATAAAAAATGCCAGGCTCAACCCAAGAACCAGCCCGACAACCATGCTCAAGGCCAGATTGAGTTTTAGGTTCGGCTTCACGGGGCGGACCGAGGGTTCGGCACGATTCACAATCTGCACGGGTCGCGTCTCGATCTTGGACTCCACCGCTTGCTGCCGATATCGGGAAGTGAGCACATCCAACAGCTGACTCTGCGTCTCCAGATCGCGGCGAGCCTCGTTGTAGGGCGCCAGGCGATCCGTACGATCCTCCCGCAATTTTTCCCTTAGGTCCTGAACCTCTTTTTCAAGGGTTTCCACTTTGGCTTGGGCCACCTTGAGGTCGATTTCCAGAGCTCGCCGGATTCCCGCCACGAGTTTATTCAGCTGATCCCTTCTCTCGGAGACCACCTTGATGGCCCCCTGCATCTCGGGATGTTTTTTGCCATATCCCTGCTTTTGCATTTGGGCCACGTTTTGCAGGGCTTGAAGGTACTGTTGCTTGGTGGAAGCGGTGGTCGGATCTTCAAGATTCAAGGCGGGCAGGGTTGATTCCAGCTGCTCAATGCTCAGGTCGGCCACTTTTTCCAGGCGCACTTTCCGGGAAATCATATCCGCGCGAAGTTCGCTCAGTTGGGATTCTTTCCTCTGAATTTCCTGATCGCCCAGGGTGGTGGACTGCACTTGCGCCGTGGCACCGGGCAGCTCGTCGATTTTCAGGTCCTTGCGAAGTTTCTCCACCCGGGCGGCGGCAGCGGAAACCAGCTCCTTCTGCCGTTCCACCTCACCGGACAAGGCTTTCAACCCGGCGTCACTGCGGCCGGTGATCTCCGAACGGCGGACCTCCTCATAGGAATCGGCAATAGTGTTGGCGAATAAGGCGGCTTCATCCGGTTTTGTGCTTTGACACACCACCTCGATCAGCTTGGTGTTCCGGAACGGCTGAACTTGCAGCTTGCTCTTTCGAAAAATCTGAAAGGCCTGGTCGTCCGTGATGGAGCCCTCGGGCAACTCCATTTCCTTGGCCAGGCGGTTGGCAATGCCGAGTTTTTCGATGACGGGATAGAGAACCTTTTTGCTTTGAATCATCTCGAATTCGGTTTGAAAAAATACCGGATCAAAGCCCTCGAAACTGGACTGAAACACCTGCAGATCCTTCGCCTCTTTTTCCACCCTCAGAACAGCTGAGGATTCGTAGATTTTGGGTTGAAGTTTGGTGACCACAAAACCAGTGCCCATAACCAAAACCAGAATAGTGACCGAAGTCGGCCACCGATTTTTGATAACCCTCCACAGGTCATTGACATGGAAAGAGGCCTCATTGGACGCAGCCGCTCCATATCCATACCCGTAGGCAGGCGGCGAAGGTTGCGCCTCATTCACACTAGTAATCTACCCCTCCGAAGCTGTTTCGCAATCAGTAGGTTCCACGCACGCCTAGGTAGACTTGGTTGCGGGTGTAGTTGTTGTTGGCCCCGTTGTTTTCATCAAAGTACGAGCCAAAACTGACATAACTCCAGCCCAGCTCGGCCGCCAAATACGGAAACATTTGGTAGGTGAACTTGCACTGATACTGCACGGTGGTTTGTTGCCCGCTTCCTTGGTAGGTCACCTGCTGTACGGCGGCCTGCTCCTTGGTAAGTTCCGGGGTAAAAACGCCATAGTTCACAAAAAAAGTCTGGATGACTGAAAACTTTTCAGTGAATTGATGGTCCCAATTAAGACTGATGGAATAGGCTTCGGAGTCGGAAAAGTTGTTTTGATTGGACTGCTGAACCGCCACAGAAAAACCGGCGGAGGCAAAGGACTTTTCCTCGTAATTCCAGGTGGCCACAAGGTTGGCCGTTGGGTCAACCGTGACCTCTAGTTCCCCGCTGCCAAGGCCTCCCGGTCCGATCACATCGGAATCGTCCTTGAGGCCAAAGTTGTCGTTTATCTGGATCCCGGCGCTGCCTCGAAAGAAAAGCTCGGGTAGAAAAGTGTGTTCCGCGCCAATTTGAAGACTGAGTTGCTGATTGTCCCTCCAGGTTCCGCTGTCCTGGGTATAGTCGTAAATTTGATAATCAAAAACAAACAGCCCGACCGTTTCCGGGGTGAAGTCTAGGCGGAATTCCTGCCGTGCCCCGTTGTTCATGTAATTTGATTGCGCATTGCTTCCGGAATCAATGGTTTCCGGGCTATCCAGAGGGGTTAAGGTGTAAGCACCCAGCCCATCGGAGTTGACCAAAGTGTTGTTCCAGCGTGTCACCATGGAGAGCCGGTCACTGACACGATAGTCAGCCTGAATGGTGCCGAGGTTATTGATGAATCCATTGGCCTGCGTGATTGGCGCCACCCCTTCCGTCACCAACTGGGGAATGGGCTGCTCGCTGTACAGAAAATTATCGGC
>Ga0214917_10003394_pt1 | contig 18406 bp, 12 predicted proteins | sample LL_1208_BB_MetaG_FD_177983 | JGI IMG/M metagenome (GOLD analysis project Ga0214917, IMG submission 177983) | Freshwater microbial communities from Lake Lanier, Atlanta, Georgia, United States - LL_1208_BB | ecosystem: Environmental > Aquatic > Freshwater > Lake | place: USA: Georgia | collected...
TTTTATTGTATTCTATGCTAGGAAGTCTAAATGTAAAAAGTGTGTTGCGATATCTAAAGTCGTATCCCCATGCTGCACTGTAGGATGACAAATTAAAGAGCTCTCTTCGTTCTGTGTTGGTGATATTGAATGCTAAAATAGATCGGGCATTCTCTCTGATTTCGGCAGGAAGCGAATGAAAGTGAGGTAAGAGGCCTGGGAAAACAAGGTTATGTGAAAATGAGATTTGTCGCGTTTGGATAAAATTGACATCTGCTACCGTATCTCTGCCTGTTTCTACTCCTAATCGAAGATTGCTAGTTGATTGAATGGATCTTTTAGCCAAGTTGTGGTTTTGTAAGCCAAAATTTAAGGCTACTCCAAAGAGATTTCCAGCCAAAATACTTTGATTGCTACTCCCCTCCAGATTAGCAACAATTGCATATTTGCGGGCTGGTGTTAATTTGATTGTTATATCTGCGGTATCAGCATTTTTTCTGGCTTGCACATCCAGATTGATTAGCCGCCACGCACCCATTGAATTCAACTGATTCAGTGTCTTTAAATAATTGCGTTGATCGTAAAGAGCTCCTGGTATAAAGTGGATTTTGTCATTAAAAATCGTGGGGTGAAATAGGGGCCTGTAACTATAAATATCAAATCCATTTTTTTTCGTGACCATAGGTGTTAAACCACTGGTGTCAGCTGAGAAATCTGGAAATACTTTTATACTTCCAATCTTGTAGGCAGTAAGTTTTGTCTGATCAATATCTGGTCTAAGTCGAATATCCAATTTTGCGGTGGGGGTCTCACGTCTTGCTTTTATTTGGCTTAATAATTCTAATTGTTCCAATGGGTCTGCAGTAGGATGTAGTAATGCAATGTCCAACGTATCCCAAATTCCAACTAATTCATCGCGGGTAATACGCAGATATCCATTGTTTCGGTACAGATCCACCAGTCTGTCAAATTCATCGGAGATGATTCCTTTTGCAAAAGGTTTCCCTTTTTCAATTTTAGCGTCCTTGCTATGTTGCAATGTGATCCGTTGCAAAGCAGAATCAGAAAGTTGATATCGAACGGTGTCTAATAAAAAAGCGGTGCCTGGGTTTACAGTAAAGTTGACTTGAACTCTTTTCTGATCTTTTCCTACCTGTGTAACAGTAGTGTCATAATGTATCGCGCCTCTGAAGAAGCCTTGTGAACGAAGTAAGGCTTGCATATAGTCAACTGATTGGGTTGCATAACTCGTTTCAAAAACAGGAGGGTGTTTAAGCGTACTAAAGAACAATTTTGATACAGCGCGGGATCGCAAGCTGTCATCTAGTTGCCCTTTTAATTTGTTTTTTAATGCATCCTTTTCGTCTTGTGTACCACTTCCTTCAACTTTTATAGTAGTTTTGAATACAAATGGTTTTCCTGCCGGATATTTTTTTGGAATAACACCGCAAGAGGTCCACGTTTGAACACATAAAAAAATAAGCAAGGCCGGCAGCGGAGATTTCGATGAAAGTTGCCGGAATAGTTGCATCACAAACTAGTAGAGATTATGCTTGTTAAGTCAAAAATCAAAGATATTCAAAGTTTGGCCGGTAAAAAATATCGCGATGAAACGGGTTGTTTTTTAATGGAGGGGCCCAAGTTGGTTGGCGAGCTTCTTGCTCAAGATCATACCCTAGTACAGGAAATTTATGCTTTGGATAGCTGGATTGAGACAAATCTACCGCAACTTAAGACTGTCCCTTATACGGTTGTTAGTGAAGCAGAACTCCTGCGAATTTCGCAGTTAACTACTCCTAATCAGGTTGTAGCCATTATAAAACAATTTGAATATCCGCCACTGCAGACTAAAGGGCATCTTACGCTCGTTTGTTGTGGCATTCAGGATCCGGGAAATTTTGGAACGATTATTCGAACAGCAGACTGGTTTGGAGTACAGCAGTTAGTTTGTAGTCTTGATACAGTTGATCAATATAACCCTAAAGTAGTGCAAGCTTCGATGGGAAGTTTGGGTAGAGTTTCTATTTTTTACCAAGATCTTGATCATTGGCTCTCTGCACAAAAAAATATACCCGTATTTGCAGCAGTTTTAAATAAGGAACCTCTCTCTCTTCAAAAACCTCTCCAAGAAGGAATTTTACTAATTGGAAATGAGTCAAAGGGGATACCCTCGCATCTGTTATCAGCCGAGGTGACACAGTTTAGTATTCCCGGAAAGGGAAGAGCTGAATCATTGAATGTTGCTGTTGCAACAGGTATTTTATTAGCACAGCTTAGCTAAATCGGATAGCGCGAATAGGGCTGATTTTCTTGACTAACAAAGTGGGAAGTAGTAAAACGAGTAGGCTTACAATTAGCGTGCCGGCCATGATCAGGGCTATAGGAACTGGCAGGATTTTAAATTCAATTTTGTCAATGTAATAGGCGCTCTCATCTAAGTGTATAAAACCTGTTTTTTGTTGTAAGCCCATCAAAACGAACGCCAAAAGAGTCCCCACTAAAATACCAGCTGTAGTAAGCAATAACGCATATCGAAGAAATAGTTGTTGAATCGTTTTATTTGTTGCGCCAAGTGCCTTTAAAATACCAATCATTTGAATTCGTTCCAGCACCAAAACAAGAAGTGAGGTGATCAAATTGATTAGTGCCACAATTGTCATAATTGCAATCAGAACATTTCGCGTTACAACCTGCATGTTCAGCCAGTCAAATAATTGTGGAGCTACATTGTTAATGGGTATCGCATCCCAGGTAGCGGGAAAGCTCTCAGCTTGATACAACTCATTGGCAACTTTATCTAAATCGGAAGGGTCTCGAATAAAAATCTCATATCCTCCAACTTGATTTTCGGTCCAGCCACTCACTTGCCTGATTAGGCGAAGATCTGCTAGTGCAAATAGTCGATCGTATTCTTCAATGCCGGTTTGAAATATGCCTGCGATAAATACTTTTTTGGCTCTAGGTGGTCCTTCTTGCTGTGTAAAGTAAAGAACAAGGGAGTCGTTCACTTGTAACTGAAGACGCGTAGCTTGTTGTTGAGAAACTAATATACCTCTGGAAAAATCACTTGATTCAATTTTTGGAACAGCACCTTTTTTAAGAAAAGTAGCATACTTGCTCCAGCCAACCTTGTCGTCTACTCCTTTGAGCAAGATACCCTCCATTTCATTCCTGGTTTTTAACAAGGCATACTGTGTAGCAAATGGATGAACGGATATTATATCGGGGTGATTTTTTAGTTGTTGAATGAATGAATCATTTTTTTCAATCGGATTCATTTTTTCCATTATTGATAAAGAGGGTTGTTTCTCTTGAATTCGGATATGCCCCCAAAAACCAAAGATTTTATTTTGGACCGCCTCTTGAAAACCTGCGGCCATACACACGGTGATGATCATAACCATAACACTCACGACAGTAGCTGCAAACGAGAGTCGTAGAATAAATTGCGAATAACTTTTGTGTTTGCTAAACGCAATGCGGTCTGCCAGATAATTTGCTAGGTTCAAATCGAATCGGTTTTCAATTCATTTTATTACATTGCCGTATGCAACGACCTCAATTTACAATCTTCCTGCTTATTTTAAGTTGCATCCTTGCTGAAAAAGTAACAGCGCAGTGGCCTGATAATATTTACTCCTCCTCCATTCAGTCTATTAAATTGTACAAGGCAGGCGATCCTTTATCTTATCCCTTGATTCAATTAGGCACTACCGAGCAGTTAGAATTACATTTTGACGAGTTAAATGCAGGACCCAAAAATTATTATTATACGTTACAGCTTTGTCAAGCCGATTGGACACCTGCTGTGTTACAACCCTTTGACTATCTCAAAGGATTTATCTCAAATCGGATCAGAAATTATCGCCCCTCTTCTTTATCACAAAATCGATATACGCATTATCAGTTGACTTTTCCGGAGTCGAACAGTGGGCCCACGCGTTCTGGTAATTATTTATTGAAAGTTTTCTTAAATGATGATACCTCAAAATTGATTTTTACACGTCGTGTTTTAGTGGTTGGAAAAAAAGTTGCTGTATCTGCACAGGTGAGGCAGCCATTCGATGGACAGTTGTTACTTACGCACCAGCAAGTACAAGTTGGTGTTACGCCCTTACAAGTGCCTCAGAATAATTTCTCTCCAATGGATTTACGAGTGCAGTTGTTGCAGAACAGAGTTTGGTCTACTTCACATATTCAAAAGACACCCACTGTATACCGAGGTAATTATTTTGAATATACTGATGAATCATTTTCTGTTTTTCCGGCAGGGCAGGAATGGCGATGGGCAGACCTACGGAGTTTTCGTTTACGAAGCGAGCGAATTAGTTCCATACAGGATAATGACTCATCGAGTCGCGTAGATGTTTTTGTAAACCCAGATGGACCTCGGTCTGGTAAAATGAGTCTACTGAATCGAGATATCAATGGAGCGTATGTGTTAGAAAGTCGAGATAATCCCAACGTTTTATTCCAGGGGGAATATGCCTGGGTGCACTTTACGTATTTCCCGCCGGGGGGGCAGCCATACCGGGGCCGGGATGTGTACATTTTTGGTGAGTTGACTGGCTATCAATTAGGTCCTGATAGCCGAATGGACTTTGATGTAGAGAAGGGATGTTATACAAAGGCACTGTTTTTGAAGCAAGGCTATTACAATTATCTCTATATGACTAATGGAGATGGGGTAGAAAATAAGTCTCCCGTTAGTGTTTATACAGAGGGGAACTATTGGGGAACTGAGAACGAATATCTTGTGTTGGTCTATTGCAGAACAGTGGGGAGTCGGGCGGATGAATTGATTGGATATACCCAGATTCATTCTGCATTTCAGCGATGAGTTTTTTTATCATTAAATTTGCCCCGGCAGGTCTTACACGACCAGCTCCTGCTGAACCCTCCCAGGGCCGGAAGGCAGCAAGAGTAAGTGGTTGAGCGGTGCGATGTAATAAGCCTGCCATTTTTTATTTCTAAACTTTAATCCTGATATATGAAATTTTTCATCGACACTGCAAATCTGGCACAGATCAAAGAAGCTAATGAATTAGGTATTCTTGATGGAGTTACAACCAATCCTTCCCTGATGGCAAAAGAAGGGATCAAGGGTGAAAAAGCAATTATGAACCACTACCGAACTATTTGTGAAATGGTGGATGGTGACATCAGTGCTGAAGTGATTAGTACAGATTTTGCCGGCATTGTTGAAGAAGGAAAAAAACTAGCAGCTATCCATCCAAATATTGTGGTAAAAGTTCCCATGATTAAAGATGGTATAAAAGCGATTAAATGGTTTACCACAAATGGCATTCGTACCAATTGCACATTGGTTTTTTCTGCGGGCCAGGCCATTTTAGCTGCAAAAGCTGGAGCTACCTATTTGTCTCCTTTCATTGGTCGTTTAGATGATAGTAATTGGGATGGCGTTGATTTGATTTCGCAAATAGCGCAGATCTACGGAGTGCAAGGATTTAAAACACAAATTTTAGCTGCTTCCATTCGTACTCCATTACATATTGTGAAATGTGCAGAAGCCGGTGCTGATGTTTGTACTTGTCCACTCGATTCTATTTTAGGATTACTCAAGCATCCTTTAACGGATATTGGTTTAGCAAAGTTTTTGGAGGATGCTAAAAAAACAATGGGATAATCAAGTCTCTATGCAACATCAACTTGTAGTTGTTATCGGATTCTTCTTTTTTTCAGCGGTATTGTCCGTTGGGGCACAAACACGTTCAACTGGCATTCATAAACGGTCTATTCTAGTAGACACCCACAATGATTGCTTAAGTGGTCAAGTGTTGGAGGGGCGAGATATCAGTGTGCTTTTATCAAAAGGGCATAGTGATTACGTAAGGTGGAAAAAGGGAGGGCTGGATATTCAATTTTTTTCAGTTTTCACTGGCGAAACACCCCGACGTAAAACAGGTTTCTTTCAGGACGCACTAGAGGAAATTGATTCGCTTCAGCATATAATACTTCGTCATCCTGACAAATTTGATTTCGCGGCTTCCTATCGGCAGGCAAAACAAAAAGTGCATCGCAATAAAGTAGTTGCTATGATTGGCGTGGAAGGTGGACACATGATTGAGTCTGATTTTTCTAAATTGGATACGTTGATTGCGCGCGGAATGTCTTACTTAACGCTTACCTGGAATAACAGTCATGATTGGGCAACGAGTGCAATGGACGAGTCGGGTGCTGGGAAAGTAGTGCAACATAAAGGTATTACTGATTTTGGGAAACAGGTTGTGCATCGCTTAAATGAGGCAGGTGTAATGGTAGACCTTTCCCATGTGGGTGAGCAAACTTTTTATGATGCTATTGCCCTTACAAAAAAGCCGGTTATCCTTACACATAGCTCAGTTTGGGCCCTGTGTCCGGTTTTTAGAAATGTTAAAGATGACCAGATTAAAGCAGTGGCAAAGAACGGGGGAGTTATTTGTATCAATTTTTATCCAGCTTTTGTCAGTAAAAAATTTGTAGAGACCAGAAAATATTGGGAGGGTCCTGGTAAAGATTCCTTATTGAAGTTAAGTACAAAGCCAACCCCTGATGCAATAAATGCAATTATTCAAACTGCTCTACAGCAAAATATGCCCGGTGTTTCTGATGTGGCCGATCATATTGATTACATCGTTAAGTTAGTAGGAGATGACTACGTAGGTATCGGCGCAGATTATGATGGAATTGGTTACGTCCCCAAAGGACTAGAGGACGTAACTAAATATCCTAACTTAACTGAAGAATTAAAGAGAAGAGGGTACAGCAATTCTTCGATTAAAAAAATTCTGGGCGGAAATGTTTTGCGCGTTTTGAAAGCTAATCGTCCTTAACGGAGGAAAAGCATTTCTCTATACTTAGGCAGACTCCACTCATTGTCATCTACAAGCAACTCCAGTTTGTCTACATGGTAGCGGATCTCATCAAAGAACGCATCCTTCACTGTAGCTTGGTACGCAATTGCTTTTTCGCGAGTATTTTCTAATTTATTGCAAGCTTTACGTGCTTCCGTCATTTTTTCTACCATCTCACTCACCGTGCTAATATGTTCTGAGATTTTAGCAAGTAGTTGTTGTTGCTTGGTGAAGCTTGACTCTTTAAGGCCTGCTTCTTTTAGTCCCTTAATGTTGCTCGCAAGGGTATTTTGATAGCGAATAGCAGCAGGTAGAACATGGCTAGATGCTAACTCTGCCATTACACGACTTTCAATTTGTACTTTCTTGATATATTTTTCTAACTCAATTTCATGCCTTGCTTCCAGCTCTTGGTGCGAGTAGATTTTATTTTCTTCAAATAATTTCATGGCTTTTTTAGTAACCATCGCATCCAGTGCTAACGGAGTTGTTTTTACATTAGGCAAACCACGTTTTTCAGCTTCTTTTTCCCAAGCTTCGCTGTAACCATCTCCTTCAAATAAAACCTTTTCGCTTTTTACAATATACTCGCGAATAACTTGCATTAGTGCTATCTCCTTTTTCTCTCCCTTCTCAATCAAGCTATCTACTTCTGCTTTAAAAGAACGTAGCGTATCAGCCATAATTGTATTCAACACCGTCATGGGGTTTGCGCAATTGGCAGATGAACCTACCGCGCGAAACTCAAACTTGTTTCCTGTAAATGCAAAAGGCGAAGTACGGTTACGATCTGTATTGTCCATCAACAATTCAGGAATGCTTTTATGAATGTCGATCTTCAATAAGCTTTCATCCGTTTCATCCATCTTTGAGGTCACTCTTTCTTTGACATCATTCAAAACCTTGCTCAAATATTGTCCAATGAAAACAGAGATAATTGCTGGAGGCGCTTCGTTGGCTCCCAAGCGGTGATCATTGGGTGCGGAGGCGATAGCCGCGCGCAATACATCGGCATAATCATGAACGGCTTTGATGGTATTGACAAAAAAGGTCAAGAACATCAAATTTGTCTTGGGTGTTTTGCCAGGAGCTAATAAGTTAACACCAGTGTCAGTAGCCATACTCCAGTTATTGTGCTTTCCGCTTCCGTTAATTCCTGCGAAAGGTTTTTCATGGAGAAGTACGCGTAAATTATGTCTGCGAGCTACGCGGTCCATTACGTCCATCAATAAGGAGTTGTGGTCAACGGCCACACTTACTTCTTCAAAGATGGGCGCACACTCAAATTGTGCTGGGGCTACCTCGTTGTGACGAGTACGAAGTGGAATTCCTAGTTTGTAAGATTCATTCTCAAAATCACGCATATAAGCGTATACGCGCTCTGGGATAGAACCAAAATAATGGTCTTCTAATTGCTGATTTTTTGCCGAAGATGTTCCAAATACTGTTCTACCCGTCATCACTAAATCGGGGCGGGCATTGTAGAAGGCTTCATCAATTACAAAATATTCCTGCTCCCATCCTAAGGTTACATTAACCTTGCCTACATTTTTGTCAAAATAATGACACACATCTGTTGCTGCTTTGCTCAATGCTTCGGTAGCCTTTAATAAGGGAGCTTTGTAATCAAGCGACTCTCCCGTATAAGAAACAAATATGGTTGGAATGCAAAGTGTTTTTCCATTTCCTATTTCAATGATGAATGGAGGAGAAGAAGGATCCCAGGCTGTGTATCCTCTTGCTTCAAAAGTTGCTCTCAATCCGCCGCTAGGAAAGGAAGAAGCATCTGGCTCTTGTTGAATAAGTGCAGCGCCGTCAAATTCTTCTATAGCTGTACCATCACTCTTTAATGTAAAAAAGGAATCATGTTTTTCGGCAGTAGTTCCGGTGAGTGGCTGAAACCAGTGTGTAAAGTGTGTAACGCCTTTTGTTTCTGCCCATGCACGCATACCATTGGCAATCTGATTAGCCATGATACGATCAATTTTTAGCCCCGCTTTGATCGATGCTTTTAAACTCTTGTATGCTTCATCACTTAAAAACTCACGTGCAACTTGCACTGTAAATACGTTAGAAGCGAAAAAGCTGGTGGTTTTATGCGGTGAAGCCACACTTGCATCTTTCTTATTAGTGAGTTGAGAAAGGGCGTTAAATCTGATTGACATGATCTTTGAATTTTACGCAAAGCAACTGTTTTTATCGTTCAATTCAAAAAAAATGAGCCCTAGTGTTCGTAAAATGTTACAAATAAGTGCAAATGACTCCAAAAACTGTGTGAATACATCAAAAATATAAATATTATAAAAATTTATAATGTGTAGTCTTCGGGAAAAACTTTTCTATGGACACCTTTGGAGAACAAATAACTTTGTGCCTCAATTATTTACCCTGCATGGAAGTGACTGTTTCTACCGCCGAACAACTCCGGTTGACCGCTGAAGAATTTGACTTGATTTGTCAAAAACTTGGAAGAACTCCCAATTTTAATGAGCTCTGTGCATTCTCTGGAATGTGGAGTGAACACTGCAGTTATAAGAACTCAATTAAATGGTTAAAAACCCTGCCACGTGAAGGGGGCCGTATGTTGGTTAAGGCTGGTGAAGAAAATGCAGGCTTGATGGATATCGGTGATGGATTGGGTGTGGTGTTTAAAATTGAATCTCATAATCATCCCTCTGCCATTGAGCCATTTCAAGGAGCAGCTACAGGGGTGGGTGGAATACATCGCGATATTTTCACAATGGGTGCGCGCCCTATCGCAGCTTTGAATTCGCTTCGCTTTGGTTTATTACGTGATGAAAAAACACAACATCTGCTTGCGGGTGTTGTACATGGAATTGGCCATTATGGAAATTGTTTTGGTGTTCCTACCGTAGGAGGTGAAATTTATTTTGATCGTTGCTATCATACTAACCCACTGGTAAATGCAATGAGTGTGGGCATTGTAAAAGCAGGTGAAACAGTTTCAGCCACAGCCGCGGGTGTTGGTAATCCTGTTTTATTTGTCGGTAGTGCCACTGGAAAAGATGGAATTGGAGGGGCTTCATTTGCTTCAGCGGATATTACAGCTGAAAGTGCTAAAGAATTACCAGCCGTTCAGGTAGGTGATCCATTTCAAGAAAAGAAATTGTTAGAGGCTTGTCTTGAAGTGATTCAGACGGGCGCAGTAGTTGGTATGCAGGACATGGGTGCTGCAGGAATTATTTGTTCTACTGCAGAAATGAGTGCAAAGGGAGAAGTGGGAATGCGAATTGATCTAGATAAAGTTCCAACTCGCCAACCCAATATGAAAACATGGGAGCTTTTGCTGAGCGAAAGCCAGGAGCGCATGTTGTTGGTGGCACAAAAAGGAAAAGAAGAAGTTGTCAAAAAGGTCTTTGAAAAATGGGATTTACCCTGCGCGGTTATTGGTGAAGTAACAGATGATGGCATCTTGAATTTTTATATGCATGGAAAGTTGGATGCATCCATACCAGCGCACGAATTAGTTTTAGGGGGAGGGGCTCCACAGTACGAACGTTCTTTCAAACGTCCAGCTTATCTAGATAAAGTTGAGCAGTTTAATTTGGCGGCTATTACACCCGCAAATGACCTTCGCACTACTGCCGAGCAGCTCATTACAACCCCAACCATTGCTTCAAAAAGATGGATTTATCGTCAATATGATAGCATGGTTGGAACAAATAATACTACAACCAACGCACCATCAGATGCTGCAGTGGTAGTAGTTAAAGGCACTAAAAAAGGAATTGCCATTTCCACCGATTGCAATAGCCGTTATGTGTATGCAAATCCTTCAGTGGGGGCAAAGATTGCAGTGAGTGAAGCAGCACGAAATATTGTTTGCTCAGGCGGACTCCCTTTGGGGGTTACCAATTGTTTGAATTTTGGAAACCCCTACGACCCCGAGGTGTATTTCCAATTTAAAGAAGCCATTCTTGGAATGGGTGAGGCCTGCAGAAAGTTTGATACGCCGGTAACCGGAGGTAATGTTAGTTTTTACAATCAAAATCCAGATGGTCCCGTTAACCCTACACCAACCATTGGTATGGTGGGATTGTTAGAGGATATCAATGAGAAAATGACATTAGATTTTAAGGAGGCAGGAGATGAGATTTATCTATTAGGCTCTTTGCAAAATGATTTAGGTTGCTCTGTGTATTTACATGAGATAGTAGGTGAAACGCACTCCCCGGCTCCTCACTTTGATTTGGATGAAGAACTAGCGTTACATCAGTTAGTAGGGTCCTTGATCAAATCCAAATTGATTGCTAGTGCGCATGATTGTAGTGAGGGTGGTTTATTTGTTACATTAATGGAAAAAGCATTTCCAAGAGAAATAGGATTTGAAGTTAGTTCTCCTGAAAGAGCCTCTGATGGCAAACCTCTGCGTTTGGATGCATGCTGGTTTGGAGAGTCTCAGGGCAGAGTGGTGGTTACAGTCACTCCGCAACAGAAGGCTGCTTTTTTACAGCATACCGCAACAGGAAGCACACCGGTCATTTTATTAGGAACTGTTGGTGGTGGGATAGCAAAAATTGACGGGCAATCTTGGGGCGAAATAAAATCCTGGAAATCCAAGTATGATTCTGCAATTGAATCAACGATGTTAAAGGGAAATTCTTAATTTTACACGACCTCCCGGACTTCCCCTTTCACAAGGCTATCAGATGCCCGAAGGTCACTTAGGGTAGTATAGAAAGGAAAAATTATGTCCATGTCAAAATTCATTTTTGTTACCGGAGGCGTTACCTCATCATTAGGCAAAGGAATTGTAGCTGCGTCGCTGGCCAAGTTGTTGCAAGCTAGAGGTCTTCGTGTGACAATTCAGAAGTTTGACCCCTATATCAATGTGGACCCAGGCACTCTAAACCCGTATGAACACGGAGAATGTTATGTAACCGAAGATGGGGCAGAAACTGATTTGGATCTGGGGCACTATGAAAGATTTTTGAATATTCACACTTCTCAAGCTAACAACGTAACTACTGGACGCATCTATCAAACTGTAATTAATAAAGAGCGTGAAGGTGCATACTTGGGAAAAACCGTACAGGTTGTTCCGCATATCACCGACGAAATTAAGCGTAGAATGAAGTTGCTTGGTGAGTCTGGTGATTTTGATATTGTGATTACTGAAATCGGAGGTACAGTCGGAGATATTGAGAGTTTGCCTTTTGTAGAAGCAGTTCGCCAGTTACAATGGGAATTGCCCGAAAATGATACGGTTGTGGTGCACCTGACACTGATTCCTTATTTAAAAGCGGCAAAAGAATTAAAAACCAAACCCACTCAACATAGTGTTCGAATGTTGAGTGAGGAAGGGGTACACCCCGATATTATTGTTTGCAGAACAGAGCGACCCTTAAGTCCGGATCTTAAAAGAAAAATCGCGCTTTTCTGTAACGTGAAACCAGAAGCTGTCGTAGAAGCTGCTGATGCCTCCACCATATACGAAGTTCCAGTTTTAATGATGCGGGAGGGATTGGATACGACAGTATTAAAAAAATTAAATCTCACGGGCACACAACAACCTGATCTTTCTCGTTGGAAATTGTTTTTAGATAAATTAAAATATCCTAAAGCAAAAGTGAATGTAGGCTTGATCGGAAAATATATCGAGCTACAGGATGCCTATAAATCAATTTTGGAGTCATTCATTCATGCAGGTGCGGTAAATGAATGTCAAGTCCAAGTAATTAACATTCACAGTGAGTACATCACCAATGAAAATGTTGCTGAAAAATTAATAGGTCTAGATGCGTTACTAGTTGCTCCTGGATTTGGTCATCGGGGCATTGAAGGTAAAATAGCAGCAGTAAAATATGCTCGTGAAAACAAACTTCCTTTCTTTGGCATTTGTTTAGGCATGCAAATGGCTGCCATTGAATTTGCGAGAAATGTATTGGGGTTAAAGAATGCTAATTCAACTGAAATGAATCCAGAGACTGAGCATCCGGTAATAGACTTAATGGATGAACAGAAAAAAGTAACCAGTAAAGGAGGCACCATGCGTTTAGGCGCTTATCCTTGCGTAATTGAAAAAGATTCTTTGGCTTATCAGATTTACGGAAAAGAAGAAATCTCTGAGCGCCACCGTCACCGCTGGGAGTTTAATAATCGATACTTATCAGACTTTGAAAATGCAGGGATGGCTGCAAGCGGTAAAAATCCTGATACGGGATTAGTTGAAATTATTGAGTTGAAGGATCATCCTTTCTTTATTGGGGTACAATACCATCCTGAACTAAAAAGCACAGTAGAAGAGCCGCAACCCATATTTGTTCAATTTATAAAAGCGGCACTGCAGCAAGCTGAGTTAGTGTTGTCTAAATCTACTCAGCCGCTTCAACACTCATAAAATTGGTAACATGAATTTTGATCGTAATTCCCTTTTGGGATTTGGTTTGCTCGCAATTCTATTTTTTGGTTATTTCTATTATACCAATCAGGAACAAGCCGCCTATAATAAAGCTAAGGCTAGACAGCAATTCATTCAGGACTCTATTGCCAAAGCCAATCGTCCTGTACTAGATACCGTTGCCATTCAAAAAGATTTGACTAAGGCTGACAGTGTACGTCGTACAAGTGCTGCTGGGGTTTTTGTACAGGCCGCACAAGGGGTAGAGGAGTTGGTAAGCGTTGAGAATGAAAAAATGAAAGTTGTTTTTTCTACGAAGGGTGCTCAAATCAAATATGTAGAATTGAAAGAACATCGCCAGCATGGAGAACCCCTTCCTATTAAATTAGCAGCAGAGTCATTTAATAAATTCACATATCCTTTAAATACGGGACTTAACCGAACTGCCCCAATTGCTGAACTGTATTTTATTCCACAGGCGCCAATTGTGAATGCAGATGGTTCTAAAACAATTTCATTTAAGCTTCAGTCTTCTGATTCCAGTTTTGCAGGAGCGGTTACACATCAATACACTATTCTTCCTAATGACTATCGGATTGGTTTGCGTATTGAACTCTCAGATGCAGAACAGTTAGTAGCTGATCATAGGCTATCTCTGGTATGGCAGTATGAGGCGCTCAAACAAGAATCAGATGTTAAATATGAAAAACAAAATACGCAAGTAGGTTTTATAGAGGATGGTCAATTTGACTATTTTACCATTGGTAATCGTAGCACAGTAGATTTTTCAAAAGTGGTTAATTGGGTGGGTGTAAGACAGCGTTTCTTTTTTGGAGCAATAAGCGCAACGAATGGCTTTACCAATGGACAGCTCAATTGGACTCTTCCTGCGGACTCTATAGGGTCTGTTGTACGTGCTACTGCGGCCATGAAATTGACTGTTCCGCAGGGGGATAAAGCTGCCGTTGATCTTAGTTTTTATTATGGCCCTTCCGATTATCAAATACTTAAAAAGTATGATAATGGGTTTGAGAAGATCGTTAATCTAGGTCAGGGTGTGTATACATTCGTTCGTCCGCTTAACCAATATGTGATTGTACCCATTTTTGATTTTTTCAAACGCACTGCTGCAGGCAATATTGGTCTTGCAATCGCATTGCTAACCTTGTTTATACGTTTGTTGATTTCACCTTTAACCTACTCGAGTTATTTGAGTGGAGCTAAAATGAAAGCACTTCGTCCAGAGATTGCCAAGCTCCGTGAAAAATTTGGGGAGGATCAGCAAGCAATGAGTATGGAGCAAATGAAACTGTTTCGTGAAGCAGGGGTTAATCCATTAGGTGGATGTATTCCGGCCCTATTGCAGATTCCAATCTTCTTTGCTTTGTTTAGCTTTTTCAATAGTGAGATTGCACTTCGTGGCGCCTCCTTTCTATGGGCAAATGATTTATCCGCCTATGATGCACCAATTCGTTTTGGTTTTACCATCCCATTGTTTGGAGATCACTTGAGTTTATTCAATTTATTGGCTACTGCTACGAGTATGATAATCTCTATATATAGCATGAGTTTAAGCCCGGATCAAAGTAATCCGATGATGAAATACATGCCGTATATTTTCCCTGTTTTCATGCTTTTCTTTTTTAATAGTCTTCCTTCGGCTTTGACCTGGTATTATACGGTTTCCAATATTATTACGCTAGGGCTTCAATTTGTAATTCAGAATTATATCATTAATCATGATAAAATTTTGGCACAGATTCAGGAGAATAGAAAAAAGCCAAAATCTAAATCTAAGTGGCAGGAACGTTTAGAGCAAATGCAGGCCCAGCAAAAGAAGCTCAAAGACATGCAAGACAAGACCAAACGCTAATTAGGTTTTAATCTTGTTGTACCTTCATGGGTATGAAGAGGGTCATTCAATTTTTTGTTCTTTTATTGGTTTCAATATCTGCTTTCTCCCAGCGCAGATTAACAGAAGCTACGATTCGATATTCTATTTCTTTGGCCGACACTACGGATAGTAGTTTAAATGAGTTATTTAATTCGGCACAATACACCTGTCACTTAAAAGGCATTAATAGCCGAACGGATTTAGTTACGGGTATGGGAAAGCAGACCACACTTTTACTTGGTAAAAGTGGGACAGCTGTTCTTCTTAAAGAATTTGGATCGCAGCGCTACCTGACTCGTCTTACCTCACCGCAGTGGAATGCTTTGAATCAAAAATACGAGGACAATAAATTAGAAATCACAGGGGACACTACTCGTTTGCTTGGGTTCTTATGTAAAAAAGCGATTATCACGCTTCAAGATGGAACACAGCATGAGGCATGGTTTACAACAGAGTTGGTTCCTGTGTACCGCGATTTTCAATTGATGGCAAAAAAACTGCCTGGATTGCTTATGCAATATGAGGCCAACATTGGAGCGAACCATGTGATTTATCGGATTATGGAAATAAACTATAATCCAGTTCCACAAGCCTTATTTGATATACCTACCTCAGGTTACCGGCTGTTAGATTTTGAAAAGAATGTACAGTTGGAAAAATGAAATCAATGAGTGCGCAATGACTCATTGCCAACACCAATCTTGATAGAATTGACGAGTACTTGTTTGCGTAGTGGGATACTGAGTGTTAGATTGCCTTTTTTCGCAGTTACTTCGGTATTCAGCTCAATTACCCGAGGAATTTTTGTTTCAATGATGTTATTGCCGCGAAAGCTATACCCAGACTTTAAAGAGAAGTTGCCGTTAAAGCCTGTCACCTTTGCTGAAAGAATTTTTTTGCTTCCAAGTGAAGATCGCTTTTTACCAAGACCTAATGACGCATTACCAGCCAATGCAACAATCATTGCAGCAGCAAATAAAACGGTTTGCTTGAAGCTAATTTTTATGGACTTGATTCTCAAAAGCATAGCTGTTGCAAATATACCGATGTCTTTTAACAATTCCATGTACTAAAATTTCGCTAAATGCACAACTGGGGATAAAAAGGGCCTGGAACCCCTTGATTTTTAATGTAAATTGAACAAAACCATGGTTTATGGCAGAGCTACCAAACAGGGAGGAAAAAGACGAACTGGACGAGCTGCTCACACAGTACGAGCAACTCCGAGAAGGGGGAGCGCAATCGTTTTTGGAAGAAGAAGCTTTTGAGCGAATCATTGAACATTTTCAACAAAAGGAAATGCCTGAAAAGGCTTTAGAGGCAGCGCTCATAGCGGTTGAGCGTTACCCGTATTCTTCGACTCTATTGATTCGAAAAGCTGACGTATTGGTTTTACACCGAAGATACAAAGAGGCGCTTCGGGTTTTGGATCAGGCGGAAATTCTAGATAGTCGTGATATCAATATTTACATTCTCCGCACGGATGCTTACCTGGCTCTTGATCAACCTGAGAAAGCAGTTTCCTTATTGGAGCGATCATTGGGGAAATTTGAAGGGGAAGAGAAAGTGGAATTATTGTTTGAGTTAGCAGATGTGTACGATGATTACGAAGATTTTGAAAAAGTATTCGATTGTTTAAAAGAAGTGTTGAAAGAAGACCCCTTGAATGAAGAAGCTTTATACAAGATTTGTTTTTGGACAGATTTTACGGGAAGAAATGAGGAAGGGATTCGGTTGTATCAAGAAATTTTAGACGAGCATCCTTTTAGTGAATTAGCTTGGTTTAACCTGGGGGCAGCTTATCAAGGTTTGCGATTATATGAAAAAGCAATTGATGCGTACAAATATGCTGTAGCCATTGAGGAAAAGTTTGATTATGCATACAGAAATATGGGCGATGCATTTATAAGATTGCACCGTTATAGAGATGCGATCGAAGTACTTGAGCGCGTACATGAGTTAGCAAAGCCTGAGGATGTGATTTATGAAGCAATTGGGTATTGCTATGAAAAACTAAAACAACCTGCAATAGCTCGGCTTCAATACAGAAAGGCGTCACACCTTCGAAAGGATGATAGCCGGTTGATTTATAAAATTGCCTGTACCTATTTTTCAGAAGGACAATGGAGTGCTGCCTATAAACAAATTGAAGTTGCGCTTCGAATTATTAGAGGCGAATTTGATTATCAGTTGCTGGCTGGTCAGTGCTGTGAACAACTAGAAAGAGTTCAAGAAGCCGTCGAACATTTTGTGATGGCCGTTCAACTCAAGCCTAAAAAAATCGGAGGTTGGGATGCATTAATACGCTGCCTTTTTGAGGCAGAGGCTTGGGATGATGCCTTAAAGCAAATTGATTTGGCACTTCATGCTACCAAGGGTAAAACACTTTTTATCTATTACCGCGCAGCTGTATTATTTGGAGCCACTCGAAACCAAGAGGCATTAAAACAATTGGAAGAAGCATTGATAAAAGATCCCAAACAAGTAAAGAAGTTTGTTTCGCTTATTCCATCTGTAATGCAACAAGTGCAAGTGGTGGATCTGCTGGCTCGTTACAAACGCAAGAAGGGGGAGTGAATTTGACGCGGATTGCAGTAAATTTGTACACCTTTATTGTAAATCAACCCGCATGAATTACGTTTTAAGCCAAATGCCCGATCGTCTGGCAAAACCTCGTCAATCTGGATTGACGATGGTAATGGACAAGGGTCTCAGTACCGAGGAAGCACGCAATTTTGTCAGTGTTTCTTATCCTCATGTCGACATTGTCAAACTTGGATTTGGCACTTCATTTGTCTCTCCAAACCTTCGAGAAAAAATTGAGTTATACCAGTCTCATCAAATACCTGTTTATTTTGGAGGAACTTTATTTGAAGCTTTTCTGATTCGTAATCAATTTGAGGACTATATCAGTGTTTGCAAGGAGTATGGCATCAAGTATATGGAAGTAAGTGATGGATCTATCACCATTCCTCATGCAGAAAAATGCGGGTACATTGAAAAGTTAACTCAATATGGTACTGTTTTAAGTGAAGTAGGAAGTAAAGATGCAGCACATATTATTCCACCCTACAAGTGGATCGAATTGATGCGAGCTGAGCTAGAAGCGGGAGCAAGTTATGTGATAGCAGAAGCAAGAGAGGCCGGAAACGTGGGAATATACAGGGGAAGTGGAGAAGTGAGAGAGGGATTAGTACAGGAGATTCTTACACAAATTCCGGGGGAGAGAATAATTTGGGAAGCTCCGCAAAAAGCACAGCAACTTTATTTTATCGAATTATTAGGATGCAATGCAAATCTTGGAAATATTGCCCCAAC
>Ga0214917_10003396_pt1 | contig 18400 bp, 14 predicted proteins | sample LL_1208_BB_MetaG_FD_177983 | JGI IMG/M metagenome (GOLD analysis project Ga0214917, IMG submission 177983) | Freshwater microbial communities from Lake Lanier, Atlanta, Georgia, United States - LL_1208_BB | ecosystem: Environmental > Aquatic > Freshwater > Lake | place: USA: Georgia | collected...
CGGCGACGGCGCGACATTCGCCAGGCGCAGCGCAGGCACATCCGAGCGAGCCGGAGCCTGGAGGGCGGAGGCGAACGTCCGGCGAGACGGTACGGGGTAACCCCGAGCCGGCGCGGGCGCGTTGAGGCATGACAGGCTGGAGCCTGTCGTACGGCAAGCGAGACGCTTGCCCCACAGGGCGGCAATCGCTGTGCCGAACAGGATTGCCAGGTCCGGGCCCGGCACTGCCGCTTTTTGCAAAGCGACCGGAGCATTTTGCCCGGGTCGCCGCCGGTCCGCCCACGCCGGTCGCCGCCTGAGCCGCGCCGCGCGGCGGGATTGTCGCGGTTGGTGGGTTGATGCCGATTTGGCACGACGGATGCACTACGGCGTGGCCCAGGAGAAAAACTCATGGCCACCATTCCTGTCCGCGACATCACGACGACCGACGAGGAATTGTTCAGCCGGTTCCGGAATGCCGGTGACCTCACCGCCTACGAGGCTCTGGTGCACCGGTACGAGGCGCCGCTGTTCGGCTACCTGCACCGCTATCTGGGCAACGCCGAGATCGCGGAGGAGGTGTTTCAGGCGACGTTTCTGCGGCTGTACACGCGGCACGAGCAGTTCGCGGAAGGCCGGGCCTTCCGCCCCTGGCTGTATGCGATCGCCACCCACAAGGCGATCGACGCCCAGCGGCAGGAGCGGCGACACCGGCGGGCGGTGCACGAAGGAGTCGGCTGCTGTGGCGGCGACGGCGCGAGCCTGCTGGAGGCCGTGCCGGCGGCGGGGCTGACGCCGGCCGAGCAGGTGGGGGATCGCGAAGAGGGACGGCGGATGCAGGCCGCGGTCGAGAGCCTGTCGGAGGTGCAGCGCAGGGCCGTGCAACTGGTCTATGGCCAGGGTCTGGCGTACAGCGACGCGGCGGCCATCCTGGGCGTGCCGGTTGGGACGGTGAAGAGCCGCCTCCACTCGGCGCTGGCGGCGCTCGGCCGCATCTGGGGCGTGGCCCCGCCGCGGCGGGCCTATGCCCTGGCCGCCAAGCCGGCCTGACTCCCGGGCCCCCGAGCCGGATCGGGCGCACTGAGGGAAAGCATGGCAGGCTCGAGCGTGTCCCACGGCACGTGCCGTGCCGAACAGGACTGGCTTCCAGCTGTCGGAGCCGCTGGCTTCCGCCGCACCGACACCCCTACGATTCCTTCGAGGGGTGCAGCCGTGGAACTCGGGGTGCAGCCATGGAACCCGCCTGGCGACGCTGGAATCCGGGGCTCGACAACGACGCACAGACGCTCCGTGAGGTGCTCGCCACACTCCCGGCCGCGCCCCCGGATGCCATCCCCTGGATCGTGCGGCTGTTCGAGAACCCGCGGGGCTGGCTGCGTCTCCATGGGGCCATCGACCTCCCCCATCACGACATGATTCACGTGCTGCTCGGTCGCGGGCTGCTGGGCCAGGACGAGGCGTTCGTGATCGGGTTCACGATGGGCGCCACGAAGGCCGTGGGGAGGCTGGAGCAGGCGTGGTTCAAGTTCGTGGTGGCATGGCTGTATCCCGTGCCGTACCGAATTCCGCGACGCATTCTGGCGGCCTACGACCTGGGCATCGAGGCCGGCCGCACGATGGGCGTGAAGAACCTCCACCTCGCGCTGCGGGACGACCTGCTCGACCGCCCCCTCGGCGAGACACGCAGGCTGCTGGGCATCGACGCCGCACGGCTCCGCGAGACCTACGCCCGGGAGCGGGAGGCGCTGCCCGACACGGCGGCGAGCCGGCGACTTCCCGAGGCACCTCCGCGGGACACAACGCCGGCCGTGCCAGGCCAGGCCCGGCACTCCGCCCCGGGTGCGGCGGGTCCGTGGGCGACGGCCGCCAATCAGCCGAACGTGATCAGGACGACGGCATCCTCATCGTCGTCGAAGGGATCGAAGTCGCCGTCATAGGGGCCAAAGACGTGGGGGCGATCGGGGTGGGGATGCATGGCTGTGGCTCCTGGAAAACCCACTCCACCATGGCGGCCGAGGGGAATCAAATGGTTGGAAACCCCCGGTGGAAGCGGTATGTTTCGCGGGTCCGGCCGCGCCGGATCGACGCGTCCGGACCCCCGCGCAGGAAGGGGTCTCTCTGCATGCCCCGCCCGCCTCTCCTCTCCATGGCCACCATCACGACGCCCGCCGCCGACCCCTGGTTCCAGGACCGCTTCGCCGAACGGATCGGCGGGGCCAATTACGGCAAGGGCAACGAGATCTACAAGTTCGAGCTGATCAAGCGGGCCAAGCGGAAGGCGCTGGCCGACCATCCCGAGCGCAGGATGCTCGACTTCGGGATCGGTGAAAACGACGAGATGGCCCCCGAGAGCGTGCGGGCCGTGATGCGCCGCGAGGTTGATCGGCCCGAGAACCGCGGCTACGCCGACAACGGCATCGCCGCCTACAAGGAGGCGGTGGCCCGATTCATGCAGCGGGAGTTCGGCGTCACCCTCGATCCGGTCACCGAGGTGAACCACTGCATCGGTTCGAAGACGGCCTACGCGATGCTGCCGGCGGCATTCATCAACCCCGGCGACGTCACGCTCATGACGGTGCCGGGGTATCCGGTGGCCGGCACGGCCACCCGCTGGTTCGGAGGCGTCGTCCACAGGCTGCCGCTCCTGCCGGAGCACGACTTCTTCCCCGATCTCGACGGCATTCCCGCCGACGTGCTCGCGAGGACCAAGCTCCTCGTTCTCTGCTATCCCAACAGCCCGACCGGCAAGACCGCCACGCGGGCGTTCTACGAGAAGGTGGTGGACTGGGCCCACAGGCACCGGGTGATCGTGGTCCAGGACGCGGCCCACATCATGCTTTCCTACGACGACGAGCCGCTGTCGTTCCTGTCGATCGACGGGGCGAAGGAAGTGGGCGTGGAAGTGCACTCGATGTCGAAGGGCTTCCACATGATCGGTTGGCGGCTGGGATGGGTCTGCGGCCACGAGAAGATCGTGCGGGCCTTCGCCGACGTGAAGGACAACTGCGACTCGGGCCAGTTCATGGCGATCCAGAAGGCCGGCGCCGCGGCGTTGGATGACGCCGGCATCCCGAAACGCGTGCGCGAGAAGTATCGCCGCCGACTGGAGAAGCTCGTCGGCGTGCTTCGGGCCGTGGGCTTCGACTGCGAGATGCCCGGCGGCACCTACTTTCTCTACACGAGGAGCCCGAAGGGCGCCGGCGACCGTGCCTTCGCCACCGCGCAGGACGCCAGCCAGTTCCTGATCCACGACCTCTCCATCTCGACGGTGCCGTGGGACGACTGCGGCGCGTACCTCAGGTTCTCCGCCACCTACGAGGCGGAGGACGAGTCGGCCGAGGACGACCTCATGGCCGAGGCCCACGCGCGGCTCTCGCGGGCCCGGCTCAAGTTCTGACCGATCTTCCCGCCCATCGTTCCCGGAGTGCCGGCCCCATGACAGCGACCCATCGTGTTCTCCTCGTGATCCTCGTCGGCCTGGCCCTGCTCGCACCGGTCGCCGGCTGCGGTGGCACGAAGAAGAAGACGAAGAAGGGCGGCCTGACCGTGAAGCAGCAGCTGGAAAAGGCGGAGAAGGAGTCGACTCCCGACCGCCAGGCCGCCGCCTACCTGAAGGTGGCGAGGAAGCAGTTGGCCTCGGGCGACAGGACCGGCGCGAAGGACTCCGCCCGGAAGGCGCTCGACAAGGTGTCGGGCGAGGGCGAGGCCGGGCAGTTCGCGCCGCGGCTCGTCGAGATCGCGGCGTTCCTCGCCGAGTCGGGGGAGAAGAAGCCTGCCAAGGACGCGCTCGTGAAGGCGGTCGGCCTGGCCGCGAAGATCGACGATCCGGTGCGCCGGGCGGGCGTGCTCTCCGAAGCGGGGGGCGTGTACGGGGACAAGGCCAAGGGCATCGGCGACGGGAAGGCCGCGCGGGACGCGCTGGCGGAGGCGACGAAGGCCGCCGACGCCGCCGACGAGCGGTTTCGTGCCGAGGCGCTGGCGGCGGTGGCGTTGGGCTACACGCGGAGCGGGCTCGCCGACGCCGCCAGCGACATGGTGGGCAGGCTCGAGGAGGCGGCGAAGGGGCTCGAGGAACCGCGGGCCAAGGCGGAGGCGCTCGCCGCGGCGGCCAATGTGAAGGCCCAGACGGGCAAGCAGGACCAGGCGAAGGCGTTGCTCGACGAGGCGGCCAAGGCGGCCAAGAGCGTGGAGCGGGCCGAGAGCAAGGCCTATGCGTTGCTCGCCGTGGCCACGGCGCTCGACGCCAACGGCGCGACGAAAGAGGCGCTCGCCCTGCTGAAGGAGGCCGACAAGGCGGCCAACAAGGTGGGTGAGCCCGACGCGATGAAGACGATCGTGGACAAGGTCCGGGCGCTGACGATGGCCCTCGAGAAGAAGTGATTGTGGGGCAAGCGTCTCGCTTGCCGGAGTGGGGGCTGCATTGGCGACCGGGACGGTCGCCCCACAGCCCGCTACTTGAGCGTCTTGAGCGCCGCGAGGGCGAGCTTCCGCGCCTCGGCGTGATCGACGATCGGCTCCGGGTAGTCTTCGGCGTCGGCTCCTGCCCACCGCTTGACGTACGCCCCGTCGGGATCGAACTTTTCCGCCTGGCTCGTGGGATTGAAGATCCGGAAGTAGGGCGCGGCGTCGGCGCCGCAGCCCGCCGCCCACTGCCAGCCGAGCGTGTTGGCCGCGAGATCGGCATCGACGAGCGTGTCCCAAAACCACCTCGCCCCTTCGAGCCACGAGATGCGGAGATCCTTGACGAGGAAGCTGGCCACGATCATCCGGACGCGGTTGTGCATCCAGCCGGTGGCCCACAGCTGCCGCATCCCGGCATCGACGATCGGGAAACCGGTGCGGCCGCGCTGCCAGGCGCGGAGGCCCACCGGGTCTTCGGCCCAGGGAAACCGCGCGTAGTCGGCCCGCAGGGGGGCGTTCGTCGTGTGCGGAAAGTGGTACAGCAGGTGGTTGGCGAACTCCCTCCAGCCGAGTTCGCGGAGATAGGCCTCGGCCCCACCGGCGAGTTTCGCGACCGGCGTTCCGCCGGCCGCCTCGCGTACGGCGTGCCAGACGCGTCGCGGCGAGACCTCGCCGAAGTGCAGGTGTGGCGAGAGCGCGCTCGTGCCGTCGTGGTCGGGCCGGTCGCGCTCGCGGCCGTAGTCGGCCACGCCCCGCTCCACGAACCGCTCGAGCCGCGTGGCCGCGCCCGCCTCGCCGGGCGACCAGGTCTTCCGCATCGTGCCCGCCCAGTCGATCGCGGGCAGGAGATCGAGCGCTTCGAGCGACACGCCCTGCGGCTGCTTCTCCGCGGCACGGATCTTCGTGGGCGCCGCCACCGGCTCCGCCGGCTCGTCGCGGGCGAGCAGCGTGCGCCAGAACGGGGAAAACACCTGATACGGTTTTCCCTGCTTCGTGGCCACGTGCATCGGCTCGTAGAGCAGGGAGCCGTTGAAACTCTCCACTTCGAGGCCGGCGGTGGCGAGGGCCTTCTTGATGCCGGTGTCGCGCATGATCACGGCCGGCTCATAGCGCCGGTTCCAGGCCACGTGCGTGGCCCCTGTTTCCTTCACGAGCTTCAGCAGGACGTCGAGCGACGGGCCGCGGCGGATCACGAGCGGGGCGCCGGCCTTTGCGAAGGCTGTCGTGAGCTTGTCGAGCGACTGATGCAGCCACCACCGCGAGGCGGCCCCCGGGTCCCAGGGGGCCTCTTCCTCGGGAGCCCAGATGAACACCGGCACGACCGCGCCACGGGCCGCCGCGGCGATCAGGGCGGGGTTGTCGTCGAGCCGAAGGTCGCGGCGCAGCCAGAGGATGGTGGTCGGTGTCATGGCCCGATTGTAGGCCGTTGCCGTTCCGGCGACGGCCGATCAGGGCACGCAGGCCAGGAAGACGTAGGTCGCGAACAGCACGAGGTGCACCGCTCCCTGCATCATGGAGGTGCGCCCGGTCCCGAGCGTGACCACGCTCACCAGCAGCGCCGTGGCGAGCAGGACGACGTCCTTCGCGCCGAGGCCGAGCACGAGCGGCAGGCCGCAGGCGGTCGCCACGACCACGACGACCGGCACCGTGAGGCCGATCGTCGCCAGCGCCGAGCCGATCGCGAGATTCATGCTGCTCTGCAGCCGGTTGGCGTGGGCGGCCCGGATGGCGGCCCACGTCTCGGGCAGGAGCACCACCATCGCGACGACGATTCCGACCACGCCGCGCGGCAGGTGAAACGCCTCGACGAACGTCTCGAGCGGGTGGGAGAGCAGCTTCGCCAGGCCCACGACCGCCACGAGCGCGACGACCAGCAGCATGAAGCTCATCGCCGCCTGCCGGCGGGACGGCGGCGGGGCATGCTCGTCGGGGGGTGCGTCGTCGTCGGGTGGCAGGAAGTAGTCGCGATGCCTGACGGTCTGGACGAACACGAAGATGCCCCACAGCGCCGCCGAGACGACCGCCGCGAACAGCGCCTGGCCACGGCTGTACGTGCCGACGCCGGTCGTGATCGTGAAGTCGGGGAGCACGAGGGTGACGACCGCGAGCACGATCAGCGCCGCGAGGCCGCCCCCCGCCCCGTCGACGCGAAACGACTGCTCACCGTGGGCCAACCCGCCGACGAGCGTGCACAGGCCGACGACGCCGGTGGTGATGATCATCACGGTGGCGTACACGGCGTCGCGTGGCAGCGTCTCCATCTCCGTCCCGCCGGCGATGAGCAGCGACAGGAGCAGGGCCGCCTCGATCACGGTGACGGCGAGTGCGAGCACGAGCGTGCCGAGCGGCTCGCCCACGCGGTGGGCGATCACCTCGGCATGGTGCACCGCGGCGAGCACGGCCGCGATCAGGGCCACGCCGCAGCCGGCGAGCAGCCAGGGCGGCTCACCGAGGGTGGCGGTCAGCCCGAGTGTCGCCGCGGCGACCAGCGGGGCGAGCGTCGTCCATCGCAGCATGCAGCCTCACGGGGTGGTGCGCACGGCGCCGGCAGGGGCGTTCATCGGCCCTGGCCGGGCGGCGGCAGGAAGCCCGGGGAGTGTTCCGGAAAATGCGGCTCCCATCAATCCCGATTCGGGTGGCGAATCTTGCCGCCGTGACGCCGGGCACCGTACGCTGCAAACCTCGCCGGCATCTCCCGACGGCGAGGCCACGAGCCTGACGGGCGGTCTGCGAGGCGTCTCTGGAAATGTCGCAGCTCCCGCTGTTCGCCGACGCCGACGGCTTCGATCCGGCGCCGGTGGACGATCGTCTCCGCGCGCTCGCCTCCGCCCTGCCCGACCGCGTCCGCCTGGGGACGTCGAGCTGGTCGTTTCCCGGTTGGACGGGGCTCGTGTTCGCCTCCCGCAACGGCAGGCCCGCGAACGAGCAGGTTCTGGCCCGCCACGGCCTGTCCGCCTACGCGCGGCATCCGCTGTTTCGCACGGTGAGCCTCGATCGCACGTTCTACGCCCCGCTCACGACCGCCGAGTTCGCCCGCTATGCAACACAGGTGCCCGACGGCTTCAGGTTCGTCGTCAAGGCGCCGGCGGCGATCACCGATCCCCTCGTGCGCCGGCCCGGCTCGGGCGAGGCGGCCCGGGACAACCCGACGTTTCTCGACGCCGCCACCGCCGCCGGAGTGTTCGTGCAGCCGGCGCAGGCCGGGCTGGGACCGACGGCCGGGCCGCTCGTGTTCCAGTTTCCACCGCTCGGACGGCGCCTGCTGGCCGATGTGTCGCGGCTCGCGGCCCGGCTCGCGGCCTTCATCGCCGTGCTGCCGCGTGGGCCGCTGTACGCCGTCGAGGTGCGCGATCCGGAGCTCGTGGTGACGGAGTTCGCCGCCGCGCTCGCGGATGCGGGGGCCGTGCCCTGCCTGGCCGTGCACGCCAGGATGCCACCGGTGGAGGAGCAGGCGCGGGTGTTCGGGCTCGACAATGGCGGCACCACGAAGCCGCTCGTGGCCCGCTGGAACCTTCACGGCGGGAAATCCTACGAGGAGGCGAAGGCGGACTATTTTCCGTTCGACAGGCTCGTGGAAGAGGACCTGCCGAGTCGGGCCGCGCTGGCGCGGCTGACGCGCGCCGCGGCGGCCGCCGACCGCGATGTGTTCATCACGATCAACAACAAGGCGGAAGGCTCCGCGCCACGATCCGTCGAGGCCTTGGCGGCGGCGATCTCCGCCCGCGACTGAAATCGATCAGTGCCCGGGACGGATTCCATCGCACGGATGGCGGCCGCCGTGGCGGCGGCTTCTTGCGGGTCTTTTCCGCGGCACTTACAACATCATGGCATCGATGGAAGCGTTCTCTCAGGGGTATTCGCACATGGCCACGGCCACCGCCACGAAGAAGTCCGCCCAGTTGCCCGCGGCGAAGAGCGTCGCCGCCGCCCTCGACAAGGCGATGAACGCCGGCCAGGGGATCCTGCGGCTGTCGCCCACGTGGGTGCCGCGGAGTTTCCTGCACCCGGGCAAGCGGGTGCGGCTGCATCCCGACGACTATTACGCCTACGGCCTCGACCGCGGCGGCATCGACGAGCGCTGGTTCGCGAGCACCACGGAGGCGGCGAACGAGGGCCGCGTGCCCGACGAGGGGCTCTCGTGGTGCGTGTTCGACGGAGAGCGGTTCCTGCTCAAGGATGCGGTCGCCGAAGGGGGTGCGAAGCTCGTCGGCAAGCAGATCTGGGACCGCTACAAGAAGTGGCCCGTGTACTCGAAGTTCTTCGACAACATGGGGCCGATCCCACACCACATGCATCAGTCGTTCGCCGATGCGAAGCTGGTGGGGCAGGAGGGCAAGCCGGAGAGCTACTACTTCCCGCCGCAATACAACAACTGCGACAACAACTTCCCCTACACGTTCATGGGGCTGGAGCCCGGCACCACGAAGGCCGACCTGCGGCGCTGCCTCGAGAACTGGAACCGGGGTGACAACGGCATCCTTTACCACTCGAAGGCGTATCGCCTCGAGCGGGGCACCGGCTGGCTGATCCCGCCGGGTGTGTTGCATGCCCCGGGCTCGCTCCTCACCTACGAGCCGCAGTGGGGCAGCGACGTGTTCGCGATGTTCCAGTCGCTCGTCGAGGGCCGGGCGGTGCCCTGGAGCCTGCTCGTCAAGGACATGCCGCAGGAAAAGCACCACGACCTCGACTTCATCATCGGCCAGCTCGACTGGGAGAAGAACGTCGACACCCACTACAAGGAAAGCAACTTCCTCACCCCCATCGTGGACGAGAAGCGGAGCGACAAGGGCGCGACCGACCGTTGGATCGTGTACGGCCACGTGGACGGCCAGCAGCTGTTCAGCGCCAAGGAACTCACGCTGGAGCCCGGGGCCAAGATCACGGTCAGGGACGCGGGCGCCAGCGGCTGGATCACGGTGCAGGGGGAGGGGAGGGTGGGCGTGCACGACGTCGCCACCCCGACCCTCATCCGCTTCGGCGAGATGACCGCCGACGAGCTGTTCATCTCGGCCGACGCCGCGGCGGCCGGCTACACGGTGGAGAACACCGGGCCCGGCCCGCTCGTCTCGCTCCGCTACTTCGGCCCCGACGTTCATCCCGACCTGCCCAAGCACGGAAAGGCGCATTAATGCCGCACTCCGCCCCCAAACTCCACAACGCCATGTGGCCCGGCCTTGTCGGCAAGGGCACCGATTCCGGCCAGGAGCCGCCGATCTCGCTCGAGCGGATGCTGGAGCTGACGGCCGCGGCGAATGTGAATGGCCAGAAGTTCGACGGCATCGACTACTTCCTGTTTCTGCCGCATACGAACCCCGAGGCCTCCGACGCGGAGTTGGTGAAGATCGCCGACCTGATCGCGAAGCACGGCTTCTCGGTCGGTTCGCTCGTGGCGCCCGTGTGGCCCGGCACGGTGGGCGACTCGGCGATGGGGGACGCGGCCGCGAAGGAGAAGTTTCTCTCGGCCGTGAAGATGGCCTGCCGGATCGCCAAGGTGTTCGAGAAACACGGCGTGCGGAAGTATGGGGTGATCCGCATCGACTCGGCCGAGTTCGGCGTGAACAAGTGGCGGGAGAACCCCAAGGCCAACACGGCGAAGATCGCCGAGACGTTCCGGGAGGCGGCCAAGATCGCCAGGGACCACGGCCAGCGGCTGGCAGCCGAGGGGGAGATCTGCTGGGCGGGCATGCACTCCTGGAAGGACATGCTCGACCTGCTCGAGGAAGTCGGCATGCCCGAGGCGCTCGGCTTTCAGGCCGACCTCGCCCACACCTATCTCTACCTGTTGGGCTACAACGCGCCGGAGCACGCCCTCGTGCAGCCGGGCTACACGGCCGCCGAGTTCTGGCCGGCCTACGAGAAGATGGTCGAGAAACTCCGGCCGTGGACGATCGACTTCCACGTGGCCCAGAACGACGGCGAGGTGCACGGCGCCGGCGCGCACGACAAGACGGGCAAGCACTGCCCGGCCGACGATCCCAAGGGCAAGCTCGACATCGTGCAGTGCTCGGGCTATTGGCTCAAGGATGCCGACAAGCGCGGCATCAAGCACATCTGCTGGGACGGCTGCATGTTCCCCAACGCCACGCTCGAGAACCCGAACACCTGGAACACGATCCTCAAGACCATGCTCGCCGTCCGCGACGCGCACGGCTGGAACTAGCAAGGAAGGACCCTCACATGGCCAAGCAACTCCGCATCGGCATGATCGGCTACGGCTTCATGGGCCGCGCCCACTCCAACGGCTACAACCGCGTCAAGGATTTCTTCGACCTCGAATACCTGCCCGTCCTCCAGGCCGTGGCCGCCCGCGACGCCGAGAAGGCGCAGGCCTTCGCCGACCGCTGGGGCTACAAGCGGGTGGAGACCGACTGGCGGAAGCTCATGGCCGCCGACGACATCGACGCCATCGACATCTGCACGCCGAACAACCTGCATGCCGAGATCGCGATCGAAGCGGCGAAGCACGGCAAGGCGATCCTCTGCGAGAAGCCGCTCTCGATGGACGTGGCCGAGGGGGAGAGGATGTGCGAGGCCGTCGAGAAGGCCGGCGTGCCCAACACCGTCTGGTACAACTACCGCCGCATCCCGGCGGTGACGTTCGCCAAGCAGATCATCGACAGCGGGAAACTCGGCCGGATCTTCCATTACCGCGCCGAGTTCCTGCAGGACTGGACGATCAACGCCGACCTGCCCCAGGGCGGGGCGGCCCTGTGGCGGCTCGACTCGGCGGCCGCCGGCAGCGGCGTGACGGGTGACCTCCTCGCGCACTGCATCGACACGGCGATCTGGCTCAACGGTCTGGTCACGGACGTCACGGCGATGACCGAGACGTTCGTCAAGGAGCGGAAGCACCAGCTCACGGGCAAGATGGAGAAGGTGACGATCGACGACGCCTGCTCGTTCCTCTGCCACTTCCAGAACGGGTCGCTCGGCCTGTTCGAGAGCACCCGCTACGCCCGCGGCCACAAGGCCCTCTACACCTTCGAGATCAACGGCGAGAACATGAGCCTGAAGTGGGATCTGCACGACCTGCACCGGCTGCAGGTGTTCGACTACAAGGACGACGGCCCGATGCGGGGCTGGAAGAGCGTCCACGTGACCGACGGCGACCACCCGTACATGGGCAAGTGGTGGGTGCCGGGCCTGGCGATCGGCTACGAGCATTCGTTCGTCCACCAGGTGGCCGACTTCCTCGAGGCCTACGCCAAGAAGAAGCCCGCCCACCCTACGTTCCGTGACGCCCTCGAGACGCAAAAGGTGTGCGACGCCGTGCTCGCGAGCGCGAAGAGCCACCAGTGGGTCAAGGTGTGACCCCTCGCCTCCCCCGTCGTGCCGACTGCACGGTGGCGAACGCAGCGAGGGGCTGCCGGTGCCCCGGAGCCGGGCTCTGGGAGCAAGCGCAGCCAGGATGGCGAAGCGCAGCGGACAGGCAGCGAGCGGTGGCCACGATGGCCACCGCGAACGTCCGGCGATGGGGCATTGGCGGCCCCGAGCCACGCACGACGCCGCTTCATCGGTCCTGCATGTGCCGTGTCGCGGGCGATCACCATCCGCCCGAGGCGCCCAGCAGCATCATCGCCACGGCCATGGCGAATCCCACCGAGACGACGACGAAAGACGTGCGGTCGAGCGACCGGGACAACTCGCGCTCCAGGCGGTGGTCGTACAGGTAGAGCGACACCGTCGATTCGACGAGCGTGATCAGGATCGTCACGATCCCGAGCAGGTTGACCTGGTCCGCCAGCGAGAATTCGCCGGTATCGGGCACCAGTGCGCCGATCAGGTAGGAGTTGGCCACCGCCGCGAACAGGGCGCCGACCCCGAGACCGAATCGGGGGTCGAGATCGGTGGGGCGCAGGAAGCAGGGCAACAGCGCGATCACGACCGCCACGAACAGGGCCTGGAACATTTTCACGAAAGGCCCCCAGCTGTCGCGCGCGATGACCATCCCGAATCGAGCCTGCGAAAAAGTGGACCGGGTGCCCGAGCTTTCCGCCCACCGTCCCCGGGACGTCTTGTAGGAGTGCGGCTTCTCCAGGGAGACGAGCGGCCCGAGCCGGTAGCCGTGCACGACGGCGCGGGAACTCACCGCGGAATCCTGCCGATCGATCTCGAACAGCAGCTTGTCCCGGGGCGAGCTGCCATCCTCGAACGCGATCAGGAGCAGGTGCCGGTCGAGGGGAAAATGGTGGATGTGGAACGTCTTGGCGATCTCGACGTCGAGCTTGTAGCGTCGATAGTGGCGATCGCCTTCGTCGGTCTGCTCGAGCAGGGAGCTCGACTGGATGACGCCGTCGACGATCAGAAGTTGGGCCGCCGGATCGTACGTGTCACCGCGCCAATTGAACCAGATGTCGAGCTGCGCCCGAAAACGGCTGTCTCGGATCGAGACCTCGCTGATGCGCTCGACGTACAGGCCGACCGTGACGCGGCGAGCACGATCGGTCGCGACGTCATGATCGGCCTTCGTCAATCCCGGATCGCACGCCTCGGAGGACATGACGTCGCGCCAGTCGCGATCCTGGGCGGCCCGCTCGGCGGCGAGCCTCCAGCCGAGCAGCACACCCGTGCCTCCGAAAAACGCGATGAGGAACGTCACCCAGACGCGAAACCGCCGGAGTCCCGCAAGCGAGATCACCGGGTCGGAATGGGACGCAGCGTCGCGCATGGCCTGTGGGGCGGAAGAGACTCGGTCTTCGGCCGAACGCTCGCCCGACGACGCGTCAGCCGCAGTCGGGCTCGAGGGCCGTGATCTTGGCGACGCGGCGGGCGTGACGACCGCCCTCGAAGGGGGTTTCGAGCCAGGTGCGGAGCATCTTGTCCTGCAGCTCGGGGCCGAGGAGCTCGGCCGAGAGACAGAGGACGTTGAGATCGTTGTGCCGGCGGCTCATCTCGGCCGTGACCTCGTCGTGGCAGGTGGCCGCACGGACGCCGTGGAGCTTGTTGGCGGCGATCGCCATGCCGACGCCGGTGCAGCAGAGCAGGATACCGCGGTCCACCGTGCCGGCGCTCACGCGACCGGCCACGTCGGCCGCGATGTCGGGGTAATCGACGGCCTCGTTGCCGTGGCTGCCGCAGTCGATCACCTCATGGCCCATGTTCTCGAGCAGCCCGATGATCCGCAGCCGCGCGGCCACACCGCGATGGTCGCTTCCAATGGCAATCCGCATCAATGGCTCCGTGCGTGAGGATGGCACGCCCGCCCGGGGCGCAGGCGGCTACCGGGGGGGCAGTTGAATTGTATCCAGCCGGGCGATCAAGTGCTGGCGGATTTGCTCGGCGCACGTGCGGTACGTCGCGACCGGGCCGCCGATCGGATCGATGACGTCGAGCCGGTCGGGGGACAGGATGGTCGTCCGCCCGCCGGCCTCCGGAAACTGGGCGACCACGGCGGCGCGGTGGGCCGCCGTCATCGTCCAGATGACGTCCGCCTGCCGCACGAGCGACTCGGTGACCGGCTGGCTCTCATGGCCCGTCAGGTCGGCGCCGACTTCGCGCATCGCCTCGATCGCGCCGGCGCTGGCGGCTCCGCCGCCCCAGGCGGCGATTCCCGCGCTGGCGACGATCACGCCGTGCTGGTCCACCTCGTCCGGCCCGCAGCCGAGCCGCTCGGCGACGAGCTGCTTGAAGATCGCCTCGGCCATCGGGCTGCGGCAGGTGTTGCCGGTGCACACGAAGAGCACCATCAGGCTCGACAGTCGTCGCAACGTGTCGGCCGAAACGATTCCCGGGTGCACGACCCGGAACCCGTGATCATCGACTTCGATCGTCGAGGGGGGCTGCGCGTAGCGGGACCGGCCGTCGTCGACGACCAGCGACAGCGTTTCGCCGCCGCGTGCGATCACGTCGGGGGCGGTGACGGGCGCCGATTCACCCGTCGCCGCCGGCTCCGCCAGTGCGACGGGGCCCGCGAGCATGCGCATGCAGTCGGCCAGCAGCGGATGCCCGGGCACCCGCAGCCGCAGCCGGCCGTCCCCCACGATCGCCCCCCGCGCCGACGGTGCGAGCCGATGCACGAGGCTCTCGGGGTGATCGTCGGCCACGAGCATCGTGACGGGTCCGGGCCAGCAGCGCCGCGCGATCCGGCGGCCGATCGGGCTCAGGCGAGGCGCCCAGTCGAGCGCCTCGTCGGCGCTCTTGAGCGCCAGCGACAACCGCGGTTCCCCCGGCCGCTCCGGCACGAGCGCGGCCAGTCGGGCCACGGCGGCGGCATCCCGCACGCTGGCCGCGACGACGTAGTCGGTCTCGGTCGGCAGGGCCACCGCGCGGCCCTCGGCGAGCATCTGCACCGCGCGGTGGACGACATCCCGCGGATCGTCGGTCTTCCGCAGGTCGATCACCATGGGGCGCATGGGCAAAGCCGGTTGCTTGGGAAATGCCATGCACCGCGGCCTGGAAAGCCGGGCAGGATGGGGAAAAGTATCGAGGATCGAGCGGGCCAGTCAAGCAGCATGTGCACGGCGGTTCTCGCCTTGTGGCTGACCATGCTGCGCCGGTATTCACCCGTGGCTCTGCCCCCGCACCTCCACGGCGTCGTCGATGACATCCCGCGCGGTTGCTTCCGCCCCCGGCATCCCGATCCGGACCCTGCTGCTCGCCTGCGCGACGCTGTGCGCCGCCGCGCCCGCCGTCGGGCAGGCACCCGTTCCGGCCCCGGCGGCCGTGCCACAGCCGCTTCCCCCCGCTCCCGCCGCGGTCGATGCGGCCAATCGGATCGTCGAGGTGCGGATCGAGGGCAATCACGCCACCGAGGTGTCGAAGCTGCCGAAGCTCGTCACCCGGGCCGGGCAGATCTTCGACGCGCAGGCGATCGAGGAGGATGTCCGGACGCTGCACCGGTCCCGAAAGTTCGTGGACGTGCATCCGAAGTACGTGCGGGTGAAGGAGGGCGTGGTCGTGATCTTCCAGGTGGTGGAGCGACCGATGCTCCGCTACGTCAAATACGTCGGCAACGAGAAGGTCACGACCCGCACGCTGCGCAAGAAGGCGGAGATCGACGTCGGCGACTCGATGGACCCCTACGTCGTCGAGGAGGCCCGGCGCCGGATCGAATCGTACTACCACGAGAAGGGCTACGATGCCGCCCGGGTGACCACGGTCGAGGGGGGCAAGCCGGGCGACAAGGGGGCGGTGTTCCTGATCGACGAGGGCCGCAGCCGCAAGTCGCTGTGGACGAGCTTCGTCGGCAACACGATCGCCAGCGACGCGCGTCTCTTGACGCAGATCGGTTCGAAGCCGGGGGTGCTATGGCTGCTCGGCGGAGACATCGATCGCCAGAAGATCGACGAAGACGTCGAGAAGCTCACCGCCTACTACCGCAGCCTCGGGTTCTTCCAGGCCAAGGTGGGCCGCGAACTCGAGGTGGTCCACGGGGCGGGCCGTGACTGGACCCTCCTGACCTTCGTGATCAACGAGGGCCCGCGGTACACGGTGCGAAACGTCTCGTTCATCGGCAACAGCAAGTTCAAGAGCGAGTTCCTCGCCGAGGAGTTGAAGCTGAAGAGCGGCGAGCACTTCAACCAGAACAAGATGGACCTCGACCTGGGGCAGATTCGCGACATCTACGGCGGTCGCGGCTTCGTGTTCGCCGACATCCGGGCCGACCCACGGTTCCTGGAGCAGCCCGGCCAGCTCGACATCGTCTACAACGTGACCGAGGGGCAGCGCTATCGCGTCGGCAAGATCAACGTGCGGATCCGCGGCGAGCATCCGCACACCAAGCACAGCACGGTGCTCAACCGGCTGTCGCTGCGGCCCGGCGACATCCTCGACATCCGCAAGCTCCGCGACGATGAGCGGCGGCTGAAGGCCAGCAGCCTGTTCCTCGCCGATGCCGCCAAGGGAGAGGGACCGAGGATCGTGTTCAGCAAGCCGGAGAACGCCGAGGACGGCAACGAGCAGATCGCCCGCGACCCCGCGCGGCCGGGGTTCCGTGGCCAGAGCCCCGACGACGTCGGCGACGCGGTGCTCGACCTCGTGCTGGAGGGTGAGATGGCGGCGCCACCGGCGCCGGCGCCCGCGAACGTCGCCGGGACGGTGTGGCGCGGGCAGAGTCCGCAGCCGGTGATGCAGCCTCCGCAGCAGCCATTCGGTCAGCCGCCGGCGCAGGCTTGGGGGGGCGCGCCTCTGGCTCCCACGGGCCCCGAGTCGATCGACTACGGCCGGGCGGTGGCACCGCCTCCGGCCGCTCCGCCGGTGTACGTCGCCCAGCAGCAGCCCTCGCCGCCGGGGCTGCCGTCGGCCGTGCCGCCGGGCGGCCTGCAGCCCGCCTTCGCGCCACCGGTCGCGGGCCAGCCCTTCCCCGGCCAGCCGTTCGCCCCCGGCGCCGTGCCGCAGCCGGGGATGGTCCCGAACTTCGCCGCCGACCAGCCGCTCCAGGTGTTCCCGGGGAACGAGCCCTACGTGATCGTGGACGTCGACGCCGAGGAGACGCAGACCGGCCGTCTGATGATCGGTGCGGGTGTGAACTCCAACGCCGGGCTCGTCGGCAACATCGTGGTGGATGAGCAGAACTTCGACATCTTCCGGCTGCCCCGCAGCTGGGACGACATTCGCAACGGCACCGCCTTCCGCGGGGCCGGGCAGCGGTTTCGGCTCGAAGCGGCCCCCGGCACCCAGTTGCAGCGGTACACCGCCACGTTCCAGGAGCCGTATCTGTTCGACACGCGGATCGGCCTGTCGACGAGTGCTTCGTACTACACACGCTTCTTCTACGACTGGGCCGAGGCCCGCGTGGGCGGCCGCGTCGGTCTGGGATACCAGTTCCAGTTCGCCCCCGACCTGTCGGTCAACACGGGCTTCCGGGGCGAGAGCGTGGACGTGTTCAATCCGCGGCTGATCACGCCCGCGATCAGCCGGATGCAAGGCACGAACGCCGTGTACGGCTTCTCCGGCGGCATCATCCACGACACCCGCGACAGTCCGTTCCTGCCGACGCAGGGGCATCTCGCGACGTTCGAGTTCGAGCAGGTGATCGGCACGTTCGTCTACCCGCGCGGCATCCTCGAAGGCCGGCAGTATTTCCTGCTCAACGAGCGGGCGGACGGTTCCGGCCGCCACGTGCTGTCGATCGGCTCCGTGCTCGGGATGTCGGGTCCCGACACCCCCGCGTACGACAACTTCTTCGCCGGCGGCTACAACACGCTCCGCGGCTTCACGTTCCGCGGAGCGAGCCCGCGGCAGATGGCCAACGGCGCCTCGCCGACGAGCGCGGCACAGAACGCCGCCATCATCGGCGGCCCGTTCCAGTGGCTCAACACGATCGAGTACCTGTTCCCGATCACGGCCGACGACACGTTGCGGGGCGTCGTGTTCACCGACTTCGGCACCGTCGAGTCGAACGTCTCGATCAAGCAGATGCGGGTCGCCCCGGGTGTCGGCCTGCGGATCACGCTGCCGGCGATGGGCCCCGCGCCGATCGCCCTCGACTTCGCCGTCCCGGTGGCGTACGCCCCCTACGACAACCAGCAGCTGTTCAGCTTCTTCGTCGGATTCGCCCGCTAGTCGCATCCCGCATGTATCGCCCATCCGCCACCGCCGCCGAACCGCGTCGCATCCTCGTGGTGCGCAACCGCTTCGTCGGCGACACGATGCTGGCGGTGCCCTTCCTGCGGAACCTCCGCCGGCGGTTTCCCGCGGCCGTGATCGACGTGCTGTGCGAATCGGGGGCGGCGACGCTGCTGTCGGACTGCCCCTACACCGACGAATTGCTCGAATGGAAGCGGCCATCCCGCGAGGGCCGGGTGGTGAAGGGCTCGTTCGCCAACGTGGTGGCGAACGCCCGCTGGATCCGCGCGCGGCGGTACGACCGGGCGTACCTGCTCAAGCGGTCGCTCTCCAGCACGCTCCTGGCCTGGCTGGCGGGCATCCCGTGGCGGATCGGCTTCCGCTCGTTCGGGGCCTGGCTCTTGTCGCGTGCGGTGCCCGTGACGCCGTCGCGCCACCAGGCGGAGCTGTTCCTCGACCTGCTGCGATGCGAGGGGATTCCGGTCGACGACGGCCGCAATGAATGCTGGACCAC
>Ga0214917_10003397_pt1 | contig 18400 bp, 27 predicted proteins | sample LL_1208_BB_MetaG_FD_177983 | JGI IMG/M metagenome (GOLD analysis project Ga0214917, IMG submission 177983) | Freshwater microbial communities from Lake Lanier, Atlanta, Georgia, United States - LL_1208_BB | ecosystem: Environmental > Aquatic > Freshwater > Lake | place: USA: Georgia | collected...
GAATGAAGCTTTGCTTCACAGCAGGGCTTCACCCTATGAAGAGACACGATGGCACTCTGCAAAGCCCTTTAAAGGGGCTTTACGCAATGTCATCAAGCTGTTACAGACAGCTTAATCACTTTGTGCATTTTCTTGCCATGAGCAGGGTATGCAATCACTTCAATTTCCTTGTCATAGCAATCCCTGCAATCACCACACTTACCACCATTTGAGTAAGCTTCGCAAAGCTTTGTTCCTTCAGGAACACTGTCAGCATCATGGCAAATCACCGAGCCGTGAACACCTTTGGTGTAAACACCATTGATGCTGTCGCTTGAAAACCTAACCATTACATTTGGCAAAGCTTGCATTCTCCGAATGACATCTGCAAATTTAGCAAATTTAGCCATTCTTGTAGGCAACCAATGTTTCACATTGGGAGTGGCAAGCATTACCTCAAAGATCTTCTCTGCCAAAGGCAGGGCATAAACATCACCACTGTCAAACCAACGGAAATGGCTTTGCTTTTTCAAAGCACCAACCATGTCAGCAACCCAACCATCACGTTTCCAATCATCCTGATTGGCTTGTCTCAGAGCAATGGCATCTGGCATGAAGTAAAAGCCAGTAGTTGCATAGCAACCCTTACAAGCATCAACCAAAGTGCCATCATCTTTCAGCGAAGCTGGACAAGTGGTAAGAGCTTGTAAGCTCCATGAATATGTACCGAGTTTAGAAGTCTTTGAGAGCTTGAACATTGTGTTTCCTTTCAGGAAGTGTGGCAAAATCGCCGTTGACGTTTTCAATGTTAGATGAAGATCTGACCAGTGCAATTAGGGAAAACCCTTATGCTTGGTTCTCAGCAACTATTGCCAAAGGCAAAAACAGGAAGCTGAGCAGTGCCACAGTGAGCAGTGTAGTGTCATCACCACCAGTCAATTGTAGATACACAGCACCAGCTAAGCAAAGCCAAGCCTTGAAAACCAGCGAAATTGAGTAAGCAAATTTTCCCATCGTTTTCTCCTTCATGTCTTTCATTTAACTTAAAAATAAAAAAATTACCCTTTTCACTCCGTTTAAAAGGTAATTTTTTTATGTTAAATGAAAGACATGGGATTGGGCGCATGCTCGCAGATCTTTGATATTTTTAGCTTTTTATTATGCCAACAGAGTTGTCATATAAAAAGCGATTAAAAAATATCAAAGCAAAGTCGATGTTATCCACAGCTTGTTATCGCCACCTTTTTAGACTGTGGAAACCCTGTGGAAAACTCTTCGACAATTGGGGTAAACCCTGTAACACTTTGGAATACTGGATAGGCTTACAGTGGTAGATGGATATACCACCACTAAAGTATTACGTTATGTTGATAATGATAACGCATTATCATTTGGTTTTTTGCTCATAGTCGATTTTCAATCAGTATTCAAGATCTTATATGTCTTTGAATTCATTGATCTTTTTTGATCATGAGTAGAATACTTCACCTGCATAACACTCACGCATGGCGCTGGCATTATGCTCTCGCACTCGCTCGCTCGCCGCCGCAGTGCGCCGCCGCAGGCGGGGCTGGGCGTGGGACACGGGGGGGTATGGCGCTATCTGTATATGCCCAAGCCCACAGAAGGGGAAAATTGACTATGTAGTAATAAAGTATACATTACACATCCATGTATGGGAAACCGCATTTAAAGCGATTATCTATACATACCCTAGCACACCCCTTCACCAACAAATAAAACTTCTCCTATGCCCCTTTAAAGCCTTCTATGGGGGCTTTGTCCTACATCACTACTTCCCCTGTCCATACAAAGCTTTGCTTGCATGTTAATATAACATATGCTACACTACTACTAAAGGAGAACATCTATGTTAAAAGCTGATGGGTTTGATGAAGCCATTATGGGTATGGCAAGCATTTGGAGAGAGGGCAGCAAAGTTGATGTGCTGGTCTATGATGGGAACAAGATGGCAACTATGCTTAGTAAAGATGGTATGCCATATGGAGATGCTATTGATTTCATTGAGTTTAATGTTGAAGGAGCCTATGTAGGCATTGAAACTCCTGTTGTTGTGTGGCCTTACTTAGATGAAGAATAAAAAATAAAGCTTGACAAGAAGTGTTACCATGTGTAACACTACGCTTTAATGGGGGGTAGGGGGGTAGATAAAGATCTATATAGTTAATTAAAGCTTATAGTGTTATAATAGATATAATAGTTGTAAGTCTACACACATACAATATAATATAATTTATAATAGCTTCATAATAGCTACTTATCTATTTACTTCTTCTTATAGTTATTTATATTAATATATATGTCAACCAATTTATAACTTCGACTGTCCATATAAAGCCTATAAACCATGTATCACTGTTATCTATACAACCTTTTATAACCTATAAAAATAATATGAAGAAGCCATCTGTAAGTTTGTTATCAACCAGAGATGAAGTTGTCTCTGCTGGATTGTTTTCTTCAAAACCCTATTCGGTTGTTTCTGATGTTTATACGGCAATGAACAGAGGAAGTCTAGACAATATACACATACCACACAGCGATGTTTACTTTGTTAGGGCTGCGTTGGAAAAGAATACTGGCTTTTACTTTCCCCTCAATGCTGTTGAAGAGGCTATGAAAGCTGAAGGTTGGAGAGACAGAAAAGGAAACAGATATGGCTAAGAAATCTACGGTTAATGCTGCTGGCAATTATACAAAGCCTACAATGAGAAAAGCATTGGTGGCTAAGGTGAAGGCTGGTTCAAAGGGTGGCGATCCGGGCGAGTGGTCGGCCAGAAAAAGTCAAATTGTTGCTAAGGAATATAAAGCAAAAGGCGGCGGCTACCGTGATTAATCTAACAAAAGTCTGTGCTAAATGTGATAAAGAAAAAGAGCTTAGTCTTTTTAGGAGCAGGGGCGGTTCCCAATCACACCTATTAAAAAGCTATTGTAATAGTTGTTTGTATTCAGACCATCGTAAATGGGTTGATGACAATCCTGACAAGGTTGAAGAATATAGAGCTAAAGATAGTTGGACATTAGCAAAGCGCTGCACTCGTTACAATATAACACCAGAACAACTTGTTGATAAGTACGAGAGACAAGAGAAGTGCTGTGCTATTTGTCATGATGAAGTAGCCTTATCAGAAAGCGCTATTGATCATAATCATCATACTGGGGAGTTTCGGGGTGTGCTTTGCAAACAATGCAACCGTGCATTAGGAATGTTTAAAGACAGCACTGTAGTGTTGCGTAGTGCTGTAGAATATCTTGAAGCTTTTGGGAGTTACGGCGATGGCTCTTAAATCCTCTCAAAAGTCCTTAAAAGAATGGTCTAAACAGAAGTGGACTACCAGCGATGGTAAGCCTTCTGAAGGGAAGAAGCGTTATCTCCCAGAAGCTGCTTGGAAGGGACTGTCTCCACAAGAGAAAGCAGCCACCAACAAAGCCAAGGCTGCTGGCAACAAGAAGGGTAAACAATTTGTTGCTCAACCAAAGGCTATAGCAAGAAAGGTAGCGAAATATAGATGACAATAGAATACAGAGGCAAAACCTTTGAAGGGTATAATAAGCCTAAGAAATCAGATAAGCCAGAAAAGAAAATGATGGTGCTTGCAAAAGAAGGATCTGTGGTAAAACTGATTCACTTTGGCGATGCCAACATGGGACACAATTATTCTCCAGAAGCAAGAGCTAGTTTTAAAGCTAGACATGCTGAGAATATTAAGAAGGGTAAGATGAGTGCTGCTTATTGGGCTGATAAGGAGCTTTGGGCTGGAAGTGGTGGTAGTGTTAAACAACCCCCTAAAGGTCAGAAACAGAAGTTTGGTAAATAATGGCTACAAGTAAAGCTGGTAGAAAAGGCTTAGATGAACAGCCTTTAGAAGGTGGTGGTTCTGGTGGCGGTATTTCTGGCACTAAATGGAGCAGCATGCCTTCTCTGCGTGGAAGTTCAAGCACTATAGACGACTTAAAGAAACTTGGCTCAGACACCTCTAGTCTTAAAGGTGCTGCTTTAACATCAAAAGAAGCAGCCATTCAAAGAGCCGCTGATCGTACTCTTGTTAGAGCAGGCACTGCTGGTGTTGTTGCCGCTGGCGCTGCTGCCCTGTCTTCAGAGAGTAAGCCAAAGAATGGCAGTGATAATGAATTTATGGGCAGCGTTAGAGCAGACCCAAAAAATCCAACTGGTGCTGAAGGAACAGGAATGGCTAAGGGTGGTATGGTCAAAAAGAAAATGTCTGCTTATAATGCAGTGTATATGGGTAAAGATAAAAGGAAATAATCATGGCAACAGATGCAGAGATGGTGGCAAAATATAGAGAGAAGGCTAAGGATAAAACCCTGCCTCAGGATGTTAGAAATATGTATTTAGACAAAGCTGTTGAGCTTGAACAAAAAGCTTATAAGCAAATGAAGCCTACATCTTTAGACACCAAGATGGCTAAGGGTGGTATGCCTGTTAAGGGGGGCCGTACAGCTACAAACAAAGCCACCAAGATGATGGCTAAGGGTGGTGCTGTTAAAAAAGCATCTATGTCTAAAAAGAAATAAGGAATAAATAAAATGAAACACGCAATTAAGAAAATGGCTAAAGGCGGCTCTATGGATAAGACAATGATGAAAGACAAAGGGGCTAAGGTTCCTGCTGTTGCCATCATGATTGGTGTTGCTAAGCCCAAAGCAAAAACTAAAATGGCTACTGGTGGTATGGCTATGGTTGAAAAAGATGGTAAGAAAATACCAGCTTTTGCTGCTGATGGCAAAGGTAAGATGGCTAAAGGTGGTATGGCTAAGGGTAAGTGCTAAGATGGCTTTAGTCACTAAGAAGGTTTGCCCTGCTTCTACACAAAGCATTGAGTTGAACCTAAAGAACAGGAACATAGCCTTTGCTGATTTTGGCTATGGGCCTCCTGATCCTTCTGCTAAGAATACAGAATTTTGGAAACTGAAAGTGGAAATGTACAAAGCCCCTCTTTCAGAGATAAAGAATATGAAGTGTGGTAATTGTGCTGCCTTTATTCAAACTCCCAGAATGATGGAATGTATTATTAGTGGTCTTGAAAAAGATGAGGGTAAGAATGAACTATCCTTTGATGAGCAGTTTGTAGCTGCTGCTGATTTAGGATATTGTGACTTGTTCCAGTTTACATGTGCTGCTGCTAGAACATGTGATGCTTGGAAAGCTGGTGGGCCTATTACAAAGGATTGATGATGGCAACAAAACTAACACCCAAACAAACTGCCAAAGTTGGTAAAGTTATGCATGAGTTTAAAGCAAAAGGGTTGCATAGTGGCAAAGGCGGTAAAGTTGTTAAGAACCCAAAACAAGCCATTGCCATTGCTTTGTCTGAGGCTTCTAAGCTGAAGAAGAAATAATATAAAGAAAGACTATTATGGTTCGCACTGACTCTGATCCAAATTTTATGCCTAAACCTGCGCCTAAACCTGCTCCTGCGCCTGCGCCTGCTCCCACTTTAACTACAACACCTATAAACGTAGATTTGAGAGATCCAAGAGGTGCTTATAGACCCGGCACTAGAAAGACAAAGAACTACGCTGAAGAAGAGCCACAAGCTATGAAAAAGGGTGGGCTGGTAAAGAAGAAAACAGTAACAAAGAAGAAAAAATAATGCCAACAAAAGACGCAAGTAAATTTACAACAGAGTCAATTAATGTAACAGCTACAGCCGCTGGTGCTAGTGCTCAGTTGTTGTATCAGTGTCCGAATAATTTTTCTGCCATCGTTAGTTTTTTACTTGTGTCTTCTGGTGCAACTGCTAACAAAGATATTTCTATACAATTTTATCACCAAGAAACCGCTTCTTATAAATATCTATTAAGAACATATAGGATGGGCGCTAATAGTGCTTTTGTGCTAACAAACACAAGTTCTTTGTCCTTGCATCAAGGTGACAAACTAGTGTGTTTTACAGACAGCACAGGCAATTTTGATGTCACTATTTCGGTAGAAGAATATTTTGACCCAATAAGAAAACTGTAACTATATGGAGTGGGTATGTTTCTAATAGAGTTTATACTTTGTTTTCCTATGCAGCCATGTATCCCTGTAGTGGATAGGCCAAGAACAAAGCATGAAACTATAGAAGCGTGTTTACAAGTGGCTTATTATAAATCTCTAGAACTTGAGATGATGAACAAACAATTGAATCCAGAAGTACAGTTTAGATGTGTTAGAGAAGAAGAAACAGAAACATATAAGAATATATAAGGAAAGACAATGGCTAAAGAACTAACAGAACAACATAAGAAGTTTCTTGAAGTGTTATTCACTGAAGCTGCTGGAGACATCACCACAGCCAAAAACTTAGCTGGTTTTTCCAGAGGCTATAGCACACGGCTTTTAACAAACCATCTCAAAGAAGAAATCATTGAAGCTACACAGCTATACATTGCCATGAATGCCCCAAGAGCGGCTGTGGCTATGGTGGGTGGTATTAATTCCCCAACAGAACTAGGCATTAAAGACAAGCTAAACGCTGCCAAAGACTTGTTAGACAGGGCTGGCTTTGTTAAGACAGACAAAGTGCAGGTTGAGTCTAGTGGTGGTGTTATGATATTGCCTGCCAAGGAAAAGCAGGTAGATGACTGATAGGGGTATAGGCAAGTGGATATTGCCACAGCCTGACATAAAGAAAAAAAAGTATATAGACATTCCAAAGCTTGGTCGCACAGTACCTTTTGGTTATAAGCTTAGTGAAGAAGAAGATGGGTGGCTTACACCAATACCTTCTGAGTTAGAAGCATTAGAAAAGGCTAAGAAGTATTTAAAGCAATACAGCTTAACGAAAGTGGCAGCTTGGCTTTCAACAGCAACTGGTAGATATATTGGCCCATCCTCTTTGGAAGCTAGAATAAAGAATGAACAGTCCCAAAAAAGAAGATCTACAACATATCGTCTCCTCGCCAACAGGTACAAAGAAGCCCTTGAGAAAGCGGAGAAGTACGAAAGAAGAGTTGGCTGCACAGAAGACAGCTACTTTGCAACAGAACACTACAGAGAAATTAGAGACAGTTTCTACAAAACTGAAAAGTGAAGAAGAATATCAGAATGTAATTTTTAAACCTAATGCAGGGCCGCAGTCTGTTTTCTTGGCTTCAGCAGAAAGGGAAGTGTTATACGGGGGTGCTGCTGGTGGTGGTAAAAGTTATGCCATGTTAGCAGACCCTCTTAGATATTTTGGTCATCCACAGTTTTCAGGACTATTGTTACGCCACACCACTGAGGAACTTAGGGAACTTATCTGGAAGAGCCAAGAGATATATCCCAAAATATATCCCAATATTAAGTGGAGTGAGAGAAAGATGCAATGGCAAGCTCCTAGTGGAGCTAGGCTTTGGATGTCTTACCTTGATAGAGATGAAGACGTATTGAGATATCAGGGTTTAGCTTTTAGTTGGATTGGTTTTGATGAGTTGACGCAGTGGCACACGCCGTTTGCTTGGAACTATATGCGTTCTCGCTTACGTACCCCTGCCTCAGATCTACCAATCTTCATGAGAGCAACAACGAATCCGGGTGGGCCGGGTCATTCTTGGGTTAAGAAGATGTTTATTGACCCTGCCCCTGCTGGTAAATCCTTCTGGGCTACAGATGTTGAGACAGGAAAGACCCTATCTTACCCTGTAGGACACAGCAGAGAGGGTCAACCACTGTTTAAGCGGAGGTTTATCCCCGCAATGCTGTCAGATAACCCTTATTTAGCTGATGGTGGTGACTATGAAACCATGTTGTTGTCCTTGCCAGAGCACCAACGCAAGCAATTGCTTGAAGGTAACTGGGATGTAGCAGAAGGAGCAGCGTTTCCTGAGTTTAACAGGGCTGTTCATGTAGTAAATAGCTTTGATATCCCCAAAAACTGGACAAAGTTTAGGGCTTGTGACTACGGATATGGTAGTTTTAGTGCTGTTGTGTGGTTTGCTGTCACCCCAAGTGAGCAATTGGTGATATACAGAGAGCTTTATGTTAGCAAAGTGCTAGCTAAAGACCTTGCCCACATGATATTGAGGGCTGAAGAGCACGATGGTGGTATTAGATATGGTGTTTTGGACAGTAGTTGTTGGCATAAGCGTGGAGACACAGGGCCTTCACTAGCTGAACAGATGATTATGGAGGGCTGTAGGTGGAGGCCAGCGGATAGAAGTGCTGGTAGTAGGGTGTCAGGTAAGAACGAACTGCACAGAAGACTACAACATGACCCATTTACAGAACAACCAAGAATGGTTATAACAAGCAACTGTACAAACGTAATTGCTCAGCTTCCTATCATCCAACTGGACAAGAAGAAGCCAGAGGACGTAGATACAAAAGGTGAAGATCACTTATATGATGCCATTAGATATGGTGTTATGAGTAGACCTCGTAGTAGTGTATTTGATTACAATCCAGCATCTTCTAAAACATCTGGAATTAGAATTTCCGACCCATTATTTGGATATTAAGGAACAACATGGCACAGAATAAACCAATGCTTGGGGATAAAACCCTAGCTTTAGAAGACGTAAAGAATAAAGACGATGAGGGCTTCTCTGGCGACAGTTTAATTGCGTACATACAAGAACGATATACAAGGTCAGAGGAAAGCAGACGGGCAGATGAAAGCCGTTGGCTACGTGCTTATAGAAACTACAGAGGCATCTATGGCCCTGATGTTCAATTCACAGAAACTGAAAAGTCCCGTGTCTTTATTAAAGTTACTAAGACAAAAACGCTAGCTGCCTATAGCCAAATTGCAGAAGTGTTGTTCTCAAATAATAAATTCCCTCTTAGTGTAGATCCAACAGTGTTGCCAGACGGTGTATTGGCTGATGTACATTCAGATCCTAAAGAAGCCCCTGCTGCTGGTGCTGCTCCTGCCATGCCAACTGAAATTCCTTTTGGTGAGAACAGCGCAAACATTCCAAAAGGTTTTGACTTAGACACACTTGAACAAATGTTGGGGTCTATGAAAGACGATCTCAAAGACCTACCTAATTTAAAAGCAGGGGCTGGAGTGACTCCTTCTTCTATGACGTTTAGTCCTGTCACTGTTGCAGCTAAGAAGATGGAAAAGAAAATACACGATCAGCTTGATGAGACAGGTGCTTCTAAGCATTTGAGATCTACAGCTTTTGAGATGGCTTTGTTTGGTACTGGCGTTATGAAAGGCCCATTTGCTGTTAATAAAGAATATGCAAACTGGGATGAAGCCGGTGCGTATAAGCCATTGATTAAAACTGTACCAGAAGCTTCTCATGTTTCCCTTTGGAACTTCTATTGGGATCCAGACGCAACTAACACTGATGAGTGTCAGTATGTTATTGAACGCCATAAGATGAGCCGTAGTCAGCTTAGAGCGTTGAAGAAGCGTCCTCACTTCAGAGAGAATGTGATTGATCAAATCATAGCTGAAGGCGAAGGATATGTTAAAAAATATTGGGAAGACGACCTCAGAGACTACACACCAAACTTTGGTGTTGAACGCTTTGAAGTGTTGGAATACTGGGGCAATGTAGACATTGACCTACTTGAAGAGAATGATATTACTGTTCCAGAAGATATGATGGATGCTGGCGAATTGCAAGCAAACATTTGGTTCTGTAATGGAAAGATTTTGAGACTTGTTCTCAATCCGTTTAAGCCAGCAAAGATACCCTATTATGCTGTGCCATATGAACTAAACCCCTACTCTCTAGCAGGTGTAGGTGTCGCTGAAAACATGGACGACACCCAAACCCTAATGAATGGTTTCATGCGTATGGCAGTGGATAATGCGGTTCTTTCTGGCAACCTTGTATTTGAGGTTGATGAAACCAACCTTGTTCCCGGTCAAGACTTATCTGTCTATCCCGGCAAAGTGTTTAGAAGACAGGGTGGTGCTCCGGGTCAAGCTTTGTTCGGTACAAAGTTTCCCAATGTCTCACAAGAAAACTTACAACTGTTTGATAAAGCTAGACAACTTGCTGATGAATCTACAGGTCTTCCTGCTTTCTCTTACGGACAGACAGGTGTCTCTGGTGTAGGACGCACAGCTAGTGGCATCAGTATGTTGATGAATGCTGCAAGCGGTAGTATTAAAACTGTTATTAAAAACTTAGATGATTATTTGCTTGGGCCTATTGGTCAAGCTTTCTTCAACTTCAATATGCAATTTGATTTTGATCCAGAGATCAAAGGTGATTTAGAAGTTAGCGCAAAAGGCACAGAGAGCTTGATGGCTAATGAAGTTAGAAGCCAACGCTTGATGCAATTCTTGCAGATAGCTAGCCAACCTTCATTGATGCCTTTTGCTAAGTTCCCTTACATCATTAGAGAAATTGCAAAGAGCATGGACTTAGATCCAGACAAGGTGACTAACAACATGGATGAAGCTATGCGTCAAGCAGTATTGATGCAGCAAAACTCTCCCACTCCTCCACCAGAGGCAGCAGGACAGCCCCCACAGGGCGTTGCAGGGCCTCCCGGAGTTGCTGATATGACAGGTGGCGGTGGTGGTAATATTGGTGTAGGAACCCCTCCAGCACCACAAGAACAAGGATTTAGTGGAAATGTCCAAGCCCCACCTATCTAAACTTAAGACGTTTGTAAATACAAACAATCAATGGGAAGCTTTCTTAGAAATGCTTGATCATGAGATTGATTCCTGCCATAAGAAGCTGGAGCAATCAAAGGATATACAAGACATCTATCAAGCACAAGGAGCTATTGCTGCATTACGCCGCTTAAAATATTTAAAGGATGAAGTAAATGTATAACAACGAAACACAACGCTTATTGGCTGAAGGCGGCATGCCTGATCAAGGTGGGACGGTAGATCCAGTTAGCGGTAATGAAGTGCCTCCCGGCGCTATGCAGAATGAAGTGAGAGATGATATCAGTGCCAAGCTTAGCGAAGGTGAGTTTGTTTTTCCTGCTGATGTTGTTCGCTATGTTGGTCTAGAAAGACTTATGCAAATTCGTGACTTAGCCAAAGAAGGTTTGCGTAAGATGGATGAGATTGGTCAGATGGGTAATGCTGACCAAGTTGAAAATCCAGAAGCTTTACATGGTGATGAGTTTTCTAAAACCATTGATAGTATTATGGCAGAGATTCCTAAAGAGGAAGAAGAGGCTTCTGAAACTGAAATGGCTATGGGAGGAGTTGCTACAAATGATATGCCACAACAGCAGGTATCCCTTCAAGCTCCTCCTCCTGCCGGAACTATGAATGACCAACAGTTTATGAAAAACTTATCTCCATATTTCACACCAACTACAGAACCAGCTATGGCTAAAGGTGGGCTTATGGCAAAGAAAAAAATGTGATATAATCAACACATCGTAACCAGAGGTGGGCTGGTCGATATTTATAACACCCACCATTATTGGCTACCTATCTCCCCGCATATGGCGGCAACAGCTAGCCCCAACTTATAGAGGTATTTATGACTGATGTTGTTTTAGAACAGAAACAAGAAGTAAAAGCTTATTCCCCCTTTGGCAAACGTAACGCCAATAATGAAAAGATTGAGCAAGAAGAGGCAGAACTTAAAGAACTGCAAGAAGCAAACAAAGGCGAGAAGAAACAAGAGGAAGATGATTCCAACTTATCTTCAGAGGAAAAAACATTTAAGAAGCGTTATGGAGATCTGCGTAGACATTCTCAGCAGCAACAAACACAGCTTCAAACACAGATTGATGAACTGAAGTCTCAGCTTCAAAAGAGCACAACCAATCAAATCAAGCTGCCTAAAACAGAAGAAGAGCTTTCTGCTTGGGCTGAACAATACCCAGACGTAGCTAAGATTGTTGAATCTATTGCTATGAAGAAAGCTAAAGAACAGTCTGAAGCAATTGAACAACGTCTACGTTCTTTGGATGAAAGAGAACTTGAGACAGCTAGAGACAAAGCTGAAGGTGAGCTTCTGCGTTTGCACCCTGACTTTGATAAGATTCGGGACACAGACGAATTCCATGATTGGGTAGAAGAACAACCAAAATGGGTACAACAGGCTTTGTATGAAAATGACACAGACGCAAAGGCGGCTGCTAGAGCCATTGATCTATATAAAGTAGACAAAGGTATTACAAAGACTAAGACTAGAGAGTCTAATAAAGGCGCTGAGGTTAGTGTAGGGGCTAGAGGAAGTAGATCATCCCCTGCTGATGTAGATACAGATGGTGTTATTTATGAGTCTGTGGTCAATCAAATGAACTCACATCAGTATGAAGCTAATCAAGAAGCCATTTCTAAAGCCATTAAGTCTGGTAAATTTGTATACGATATTAGCGGTAACGCTAGATAATAGTTGACAAATACAAAAGTAATGTTATAACTTTAAACACGGCTACTTCGGTAGCCAGTTTACTTAAGCCGTTATTCGCTATAACCACCTTAAGCAAACATCTAATATGTAACGCAAAGCAAGTAAACTGTCAGAATCACCTGTAAGTTTATTAGCCTGTAGAAGAGATAGCGGCGGTTGTCTCCACTACACACCTAATAATATCAGCCTCTGTAGTTGTGTGAGCGTATTTAATTATATGCCCTATCAATATCTTAGGAGGATACATCATGGCATTTCCAAAGGCAACTGGCTATAATAACTTACCCAACGGTAATTTTAGCCCAGTAATTTATTCCAAGCAGGTTCAACTTGCTTTCCGCAAATCATCTACAGTCGAAGCTATTACTAATAGCGACTATTTTGGCGAAATCGCCAACATGGGCGACTCTGTTAAAATCATCAAAGAGCCTGAAGTTTCTGTTCAGTCTTATGCCCGTGGTACACAAATCACTGCACAAGACCTGAATGACGAAGACTTCACTTTGGTTGTTGATCAGGCTAACTACTATGCCTTTAAGATTGACGACATCGAAGCCGCTCATTCCCACGTAAACTTTATGCAGATGGCATCTGATCGTGCAGCTTATCGCTTGCGTGACCAGTATGACCAAGACGTATTAGGCTATTTGTCTGGCTATCAACAGTCTGCCAAGCATACAAATGCAGGCACTGCTCGTACCACCTATCCCGGTACTAAAGCTTTGACTGAAGCAGGTTCTAACGAACTGTTGTCAAGCATGGTATTGAAGAAAAGTGACTTTGGTAACATCACCACAGCTTCTGCTGGTGATCACTCCATTCCTTTGGCTGCTCGTTTGCCCGGTGTTACTGCTATGCCTACCGCTACAGCTTCTCCTTTGATGGTGATTGCTCGTATGGGTCGTCTGTTGGATCAACAGTTTGTTGATTCCAGTGGTCGTTGGTTGGTGGTTGACCCCGTGTTTGTCGAACTGTTGAAAGATGAAGACAGCCGTTTGTTGAATAGCGACTTCGGTGGCTCAGGCTTGCAAAATGGTTTGATCATCAACAATCTGCATGGCTTCAAAGTCTATGTGTCTAACAACCTTCCCAAAATTGGAACGGGCGCTGGTACTACTGGTACTGCTAATCAAAACTCCAACTTCGGCGTGATCGTTGCTGGTCATGATTCTGCTGTTGCAACCGCTCAGCAAATCACCAAAACAGAAACCTATCGTGATCCCGATAGCTTTGCTGACATCGTGCGTGGTATGCACCTTTATGGTCGTAAGATTTTGCGCCCCGAAGGTATTGTCACTGCTAAATACAACGCCGCTTAAGGAGAACATAAATGGCAACTATTACCACTCTCTCTAACTCTGTTGGCGCAGCTACACAACCTAGCCGCAGCATTCGTAACATGCCTTATGTGGTGGAAAACACCATCAACTTGGCTGCTGCTGTAACAGCAAAGGGTTCTGCCCTTGCTGCTACTGACGTAATTGAAGCTCTGCAAATTCCCGCACAATCCATTGTGTTGGCTGCTGGCTTTGAAATCACTGGTGCTGTCACTGGTAGCTGCACAGTTAGCTTAGGCGTTACTGGTGTCACAGCCGCTGCTTATGTTTCAGCTTTTGCTGTGACTGGTTCTCTGTCTGTGGGTGATTATGCAACACCAGCCACTGCCGGATATCCCATCGTAACTAAAGCTGCTGACACTTTGGACTTGTTGCTTGTCACTGAAACCACCACACTGAGCGCCGGTTCTCTCCGTGTGTTCGCTGTGATTGTTGATGCACAAGACCGTGTCGGCCCTGCTTCTGTAGATCGTGAACAGTTGGCTTAATAGCTAACTAAACCGAGGGGCAGCTTCCAAAAGAGGTTGCCCCTTTTTTTGTTTATACATTATGTTATAATAGTGGTTTAGTGTGAAAGATAATAATGGCATATAATTTTCTTGATCTTGTAAACGAAGTGAATAGAAGACTGAATGAGGTTGAACTCACTTCTTCTAACTTTGCTTCAGCTACAGGATTTTATGCACATAATAAAGATGCTATCAATGCTGCCATTAGAGACATCAATCATGTCCATTATGAGTGGCCTTTTAATCATGAAGTAAAAGAACAAACACTAACTGCTGGAACAATTAGATATGCTTTTCCAGCAGATGCAAATACAATTGATTTTGATTCTTTTCGTATTAAAGAAAATACTGGCTTTGGAACTAAGACTCAAAAGCTCACTTTAATTTCTTATGAAGATTATTTAAATGGGTTTGTTGATCAAGAGTACACAACAGAAACTAATAAAAGAAAAATACCAGAATATGTATTTCATGCGCCAAGTTTAGAGCTTGGTGTTGTGAATGCACCAGATCAAGCATATACTTTAGTATATGAATATTACCAAGTCCCTGCGGATTTATCCGTTTATTCAGATGTACCTACAGTGCCTGAAAGATTTAGGCATGTGATTATTGATGGTGCTATGTTATATGCTTACTTGTTTAGAAGCAATGAACAAGCAGCAACTTTAGCTAAGGGTAAGTTTGATGAGGGCGTTAAGCGCATGCGTACTATGTTGGTTAACAGGTATGTCAACATGCGTTCTGGAATGATTACACCAACCAAAGCTACAGCCTTTGGTGATAGGGTTAGATAATGGCTGACGCTTGGCAAACATATGCTTTTGAGTTTAAAGGTGGATTAATTTCTAATCTATCTCCCTTACAGCATGGTATTAATGCTCCCGGCAGTGCTCGTTTATTAAAAAACTTTGAGCCTTCTATTGATGGTGGATATAAAAGAATAGAAGGCTTTGCTAAGTATGACAGCGCAACAGTGCCACCTTATGGTTTTCCTAAAGTACACGGTAGTGGACAGACAGGTACAACATTAGTTATTGCTAACATCTTTGTAACTCCACAAGTTAACGACACGTTTACTATAGCAGGAGTTGCTGGTACTTATTCTGTTAACAGTGTTTCTTATGACAATGCTAATAAGAGAGCAACACTTAATTTAAATACGTCTTTAGCTACTAGCCCTGCTGATCTAGCAGCCATTACTTTTTCAGCGAGTACGGGACTTATTAAAGGAGTTGCTGCTTGGGAAGGCAATGTAATAGCGTTAAGAAATAATTCTTTATATAAATCCACTGGTAGTGGTTGGACAAAAATAAATGTTCCGTCTTATGGAACAGTGTTAGTTAATGGTGCTGGTCAAACTGGTAGTAGCCTTGCTGTAGACGGTTTGACAGACAATCCAAAAGTGGGCGATACGTTTACTATCAGTGGTGTGCAGAAAGTGTATACAGTGCTTACTACAGCAACTGTTACATCGGGTGGAGCCACTCTTTCTATTAGTCCTGCTTTAGCTAGTAGCCCTGCTGATAATGCTGCTGTAACTTGGTTAACTTCTAATTATAGCGATAGTGAAAAACTCCGCACTTCTAAATATAGAATAAGTACAGCTTCTAAAATAGTTGGTGTTGATGGGGTAAACTACCCTTTCATTTATGATGGTACTACATACACAGTATTAGATACTACTACAGATTTGCTTGGTGTTTCCTTTGCTGCCTTTCATAAAAATCATTTAGTGTTTGCAAAAGGAGATAAAATTATTTTTTCTTCTCCGTACACCGACACAGATTTTACTGTTGCCAACGGCTCAGGAATCATTTCTATTGGTGGAGCAATCACAGGCATCATTGTATTCCGTGAAGCACTTATTGTTTTTACAGAAAAAAGCATAAGTCAAATTATTGGTAACACCTCGGCTGATTTTGTATTACAAACTATTACACGTAATGTAGGATGTGTTGCTAGCGACACAATACAAGAAATTGGTGGTGATGTTATTTTCTTAGGGGCAGAAGGTTTAAGACTATTGGGAGCAACAGATAGAACTGGTGACTTTAACTTAGGTGTTGTTTCTAAAGTGATACAACAAGAAGCAACTGATTTAATTTTTTCTAGTTCTTCTTTTTCTAGTGTTGTCATAAAACAAAAATCTCAGTATAGAATATTTGGTTACAATAGTGAAATCACCCCGTCTGGAGCTAAAGGAATTTTAGGCACACAGATGACTGCTGATAATACAGCTAATATTGCATGGGGCGAAACATCTGGTATCAAGGCTTATGTAGCAGACGGTGATTATAGAAACCAAACTGAAACATTGGTGTTTGCTCACACAGATGGATATGTTTACCAAATGGAAAGTGGTAGTAGTTTTGATGGTGCTAATATTACAGCTAGCTTTGCTACACCCTATGTTCCAATCAATGATCCCAGAGTTAGGAAGACTTTTTATAAACTTTTCTTGTACACTGACCCATTAGGAAGTGTTACAACCTCAGTGAATTTAAAGCTAGATTTTGATGATAGAGGTAGTATTCAACCAGAGACAATAACCCTTTCTAATAATACAGGAAGTGTTGGTTTTTATGGCACAAGTACAGCAAAATATGGTACAACTGTGTATGGAGACAGGCTTAAAAGATTGTTTCAAACGCAAGTTGTAGGGTCTGCTTTTTCTGTGTCTCTTCAATTTGTTTCAAACAGTACAGATCCTGCCTTTTCGTTGGATGCTGCTACATTAGAATACTCCACGCATGATAGAAGATAAGGAAATATTATGACGGGTTATGTTCGTGCTGATGGGCCTAACAATATTGCCGATGGTAATATTATTAATGCTGCTGATTTGGATGGAGAATTCGATGCCATTGTAGCAGGATTCAATGCGTCCACTGGTCATAAACATGATGGCACTGCCGCTGAAGGCGCTCCCATTACTAAGGTTGGGCCAACACAAGACGTAGTTATTGGTAGTGCTGCCATCACCCCAAAGATAACCAACATTGTTGATGTCGGTTCTGCTTCTCTTAAATTCAAAGATGTTTATTTAACTGGCACAGTTAATGCTGCTTCATTGACAGCTTCTCAGGCTGTGTTTACTGATGCTTCTAAAGGTCTGGTAAGCAACGCCATTACAGGCACTGGCAATGTAGTGATGTCAACTAGTCCAACACTAGTGACACCAGCATTAGGCACTCCTTCTTCTGTCACCCTTACCAATGCTACAGGACTTCCTGTTTCAACAGGCATCAGTGGATTAGGTACAGGCGTTGCCACCCTCTTAGCCACCCCTTCTTCAGCTAACTTAGCTGCTGCTGTGACAGATGAAACAGGCAGTGGTTCACTAGTATTTGCTACTAGCCCAACACTTGTCACTCCAGCTTTAGGTACACCATCATCAGCTACATTAACTAATGCAACTGGCCTTCCAGTAGCTACAGGCATCAGCGGTTTAGGCACTGGTGTAGCCACCTTCTTAGCCACCCCCTCTTCTTCAAATTTAATTGCTGCTGTAACAGATGAGACAGGCACTGGCTCTTTAGTCTTTGCCACTAGTCCTACATTAGTTACACCCGCATTAGGCACTCCTTCTTCAGCTACACTTACTAACGCAACAGGTCTTCCTGTTTCAACAGGCATCAGCGGCTTAGGCACTAATGTTGCTACATTCTTAGCCACACCAAGCTCAGCAAATTTAGCAGCCGCACTTACTGATGAAACTGGAACTGGTGCAAATGTATTTGCCACAAGCCCAACGCTGGTTACTCCTATATTGGGAACACCTACATCAGCCACACTAACCAATGCTACAGGTCTTCCTATTTCCACTGGTGTTAGCGGCTTAGGCACTAGTGTAGCTACAGCCTTAGCTGTTAATGTAGGCTCTGCTGGTGCTGTTGTAGTTAATGGTGGTGTATTAGGTACACCCTCTAGTGGCACTGTCACCAATCTTACTGGAACAGCTTCAATCAATATCAACGGTACTGTTGGTGCTACAACAGCAACTACAGGTGCATTCACTTCAGTTACAGCAACATCAGTTACAAACAGTGGCTTGACAAGTGGTCGTGTTACTTTTGCAAGCACTAGTGGCTTATTAGCTGACTCTGCAAACTTGACATGGAGCGGCACAGCTTTAAATGTCACTGGCACTGCTGCCGTAACGGGTGCATTAACCGCCACGTTGAATTCCACATTCTCCTCAACTGGTGCATTAACCATCAGCAAGGGTACGACTGGTGAGCGTCCTAGCCCTGTTTCGTGTAT
>Ga0214917_10003398_pt1 | contig 18396 bp, 15 predicted proteins | sample LL_1208_BB_MetaG_FD_177983 | JGI IMG/M metagenome (GOLD analysis project Ga0214917, IMG submission 177983) | Freshwater microbial communities from Lake Lanier, Atlanta, Georgia, United States - LL_1208_BB | ecosystem: Environmental > Aquatic > Freshwater > Lake | place: USA: Georgia | collected...
AGGCGACCTGCAGAGTCTGTCCACGGGCATACACGGGCTGCGACGGCGTTTCCACGCCGAAGACGCCGACCGCCGGACGGTCGTGGAAGAACTCCACAGCCGCCTCATGCGCCGTCTCGCTCGCCCCCACGTTGAACACGAATGCCACAGGCGCCGACGGACTCACACCGGCGCCGACGAGCCGGCCCACGACCACGTAGATGCCGTTGGGAGCCCGTCCGCTGAACCTGGAGCCGTTCCAACTGCGACCGATCGTGACATCGAAGTGGTCATGGACCTCGGTGCCGCCTGCGGTCGCCTCGGCTGTACCGACATCGAGCCACCGCCCGACGTGTCTCCTCGCGCCGTGGCTCGCAGGGCTCCACATGCAGGGCTACGGTGGAGCGACGACACCCAGAGGCACGGCGCGAACGGACTGGAAACAAGGGCAGGGAAAGAACGATCGCCATCATCAGTGCCTCCTGGCATGGTGTGTCGGGCATCGGGCCTAACGGGAGCCGGTTTGCGGCGGCGGACGGAGCGCACGATCAGACGCGTCTCCAGCGTCGCCACGACCTGAAAAAAGCTCCTTTCCAGCCGCACGTCCCCACCCTACCCGCCCTTTTTTCAGATGCAAGTCAATTGCATTTAGAATGGAGTTGGCCTATGATTGCGACGCTGGGTCCGGCGTCGTCCGCCTTGGGATCTCTCGACCGAAAGCGCGTTATGCCGGCTCCTCCCGTCGTGATGTCGCTCGGACCGTTGCCTGCCACCGCGCGGGCCGCGCTCGCGCAGGTGGCCTGCTGCGTGGGCTGCTGCTGCGGCCGCGTCGATCGCGGCTTTCCGCCGGTGCCGGTCGAGCGGATCAAGGAGGTCTGGAAGCGCGAGAAGCTCAACCGCACGGTTCAGCTGACGATCTCCGGCTGCCTGGGGCCGTGCGACATGGCCAACGTGATCCTCGTCATGACCGCCGCCGGCACCGAGTGGTTCGGTGGCATCGAGGACGAGGGCGTGTTCACCGAGGTGATCGACTGGGCGCGGGCCTGCCATGCCGCGTGTGCGGTCCTCCCGCTGCCGGCCGCGCTCGAACGGCACCGCTTCTGTCGCTTCGCGGCCGCGAGCCCCATCTGACGCGTCGGCAGGCGTGGGTGGGCCCGATCGAGTTCACCGAGCGCGGGGAGAGGCGTCCAGGGCTGGTGCCAGCGGCGCCGTCGTGCATCCCGGCTACAGGCAGCTTCCCCCGCCGGGGAGCCGGCGGCGCAGGAAGTTCATCCGCTTGTCCAAGGGCAGTGCCAGACGCCGGGCGATGAGTTCCTCGAGCTGCCGGTCGCTCTCGGCAGCGAGGGCGGCGAGTTGTTTGCGGCGCGATGGTGATGCGGCTGCCACCGCGGGGCGGGTCTTTTTGCGCTGTGAACGCCCGGTCGGCTGCGGCTGTCGTCTGGGCATGCATCGGTCCTCGGTATGGCGCACTGAATCTGCACGCACTGCATCAGTGACACACGGTCGTGACGCCATGGATCGACGACACGTCGTGTCAGCGTGTACGGGTTGCCCGAAGCGTCTGTTCCAGGATCGGGATCACGGCCTGGTCACGCTCGCGGCCGGCCGCCTTCTTACTCTTGAGGATATCCTCGAGCGTGGCCACGAGGACCGACTGGCCGCCGACGACGGCCGTCGTGGCCCGACGCTTGAGCCCCTCGAACGACCGCACCCCGTGAATCACCGGCATGAAGTCGGCCTGGAGGCCGGTGTCGTCGTTGACCATCCGATAGAGCTTCGACACGGGGTAGTAGGGTCGCAGCACGACCGAGCGCAATGCCTGGGCCACGGCCTTGAGTTTCCGCAGGTTGGTCGGCGTGTCGCGAAACATGAAGTCGAAGTCGATGGTCGTGACGGGGGCCCCGTGCAACGCCGCGGCCGCGTTGCCGATCAGCACGGCCTCGAGACGCGCCTCGGCGAGGGCTGCGAGCAGGCTCGACAGGAGCGGGGCGGCGTTCACGAGTCCATGGTAACCGGTCGGCTACCTGGCCGGACGACAGCCGGTGCCACGAGCGGCCGCGCCGAGGAGATCGAGCGCACGCGTAGCGCCCGCACGTCCGGGTGATCATCAGCCGATCCGCCAGACGGTGAGCGCGCCGGAGCGGTCGGCGACGGCGACGAGCCCGCCGCCGGCGGACCACGCGAGCGCCGACGCCTCGGCCTCCAGCGGCAGCGTGTCCTCCGGTTCGAGCGTCGGCGGAGACTCCTCGCCATCGCGGGCCGACCGAGACGCGGCACGCCCGGCCCAGGTCGCCGCGGCCCGCCGCGCCGGCGCGAACAGGCAGACCTGCGCGTCGGCGCCGGCCGAGGCGAGCAGCTGCCCCTGCGGCTGCCAGGCCACGGTCGTCACGAATCCGAAATGCCCCTCGAGCACCGTCGGCGTGCGTCCCTTCGGTCCCGGCCCCGAGGCGTCCCAGAGGATCACACCCGAGCCGGCGGCCGTGGCCAGCCAGCGGCCGTCGTGACTCCAGTCGAGCGCGAGCACCTTCGAGGGAAAGCCCCACATCTGCAGCGTGTCGGCGGTCTCGACGACCACGAACAGCACCGTGGCGTCCTGGTTGCCGACGGCGAGGTAGCGGCCCTGCGGCTGCCACGCGAGCACGAGCGACGAACCCTTGAGCACGACGTGATCCGTCGGGCCGGACGCGTCCATGCCCAGAAACGCCGCGCCCCCGTAGGCCACCGTCGCGATCCGTCCGCCGCCCGGCTCCCAGGCGATGTCGGCGACGGTGCTCGCATGCTCGTCGGAGCGACCGATCGCGTTGCCGGCCGCGTTCCACACGCCCACGCGCCGCCCGGCCGAGGCGGCGAGACGATCGCCGGCGGGCCGCCACGCCACCCGCTCGACCCAGGCGGCGCCCGCGTCGATCACCGCGGAGGCAGCGCCCGTGGCGGTCTCCCAGAGACGCACCGCTCCGTCCTGTCCGCCCGTTGCCAGGAGCGAGCCTCCGGGCTGCGCCGCCAGACACAGGCCCCCATGCTCGTGGCCGCCGAGGCGGCGGGCGTTGCCGCTCGATCCGTCCGCGAGCCAGACCGACCCGGTCGCCGTGATTGCCGCGAGCCGGCCGCCGTGCACGAACGCGAGGCCCGCTGCGGCCTCATCGAGCCGTTCCGCCCACACCTTCTGCACGGTGAGCGCGCCGCGCAGCCGCCGCCTCACGCCAGACACGCGCGGAACCCTTCCGTGAGTGCCGTCCGGTCGAGGTTGCGGCCGATGAAGATCATCCGATTGGCCCGCGGGGCATCACCCCACGGCCGGTCGGGTCGGTGATCCAGCAGCATGTGCACGCCCTGGAAGACGTAGCGGCGCGGCTCGCCGCGGATCGCGAGCACGCCCTTCATGCGGTAGAGATCCACGCCCTTGGTCGCCAGCAGGTCTCCGAGCCAGACATTGAGCTTCTCGCCGTCCACGTCGCCGGCGATCTCGATCCCCACGCTCGTGACCGTGTCGTCGTGCTCGTGGTCGGGCTTGAAGGCGTGCTCGGAGAGTGGCTCGAGCCGGGCCCCCGCCGCCGTCAGTCGCATCGCGAACTCGTCGGGATGGTGCTCGGTGAAGATCGCCACGCGGGCGCCGTCGGGTGATGCGAGCGTGAACCGCAGCGGCTCCTGCTCGAGCTCCATCCGCCAGTGACGGTTTCCCGGCACGAGCTCTCCCGCCGGCGCGACGCTCGTTTCGTCATCGGCGTAGATGCGCACGGCCTCCTCTGTGGCGACAGCGAGCTGGCCGGCCGGGTCGTCGGTCGCCGCGTCGTGGGCGCGCGGCACGATCGCCACCGACATCGCCGGGTCGGGGCCGGGATCGAGCTCGATGGTCGCGCCGCCCGCCGGCAGGTCGAACACGCCGCCCCACTCGAAGGGATACTCCGGCTCCATGAACGCCGGATCGACCTCGAGCGCCCGGCTGAGATTGAACCCGCCGACATCGAGCACGTGGGCCAGGTCGATCGCCGCATCGCGCGTGCGGTGGATCCTGGCGGCGGCATTCATCCGCCGGATGCGGGCCTCGATGGCGTCGAGCAGGTCAGGTTCCACGAGGTCGGTCTTGTTGATGAGGATCACGTCGGCGAAGGCGATCTGCTGCGTCGTTTCCTCGCTGTGGTCGAGCTGGTCGAACACGTGCCGTGCATCGACGAGCGTGACGATCCCGTCGAGCCGCAGCGCCTCCTGCATCTGGTCGTCCACGAAGAAGGTCTGCGCGACGGGCCCGGGGTCCGCCAGACCGGTGGTCTCGATGAGGATTGCGTCGAACCGGTCCCGCCGCTTCATGAGCGTGCCCAGGATGCGGATCAGATCGCCGCGGACGGTGCAGCAGATGCAGCCATTGTTCATCTCGAAGATCTCTTCCTCCGCGCCGATCACGAGCTCGTGATCCACGCCCACCTCGCCGAATTCGTTCTCGATCACGGCGATCCGCCGGCCGTGCTGCTCGGTGAGGATGCGATTCAGGAGCGTGGTCTTGCCGGCGCCCAGAAAGCCGGTGAGCACGGTCACCGGCACGCGGCCGCTCGCCGGGCCGATGTCGGCGGGTGTGGTGGCGTTCGATGCGACGCTGCTCATGCGACCCCTTTCATGTGATCCGGAGTGGGTGGGTCCGGAGTGGATGGATCAGGAACTGTGTGGATCAGGAACTGGTGGATCAGGAACTGGTGGATCAGGAACCGCAGACGCGCACGAAGCCGGGGACGTCTGGGCTGGCGAAGGGTGCGGGTGGGCGGCACAGCAATCCGCGCCGGAGGCATGCGCCGTCTGAGCCTCCGCGGGCGGTTGGGCCAGTGCGGCGGCGACATCGGCGGCCGACAGGTCGGCCGCAGGCCGTGGGATTTTCCAGGTTCGTTGCCCTGTTTGGCCCAGGAGGGCGATGACGGTTTCACGCGGCGGACAGCCGGGTTCGTGGCAGGCCAGTTCGGTGACGAGAAACGTGGCCGTGCCGTCGTCGCCAAGATGCTCTTCGGCCCAGCGTCGCACACGGCCCGTCGCAGCCGCGCGAGCCTGGAAGTCACCTCCGACATCCAGCATGAGCGTGTCTCCTCGGTACCCGGCGCGGCGGGGTCGGCGTGCAGGTATGCCGTGTGCATCGGGCCGGCACCGGCCGCACGCACGCGACCGGGGCGCCGGCCCGATCGGGTGCTCACGCCGCCGCCGTGTCGCGTCGACGCTCCAGCCACGAGCGCATGTCACGGGTTGCCGCACGGGCGCCGTAGCAGACCAGCGCGACAAGGACGGCCGAGACGGCCGCGAGCACGGCATGCTCGGGCATGGTCTCCGGCTCGATCACGATGAGGTCGAAGAGGTTGATTTCGACGTGGTGGGCCACGAGCGGCATCGGAGGCTCCTGGGAGGCCGGTGGAATAGGGAATGGCTCCACAGCATAGTGCATACGCAATGCACATGCAATAAATATGCGTTTTTGGGCGATCCGCCCGTGGCTCAGCGGACGAGCGGTGGGTCGCGTTCGTCCAGGAGTTCCGCGACGAGACGGTCGGCGCGATAGACCTCGGAAAGCGCGGCGAGGATGCCGCGGGCGTCGACGGCCGCGGCGCCGGCCTGGTCGTCGGATTAGACGTACTCGGCCGACAGAGACTGGATGTTGCCGTCGAAGATGAGTCCCACGAGTTCGCCCGCCCGGCTCACGACCGGGCTGCCGGAGTTGCCGCCGATGATGTCGGCGGTGCAGACGAAGTTGAGCGGCGTCGCCGGATCGAGCCGATCGCGGGCTGCGTGCCACGACTCGGGCAGACGGAAATCGTCCTCCGGTCCGACGGCGGTGCCGTGCGCCCCCCGGCGTGTCGGGAGATGGTTCAACCCTGCCCGACCCGCAGGCCGGCCCAGACGGCCAGGATCCCGAGCACGTTCGTGGCGAAAATGTAGGCCAGTGCCATGGCCGTCCGCCCATGGCCGAGCATCTCGGCCGATTGGAACGCGAAGCTCGAATAGGTCGTGAAGCCGCCGAGCAGTCCCACGAGGAGCACCACCTCCTGCTCGGTGGGCATCGCCCGCGCGCGGGCCAGCGAGAAGATCGCGCCGAAGGCGAACGAGCCGAGCACGTTCACGAAGATCGTGCCCCAGGGAAAGCCGGTGCCGACGAGCCACGCGGCCAGCGTGGTGCACCCCGCGCGGAGGACCGTGCCGACCGCCCCGGCGACGCCGATCAGCAGGGCATTCACGATTACGGGCACGGGTCTTCTTCTCCCTCACATGGCCCGACGACGGCCATGCGCTTGTTGCCGCGGCGAATGTCTCCCTATCCTACTCCCAGGCGACGCACCGGATCGGGCGGCACCGAATGAAAACATCGATCGCGAACATCTCCGCCAGCGAGATCCTCGACTCGCGCGGCAACCCCACCGTCAGCGCCACCGTCCACCTCGACAACGGCATCACGGCCTGTGCCTCTGTCCCTTCAGGGGCATCGACCGGAGAGCGTGAGGCCGTCGAGCTGCGCGATGGTGACCCCGCGAGATACGGCGGCCGAGGAGTGCTCCGAGCCGTGGCGAACGTCGAGGGGGAAATCGCCGCAGTCCTGCGTGGGATGGACGCCGCGGACCAGGACGGTCTCGATCGCCGATTGATCGCCCTCGACGGCACCCCTGACAAGTCGCGACTCGGGGCCAACGCGATCCTCGGCGTCTCGATGGCGGCCGCGCGGGCCGGTGCCGCAGCCCGGGCACTGCCGCTTTATCGACACCTCGGTGGGTCGGATGCCACCATCCTGCCGGTTCCGTGCCTGAACGTGCTGAACGGCGGCCGCCATGCCGACAACACGGTCGACTTCCAGGAGTTCAAGATCGCCCCCCATGGCGCCACGAGTTTTCGCGAAGCCATCCGGATGGGTGTCGAGACGTTTCACGTGCTCAAGGGCATCCTCCATGATCGCGGGTACGGCACGAACGTCGGTGACGAGGGCGGGTTCGCCCCGAACCTCGGGACCAACGAGGAGGCCGTCGAGATCATCCTCTCCGCCATCGACAAGGCGGGGTATCGGGTCGGGGATGACATCGCCGTCTGTCTCGATCCCGCCACGAGCGAGATGTGGCGGGACGGTCGCTACGAGTTCTTCAAGTCCGGCGGCGATTCGCTGGGCTCCGGCGAGATGATCGACCTCTGGGTCGGCTGGATCGATCGCTATCCGATCGCCCTCCTGGAGGATCCCCTCGGCGAGCAGGACTGGGACGGATGGAAAGAGATCACCGGCCGCCTCGGGTCCCGTCTCGAGATCGTCGGCGATGACATCTTCTGCACGAATCCCGCGATTCTCCGGGAGGCCATCCGGGAACACGTGGCCAATTCCATCCTCATCAAGCCGAACCAAATCGGCACCGTGAGCGAAACGCTCGAATGCGCCGCGCTCGCCAAGTCGCACGGATACCGGTGCTACGTTTCTCACCGCAGCGGCGAAACCGACGATACCTTCATCGCGGATCTGGCGGTCGCCATCGGAGCGGGCCACATCAAGACCGGTTCCGCCTGTCGGGGCGAGCGGATCGCCAAGTTCAACCGCCTGCTCGCCATCGAACGGGAACTCGGCGGCGCTGCCGCCTACGGCGGACAGACCCTGTCCTGGCGGGTGCGGGGGTAGGCATCCCGCGGCGCGACGGCCGGTGCGAGTCTCGGCTCACCGGGCCGGCGGATGGGCCTGTCCGCCGCGGATCTCCGCGACGAGGCGGTCGGCGCGATAGACCTCGGAAAGCGCGGCGAGGATGCCGCGGGCGTCGACGGCCACGGCACGGGCCTGGGTGTCGGAGTAGACGTACTCGGCCGACAGAGACTGGATGTTGCCGTCGAAGATGAGTCCCACGAGCTCGCCCGCCCGGCTCACGACCGGGCTGCCGGAGTTGCCGCCGATGATGTCGGCGGTGCAGACGAAATTGAGCGGCGTCGCCGGATCGAGCCGATCGCGCGCCGCGTGCCACGACGCCGGCAGCGCGAAGTCATCCTGGGGGCCGGCGGGCGTGGCATGGGCCTGCTCGTGGGCGAACGCGCCACCGATCGTCGTGAAGGGGGGCACGTCGTGCGACTCCTCGCGATAGCCGGTGATCGTGCCGAAGGCCAGCCGCAGCGTAAACGTGGCGTCGGGATATTCGGAGGTGCCACGCACGGCGAACCGTGCCCGCATCATGCGATCCGCCGCCTGGCGGTCGCGCTCGGCGAGTTCGTCGGCGAGTCGCCGTGTGCGCCGCACCTCGGGATCGACCAGCCGCGCGAGGCGGATCAACGGGTCGGCTGACGCGGCGACCGCCGCGACGCCTCCCGAGACGAGCCTCCGCCTCGCGTCCACGTCGGCCAGGGCCGACCTCGTGATGGCCGTCGCGGCCCGGTCGGCAGGGCCGAGGCCGTCGAGCACCTGCACGCACAGCGCGTCGTCGGCACCGCGACGCTCGACGAGGAGTGCGATCGAATCGGCGAGCAGCGCGGTGTCGAGATCGTCGTGGATGGGAGCCTGCGAGTAGAGCGAAAGCAGGAGTGACTCGCGGCCGGCGTCCGCATATTCCGGCAGCCTTTCTGCCGACGGCTTCCTGTCCTCCTCGACGAGCTGCACGATCGTCTGGGCGATGCCGAACAGCCGGGACGCCAGTGGCACACCCGTTCCCTCGAGGGCCGAACGGGCCCGCGCGTTCACTGCCGCGGCCTCCCAGGCGGCGAGCAGGGGGCGCAGCCGCGGGTCGGCCGCGATCGCCGCCCGCAGGGCGATCTCGTCGAGCGCCTTCGCCTCGAGCACGTCCGGCGATTGCAGGGCCGCGAGTCCTCCGAGCCGCGCCTTCCGCGCGTTCTGGACGCCGAACAGACGATTCCGCGCGCGCCGCGCCGCTTCCGGTCCGCCGAGCGAGAACTGCTGGAGCAGGATCTCCTGCCGGCGGAGCTCGTCGAGCTGGTGGGGCAGCTGCCGATCGCGGATTTCCCGCAGTGCGGCCGACGAGAGAAGCCGCCGCGTGCGACCGGGATGACCCGACACGAACACGAGATCGCCGCTCGCGGCGCCCTCGGCCGACCACGGCAGGAAATGCTCGGTGGTGGCCGGCCGGCCATCCTCCCAGACGCGGAAGATGCAGGCGTCGAGGTCGTAGCGCGGATACTCGAAGTTGTCGGCGTCGCCGCCGAAGAAGGCGATCGCCCGTTCGGGCGCCCAGACGAGCCGCACGTCGGTGAACCGCCGCGATCGATAGACGTGATAGACGTTGCCGCCGTAGAGGGGCACCACGTCGCACCGCAGGCCGGTCGCCTCCTGCTCCCGGCTTTCGATCGTGGCGATCCGCGCCCGGCGCGCCTCGAGCGCCTCGTCGGGCGACATGGCGTCGGTGACCGCCGCCTTGACCTCCTCGGTGACGTCGAGGATCGACACGAGCTGGTTGAGCTCGAGGTCGGGCGCCCTGAGTTCCTGTTCGGGCGTAGCGGCCAGAAATCCTTCCGTGAGGATGTCGCGCTCGGCCGACGAAAGCTTCGCGAGCGTGTCGGAGCCGACGTGATGGTTGGTGAGCACGAGGCCCGTCGGGGAGACGAAGGAGCCGGAGCCGCCGTTGTTGAAGCGGACGCTCGCGCGCTCGAGTCCGTCGATCCAGGCAGCGGTCGGCTCGAAGCCGTGCCGCTCGCGCAGGATGCCCCGAGGCAGGTCGTTGAAGACCCACATGCCCTCGTCGGCTCGGGCCGAGACAGCGGGGACCACCGCACACCAGGTCAACAGTCCCACCGCGAAACGCACGCTCGGTCGCATCGTCGTCCCCGGATCCATCGATCGCTCCTCGGCACGGTGGCAGCAGTGCGGCACGGGCTGAACGTACCCATGGGGTCGCCCGGGCCCCAAGCAGGACGTGAAAACGTCCGGCACCATGAGGCGATGACGTCGTCCGGCCGCGACGAGTCGTGGTTCGTGCCTTGACCACGGCCCCCGCTCGATTACACTTCGATTTTTGAGTGTTCAAAAAATACTTTGAGGGCCGTCAAAAGGCTGCAATCATGATGCACCAGCGTATCCGCGGTGTGCGGGCGTTCACCCTCGTCGAGCTGCTCGTCGTGATCGCGATCGTCGCCGTGCTCATCGGCCTCCTGCTGCCGGCCGTTCAGAGTGCCCGCGAGGCTGCCCGGCGGTCGTCGTGCAGCAACAAGCTGCGGCAGCTGTCGCTGGGATTGGCCACGCACGAATCGGCGCAGCGCCGGTTTCCGGCGGGCTATGTGAGCGAGGCGAATCGGACACCGGTCGATGCCGCCACACGGGATCGCCCGCCGGGAACCGGCTGGGGACTCCTGATCGCCCCATACCTCGAGGAGGCGACGCTGGTCTCCGACTACCGCCCGGATGCCGGTCTCGGAGTCGGCGAGGCGACGAACCGGGCGATCGTCTCGGCGTCACCCGCGATCTTCCGCTGCCCTTCCGATACGGGGCCCCGCGACCCGTTCGCCGTGCTCGGTGTGAACGGGTCGCCGCATCCGTCCGGCGCGGTGCTCGGCCGGTCGAGTTACGTCGGCAACGCCGGGCACGACGAACCATGGGGCGATCCGCTCGACTCCTGGGAGGGGCGCGCGAACGGCCCGCTCTACCGCAACTCATGGCTGCCGATCAGCCGGGTCACCGACGGCACGTCGCACACGGTCTTCCTCGGGGAGCATCTCTCCCGACTCTCGCAGAAGGCGTGGGCCGGTACCGTGCCGGGCGCCGCCTCGCATCCCACGCCCGCCTTCGCCGCGTCATCCGGATCCACGGCCGACGCGGCGGCCACGCTGCTCCTCGTGCACAGCGGTCCTGCGGCCGGGGAGCCGGGTGTGATCCATCCGCCGAACGACAGGATCGCCCACGTCTGTCAGATGTATGCAGACCATCCGACGGGGAGTCACGTGGCCTTCGGGGATGGCGGCGTGCGGTTCGTGCGCGACACCATCGACCGTGCAACGTGGGTGGCGCTTTCGAGCTTCAATGGCGGCGAAGTCGTGACCAACGGCGTCTGGTGACGTCCACGGGCGGACGTGCCGGTCGCCGCCGTGCTCCGTTGCCCCGACTTCGTTACGCTGGGGCCGAGGAGTCCTGGTGAAGCACCGGCTCGGGGTGCTCGAGAGCAGATGACGAACCGCGACGCGTCCCTGACGAACGAACTCGCCCGCGAGCGCAATCGCGAGGCGGCCGACCGCACGCTGCTCGCGTGGATTCGCACGAGCCTCGCCATGATCAGCGTCGGCTTCGGCATCGAGCGGCTTGGACATGCCGCGCTCTCCTTCGAGGAACGCCTCTCCGGGCTCTCACCATTCAAGACCCGCGTGTTCGGCGCGTCGCTCATCCTCATCGGCCTCGCGGCCACGCTTGCCGGCATGTGGGAGCACCGGCTCGTGCTGCGGGCGATCGCCGCGGACGACTATCGCTATGCCGAGCGTCCTCCCATCGCGCGGTACATGGCCATGGCGATCGTCGCCGTGGGCATCGGTGCGCTCGCGGTGATCCTCTCCGGCTCCTGATTCGATCGGCCGGACCCACTCGCGGTATCCTCTCGCCGCATGCCCTGGTCCCAAGTCTACGACCCGTTCAGCTCTCCCGTCGCCTCGACGCTCGTCGCGACACTTCCGCTGGTCGTGCTGCTCGGACTGCTTGCGGGGGCAGGGTGGTCGGCGTCATGGGCCGCCTTGGCCGGCCTGTCGACGGCGCTCGCGATCGCCATCGGTGTCGTCGGCATGCCGATGGACGCGGCGCTCGCAGCGACGCTCTACGGTGCCGCGTTCGGCCTCTTCCCGATCGGCTGGATCATCCTCTCGGCGATGTTCCTCTACCGGCTGTCGGTCGAGGCCGGCGCCCTCGACGTCATGAAGCGCTCCGTGACCGGACTCTCGGCCGACCACCGCCTGCAGGCACTGCTCATCGCCTTCTCGTTCGGGGCATTTCTCGAGGGGGCCGCCGGATTCGGGGCGCCGGTGGCGATCACGGCGGCGCTCCTCGTGGGATCGGGTTTCCCCGCACTCGAGGCGGCGTGCATCGCGCTTCTTGCCAACACGGCGCCCGTCGCCTTCGGCGCCCTCGGCACGCCGATCGTCACGCTGGCGAAGGTCACCGGCCTCGACGAGCACGCGATCTCGATGCTCGCCGGACGGCAGCTTCCCTTCTTCTCGCTGCTCGTGCCGGCCTGGATGGTCGTCGCGATGGCGGGCTGGCGCGGGCTCGTCGGCGCCTGGCCGGCGGTGCTCGTGTCCGGCGGTTCGTTCGCGGTCCTGCAGTTCGTGATGGCCAACTACGCCGGTGCGGCGCTCGTCGATGTCGTGGCCGGAGCCGGCAGCCTCGTCGCGACGGCCGCGTTCCTCCGCTGGTGGCGGCCGCGCGAGATCTGGCGTCACGGGATCGCCGCCGACGCGACGCGCGTGGGGAACCATTCGGACCGCGATGCCGTCCGGGCTGACGAGCCTGCGGCCGACACGGCAGCCCGGATTGCGTGGGCCTGGGCGCCCTGGGCCCTGCTGTCGATCGTCGTTTTCGTGTGGGGTGTGCCGCGGGTGAAGGGCGTCCTCGAGGGTCGCGACGCCCCCGCACTGCGCCGTGTGATCGCTCCCGAGTTCCCCGTGCCCGGTCTCGACGGCCGTGTCGCGAAGGTTCCGCCGGCCACCCGCGACGCGGTCGAGATCGAGCGGGCGATCTACCGGTTGAACTGGCTCTCAGCCGCCGGCACGGGCATCCTCGTGGCGGCCATCGCGGCCGTGCCCTGGCTGGGGATCCCGTGGCGGCGCGCGCTCATGATCTGGTGCGAGACGCTCGACCGACTCGGCGTGTCGCTGGTCACGATCGCCGCCATGCTCGCGCTGGCTTTCGTCACGCGGTACTCCGGCACCGACGTCACGCTCGGCCTGGCGCTCACGCGCACCGGCACGCTCTATCCGTTTTTCGCACCACTGCTCGGCTGGCTGGGCGTCGCCCTCACCGGCTCCGACACGTCGAGCAACGCGATGTTCGGCAGCCTCCAGCGGGTCACGGCGGAGCAGCTTGGCCTCGATCCGCTCCTCACCTGCACGGCCAACAGCACCGGCGGCGTGATGGGAAAGATGATCGACGCCCAGAGCATCGTCGTCGCCGGCGTCGCGACGGGCGAGACGCGACACGAGGGGGCGATCCTGAGACGGGTCTTCCCGCACTCGCTGGCGTTGGCCCTGCTCGTGGGCGTGCTCGTCTGGCTGCAGGCCGGCCCGCTCGCGTGGATGGTGCCACGGTAGAGGGCATCCGCCTTGGGTGGAGCACCGGCTCGGGGGGCGGCAAAAGTCTCCTCGCTCCGGCCGCAGCGGCCGCTCGCTCGGGAAGCGTTCGCCGACCCCCCTCGCCTCGTCTTTTCTTACGCTGGAGCACCGGCTCGGGGGGCGGCAAAAGTCTCCTCGCTCCGGCCGCAGCGGCCGCTCGCTCGGGAAGCGTTCGCCGACCCCCCCTCGCCTCGTCTTTTCTTACGCTGGAGCACCGGCTCGGGGGGCGGCAAAAGTCTCCTCGCTCCGGCCGCAGCGGCCGCTCGCTCGGGAAGCGTTCGCCGACCCCCCTCGCCTCGTCTGCCCTGGCTGCCCGGTCGCCGCTCCGCCTCATGCGGATGCGCTCGCGTTCGCGAGACGCCCGCCCAGGCTCACGGCAGCTTCGCCGGGTCGAGCACGACGTGCGCGATCCGCTCGCGCCGCCACGTGTAGGTGACGTGCACGCGGCCGTCGGTCGCCTGGATGACCGCGGGATAGGAATATTCGCCCGGCTCGTCCTCGAGCGTCACGGCCTGGGGCCACGCACCGCCGCCTCGGCTCACCGCCACGACGAGCGGCGTGCGGCCCTTCTCGACGGGGTTGAAGACCAGCACGTGCCGGCCGTCGGCGAGCGTCATGGCGTCGGTGCCGGAGTTCGGGTTGGGCAGCGCGGTGAGTTCGAGCGCGCCCCACGTCCGCCCGGCATCCGCACTCTCGACGCGAAAAAGCCTGCCCTGCCGCGTGCGGCCGATCATGAGCAGGCGACCCGCGTCGAGCCGCAGGATGCTCGGCTGGATCGCGGCGATGGTCATGCCGTCGTTGAGCGGTCCGATCACCTGCCATGTCGCCCCGCCGTCGGTCGACCGCTCCACATGCACGCGCCAGCCGTCATCCTCTGTGCTCGAGGGTGAGAGGATGACGCCGTCGGCCAGCCGTTCGGGCTTGTTCTTGATCGGTCCCACCGGCAGGCCGCGAAGCATCTGGGGCACGCCGTCGGCCGCCGCGATGCGGAGCGGTTCGCCCCACGTCGCGCCGCCGTCGGTGCTTTGCCGCACGAGGCCCCACCACGACCGCGGGCTCGGGCCCACCTTGTAGAAGAGCCGGAGGTCGTCGGGGCCCGCGCGAAAGAGCACGGGATTCCAGCACGGGTGCCGCGCTCCGTCCGGCTGCCTTCCGTCGACGACCTCGACCGGGCTCGTCCAGCCGCCATCCTCCGCGCGCGAGACCCAGATGCCCACATCCGGATCGCCCTCGCGCGTGCCGCCGAACCACGCCGACACGAGCCGTCCCGGCGCCGTCTCCACGATCGTGCTCGCATGACACGACGGCGTCGGGGCGTTCTCCGTGAAGATGAATCGACGTGACACGATCGCCTCCGCATCGGCTGCCATGACGCCCGACGCCATGGCCGCGAGCAGAAACCCGGCGATCGTCCCTGATCCGGTCCATGAGCCGCGCCCGGCCGCCGCGGCAGTCGCGGCTCCGCGGCCCCGTGCGCCCTCCACGAGCGTGATGAGCAGGCCGGCCAGATCGCGGGCCGAATCGGCCTGCGCGGAGAGTTCCGTGGAAGCGGCCGCCGTCTCGGCGGCGCTCGCTGCGTTCGACTCGGTGACGGCACCGATCTGGCCGACGGCCTGGGCGATTGCGGCGAGGGAGTCGGACTGTTCCATGGCCGCCGCCGACACCGCGCCGATGAGCACGTCGAGCTCGCGGCTGCGCGCGAGGATCCTCGTGAATCGTTCGGCGACTGCGGCGCCCGTCTCGTCGGCCTGGCGACTCGTCGCCTGCGACCGCTCGATGAGCGAGCCGCTCTCGCGCGTCGCCGCGGCGGCGCGCTGCGAGAGATTCCGCACCTCGTCGGCGACCACGGCGAATCCGGCGCCGTGCGCGCCCGCGCGGGCCGCCTCCACGGCCGCATTGAGCGCGAGCAGATTGGTCTGGAATGCGATCTCGTCGATCGTCTTGATGATCCGGGCCACCCGGTCGGCGGCCTCCCGCGATGCAGCGAGCGACTCCTGCATCCGCTGCATCTCGCCCGTCCCCCCTTCCGCCTCCGCCCGGGCCGCCGCGGCACTCGTCGACGCCGTGTGCATGTGGGTCTTCGCCTCGCGCGCCATCGTCGCGAGCCGTCGGAGCGACGCGCTCGTCTGTTCGACCGACGCCGCCTGCTCTTGCGCCCCCGACGAGAGCGCGTGTCCCTGCGTGGCCAGCTGCCGCACCGCCGCGGCGGTGTGCTGGGCCCCGTCGTGGACGGAGTGCGACACGTGCCGCAGGTCGCGTGCCAGGGAGCGCGCCGTCAACCAGAGCACGCCGGCGAGCACGCTGGCGAGCGCGGCCCCCGCGACCATCACCTGCCTGATCTGCCGGTTCGCGTCGCCGCTGACACCGTCGCGGGGAATCGCCACGACGAGCCACCAGGGCGTGTCGATGCCCCGCGCCGCGACCGGCGTGGAAACGTAGTAGACCGGCGCGTCGAGTACCTCGGAGAAGCCGGCGAGCGCCGCGGTGTCACCGTCGCCCGCCCTGCGTGCCTCGGTGAGCGATGCGACGACGCCATCGGTCGGTGCGAGCCTCCGACCGACCTGGCTGCGATCCGGGTGTGCGACGATGACGTCGCCACCCGATACGAGGATTCCGTAGCCGGTGCCGAAGGGCTTGATCGCCCCGACGCGGTCGGTGAGCGTCGCGAGATCGATGTCGAGTCCGGCGATGCCCACGAACGAGTCGTCCACCCGGATCGGGCTGACGAGCGACGTGATCAGCACCTCGCGCCCGGCGACCGGATACAGGTAGGGTTCGATCCAGGCGTCACGACCGGTGCGCTGCGGGATGAGGAAGTAGTCCCCCGGTCCCTCCCTGTCGTAGTCGACGAGGGGCTCGAGGAGCGGATCCCCGCGGCCCCGGTTCCAGTAGGGGATGAAGCGGCCGCTCGCGTCATGACCCGGCGAGTTGACGAAGTCGGCGTCGCGCCCATCGAACGCGTCAGGCTCCCAGAGCGTGTAGAGGGCGAGCACGTCCGGCTCGGCGACGAGCGTCTGCCGCAGGGCGGCGGTGATCGACGCCCTGCTCGGCACGCCCTGGCTCCGCAGTCCGGCGAACTCGGCAGCCAGCGTCCGCGGGATCTGGAACGTCCGGTCGATGAACGCAGCCACCTCGGTCGCACAGCGGATCGCCGTCTCGCGCGCCCGTGTCTCGGCCTCGACGAGCGCCCGGCGGCGGGCATCGACGAGGATCCAGCCGAAGACGAGCAGGTACAGCAGGACGGTCGTCGCCAGCACAGGCACGAGCAGTCGGAATGTCAGGCTGCGGGCACTCGTCATCGCGATATTCATCGGGGCGCGTCGGTGGGCCGGCTGGTCCACGGGGGCAAACCCAATCGTACCCTCGCCGCCGCCTGCCCCCGCGTCCGGGCCGACGGTATGCTCATGACGAGGCGCGGAGGGTGAGCCGCGGCACAAGTCGTTTTTGGCCGACGGCGGCCGTTCCAAGGGAGAACACCGATGGCAGTCTCAGCTCGGCATCCGCGGCGAACGTTTCTTGGGGCGACGGCGGCGGTCACCGCGGCCGGTACGGTGCCGTTCTTCCCCTCGACGCGGCGGGCGTTCGCCAACGAGGCGGCCACCGACCGGCCGCTCGTCGGCTGCATCGGTGTGGGCAGCATGGGCACCGGCGACGCCCACGGCCACGCCCAGTTCGGCGACATCGTGGCCGTCTGCGACGTCGATTCGCGGCATGCCGAGCGCGCGAAGCACGACGAGAAGATCGGCAAGGGCAAGGCGGATGCCTACGGCGACTACCGCCGCGTGCTCGACCGGCCGGACGTCGACGTGGTGAGCATCGTCACGCCCGACCACTGGCACGTGAAGATCGCGATCGAGGCGCTCCAGGCCGGCAAGCACGTCTTCTGCCAGAAGCCGCTGTCGCTCACGCTCGAGGAGAACCGACTCGTGAGGGCCGCCGCCGAGAAGCATCCCGACAGGGTGTTTTTCATCGGCACGCAGCAGCGCAGCGACCGCGACCGGTTCATGCGCGCGGTGAACATGGTGCAGAAGGGCCTGCTCGGAGCGATCAAGAAGGTGACCGTCGGCATCAACGGGAGCCCCACCGGCGGGCCCTTCCCGGTGGTCGAGGCGCCCAAGGAGCTCGACTGGAACATGTGGCAGGGGCAGGCGCTGACCGTGCCGTACCGCGAGAAGCGGTGCCACTACGAGTTTCGCTGGTGGTACGAGTACTCGGGGGGCAAGTTCACCGACTGGGGTGCCCACCACGTCGACATCGCCCAGTGGGCGCTCCGCGAGGACGCGAAGGGCAAGGGGCCCGTCACGATCGACGGCACCGACGCCAAGCACCCGGTGCCCTTCAAGGACGGCTATCCGGAGCGGGACGACTCCTACAACACCTCGCACGACTTCGCCGTGAACTGCACCTTCCCGAGCGGCGTCGAGATGGTCGTCACGAGCCGGGGGGACAACGGCATCCTGTTCGAGGGGGAGAAGGGCAAGCTCTTCGTCAATCGCGGCAAGATCACCGGGGCGCCGGTCGAGGAGGCGTGGGACAAGGACGCCTTCGGCGACGCCGACGTCGTGACGCTCTACAAGGGCAAGCCGTTCGAGGGCCACAAGAACAATTTCTATCGCTGCATCCGCGAGGGTGGCCTGCCGGTGTCCGACGTCTTCAGCCACGTGATCGCGATGAACACCTGCCACCTGACGGCGATCGCCGCCCGGCTGGGCCGGACCATCTCGTGGGACCCGGCGACCGAGACGATCACCGGCGACGCCCAGGCCGCGGCCATGATGGCTCGAGCCCCGCGTGGCGGTTTCGAGATCCCGCGGGCGTGACCGCGCGCTCCGGCGGTCCCGCGGGCGTCGCAGGCCCGGCCTCGGCGGCCATGGGCGCCCCGTAGGCCGTGATCCTGCGACTGCTCGTGGCCGCAGCCGCTCTCGACCACCGTCAACGGTTCTTCAGGTCGAGCCAGAGCGACCGCGTGCGGGCCAGCACGGGAGCGACGTCTGCGGCGATGATGGGGTGGGTGGGCATTGCGACGTCACCCGAGAGCTTCAGCGGGCGGCTCCGCGATGAGTTCCTGGTGATGGAGATATTCGAAGACGTTCGTGATGCCCGGCCGCTCACTGTCGGCTGGAGGCATGAATACAACACCGAGCGGCCTCACAGCGCATTGGGTTGTCGGACCCCGGCCGGGTTCGC
>Ga0214917_10003399_pt1 | contig 18390 bp, 12 predicted proteins | sample LL_1208_BB_MetaG_FD_177983 | JGI IMG/M metagenome (GOLD analysis project Ga0214917, IMG submission 177983) | Freshwater microbial communities from Lake Lanier, Atlanta, Georgia, United States - LL_1208_BB | ecosystem: Environmental > Aquatic > Freshwater > Lake | place: USA: Georgia | collected...
GAGCGCCTCCACCGGCGCACCGGTGATCTTGCCGCGATTGACGAAGAACCGGCCCTCGGTGCCCTCGAAGAGGATGCCGTTGTCCCCTTCGCTCGTGATGATCATCTCCACGTCGCGGGGCATGGCCGCGCGGATCCGGAACTTCGTCGCCGCGTTGTAGCGGTCGTTCACCAGCGGATGCCCGTCCTTGTACGCGACCGGCAGGGTGTACTCGAGCGGCTCGATCCGGCTCGGGCCGGTGTCGGTCGCGCCGAGCGCCCAGCAGGCGATGTCGACGTGGTGGGCGCCCCAGTCGGTCAGCTTGCCTCCGGAGTACTCGTGCCAGTTGCGGAACGAGTAGTGGCAGTTCGAGTAGAGGGGCACGCCGCCGCCGTAGCCGACGCGGAGCTCCGGCAGGGCGCGGTACGGCACGGCGGGCGCCGGCCCGAGCCAGCGGTCCCAGTCGAGTCCCTGCGGCACGGGAGCCGTCGGGATCGCCGGCGACTCCTCCATGGCGTTGATGCCGCAGGTCACCTTCCTCACGGTGCCGATCCGTCCGGCCCGCACGAGTGCGACCGCCTGCAGGAACCGCCCGTCCGATTCGGTGCGCTGCATGGTCCCCACCTGGAAGACGCGGCCGGTTTCCTGCACGACCCGCTCGATGAGCCTGCCCTCGTCGATCGTCAGCGTGAGCGGCTTCTCGCAGTAGACGTCCTTGCCGGCCCGCATCGCCTCGACGGCGATCTTGGTGTGCCAGTGATCCGGCGTCGCGATCATGACCGCGTCGATGTCGCGGCGGTCGAGGATCGTGCGGTAATCGGCGGTCGCGTCGGGCTTGCGACCCTGGGCCTTCTCGACCTTCGCGACGTGTTCCGCGAGCACGTTCGCGTCGACGTCGGCCAGCGCGGCGAAGTCGGCGTACGGAAACGACTTGCTCGTGATCGCCCAGCCCTGGTTGCGCAGCCCGATCGTGGCGAAGACGGGCCGTTCGGAGGGGGCGTCCGCGGCGACGGTGCGGCGGGACACGGGCAGGAGAAGACCTGCCGCGGCGGCGGCGCCCTCGAGGACCTTGCGGCGGGAGACGACCATGGTGCGATGCTCCGGGGGACGGTGACGAATCAGGACAGGATGCCGTGCACGACGTTCCCGTGCACGTCGGTGAGGCGGAAGTCGCGCCCCTGGTAGGGGTAGGTGAGGCGGAGGTGGTCGATCCCCATCAGGTGCAGGATCGTCGCATTGAGATCGTGGACGTGCACGCGCTGCTCGGGCGTCACGATGTTGTAGGAGTAGTCGTCGGTCGCGCCCCAGGTGAGCCCGCCGCGCACGCCCGCGCCCGCCATGAGCATCGTGAAGCAGCGGGGGTGATGGTCGCGGCCGTAATTGTCCTTCGCGAGCGCGCCCTGCGAGTAGATCGTGCGGCCGAACTCGCCGCCCCAGACGACGAGCGTCTCGTCGAGCAGGCCGTGCCGCTGCAGGTCGTCGAGGAGCGCGGCCGTCGGCTGGTCGGTGTCCTGCGTCTGCCCGCGGATCGCCCCGGGCAGGCCGCCGTGATGGTCCCACCCCATGTGGAAGAGCTGGACGAATCGCACGCCCCGCTCGGAGAGACGCCGGGCGAGCAGGCAGTTGAACGCGTAGCTCCCCGGCCGCGCGACGTCGGGCCCATAGGATTCGAGCACGTGCCGGGGCTCGTCCTTGAAGTCGATGATCTCGGGCACGCTCGCCTGCATGCGGAAGGCCATCTCGTACTGTGCGGTGCGGGCCGCGATCTCGGGGTCTCCGACCGCGCTCGAGCGGGCGGCGTTGAGCGCGGCGATGCGGTCGAGCGTCGCGCGGCGACGGTCGCGGGTGATGCCCGGCGGATCAGCGAGATAGAGCACGGGATCGCCCGTGTTGCGGAACCGCACGCCCTGATGCTCGGTCGGCAGGAAGCCGGAGCCCCAGAGGCGGTCGTAGAGCGGCTGGTCGTCCCTGCGGCCGCTCCCGAAACTCGTGAGCACGATGTAGGCGGGCAGGTCGGCGTTCTCGCTGCCGAGTCCGTAGCTCACCCACGAGCCGATGCTCGGCCGGCCGGCGAGCTGGTGGCCCGTCTGACAGAACGTGATCGCCGGGTCGTGGTTGATCTGCTCGGTCACCATCGAACGGATCATGCACCACCGGTCGGCGTGCCGGGCGATGTTCGGCAGGAGCTCGCTGAACCACATGCCGCTCTCGCCATGCTGGGCGAAGGTGAAGAGCGAGGGGGCCACGGGAAAGTTCTTCTGGCCGCTCGTCATCGTGGTGAGCCGCTGGCCCTGGCGGATCGACTCGGGCAGGTCCTCGCCCCGGCGCTTCTCCATCTCGGGCTTGGGGTCGAACAGGTCCATCTGCGAGGGCGCGCCCGACTGGAAGAGGAAGATGATCCGCTTCGCCTTCGGAGGGAACGACGGGAACGAGGCCGCGGCTGCAGGGGCGGCCGTGGCGGCGGGGGGCTGCATCAGGCTCGCGAGCGCCGCGAAGCCGAGTCCGCCGCCGGCACCGCCGAGAAACACGCGGCGGTTGAGGGCGTCCTGCATGCGTGTGGTGGCGGTGTTCATGGGGTCACTCCCGCATCACGAATTCGTCGAGGTTGAGGATCACGTTCGCCGCGAGCGAGTACGCGGCGAGTTCGCTCGCCGGGAGGGCGTCGGGCTTCTTGACGAGGCCGACCGCGACGAATTGCTCGGCCCGGTCCGGCGCCGCGACGAACGTGGCGCGATCGGCGGTGAAGCCGTCCACGAGCGCGGCCAGCTCGTCCGGCGTGGGCCGCCGCCCGATCGCCAGCCGGAATCCATGGGCGATCCGCTCGGCGGGCGTCGTGCCCCCATCGACGATCATCCGCCTCGCGAGTCCGTGGGCCGCCTCGACGAACGTCGTCTCGTTCAGGAGCGCGAGCGCCTGCAGCGGCGTGTTCGTCCGCGACCGCTTCACGACACACGTCTCGCGATTCGGAGCGTCGAAGAGCAGCATCGTCGGCGGCGCGGCGGTGCGCTTCCAGATCGTGTACATCGTGCGCCGGTAGCGGCCCGGGCCGGTCTCGGCCTTGTAGCCGCGGAGGTCGCCGTATTTGCTCGTCTCGTCCCAGACCCCGTCGGGCATCCAGGGCCGCACGCTCGGGCCGCCGATCGCGGGCACGAGCAGGCCCGAGGCCGCAAGCGCCGCGTCGCGGACCGTCTCGCCGGGCAGCCGGATCCGCGGGGCGCGGGCGAGCAGCCGGTTGGCCGGATCCCGCGCGAGTGTGTCCGGCGTCACCGTCGCGGCCTGGCGGTAGACGGCGCTCGTGACCACGAGCTTCACGAACCGCTTCATGTCCCAGCCGTTCTCCATGAACTCGGCCGCCAGCCAGTCGAGCAACTCCGGATGGCTCGGGTACTCCGCCTGACTGCCGAGGTTCTCGCTCGTCTTCACCAGACCGGTGCCGAAGAGCCGCTCCCAGAGCCGGTTCACCCAGACCCGTGCCGTCAGCGGATGATCCCGCGACACGAGCCATGTCGCGAGCGCCAGGCGATCGGGCTTCGTGCCATCGGGGAGTTTCGGAAGGAATGCCGGCAGCCCCGCGGTCACCTGCTCGCCGCGCTTGTCGTATTCGCCGCGCACGAGCACGAACGCCTCGCGCGGCGGTCCCTCCTTCATCACCATGGCGTTCGTCAGCGAGCCCTGGAACGACTCGATGCTCTTCCTGGCGGCATCGCGCGCCGCCTCCGCCTGGCGGATCGGGCCATCCACGCTGCGGCGGTAGAATGTCGCGATCTCGGCCCTCTGCTCGGGCGAACGCCGGTCCGCCTCGATCGCGAGCGCCTCGCGCACGGCCTGTGGCAGTGTCGATCCTCCGACGCCGAGCAGTGCCGGATCGCGTGCCGAGAAGGAGAGCCTGAAGCGACCGATCGTGTGGCCCTCGAACGCCTCCTGTCGAATCCTCAGGACGAGTCGGGCGTTCTCCGGCAGAGGCACGGGCGTCGCGGGAAACACGGCGATCCGCCGGGGCTCACGCCTGCCCGGGTCGTTGCCGTCGAGCGCCCAGCCCTTGCCCTTCTCGCGCTTCGCCGCGAGGACACCTGCCGCGGGCCACCCTGACTGCTCGTACGTCGCCTCGGCCCGCACGAGGTCCACCGGCACCGCGGCGGCGTCGCCGGGGGGCTCGATCTCGGCTTCGATCGCGGTGACCACGATGTTGCCGTTGCCCGCGCGGCCAAACCCGCCTCCACCGCCGAGGCTCGGATCGGGGAACACCTCGAGCCTCAGGCCGCCGAGCCTGTCGGCGGGCACGAGCGTCTCGAACTCGTAGGTGTCCTGCGGAGGAAGCGCGCCCTCCACGAACCACGAGCCGTCCTCGCTCCGCCGGAAGCTCGCCCCGCCGACGCTCCGGAGTTCCAACGGTTCGAACGTTTCCCATTCTTCCGTGCCAGCCGCCAGGGCCGGCCGGATGGACTGCTCCCACTGCGCCACGAGCGTGTCGGTGTTCGCGATCGCCCCGGTCACCGCCGCGTCGGCATCCACGACCACCTGCTCGAGCCGGGCGAGTTCCTGCTCCTGCTCCGGCGTCGGCAGCACGTGCACCGGCTCCACGTTGCCTCCGCCGACGTGCGCCTTGCCCTGGTTCGTACCCGTCTCGGGAACGTTGTTGAACAGCGCGAAGAGCGCGTAAAACTCCTGCTGCGACAGCGGGTCGTACTTGTGGTCGTGGCATCGCGCGCACCCCGCCGAGAGGGCCATCCACGTCTGGGCCGTCGTCTCCACGCGGTCGATCACCGTCTCCACCCGCCACTCCTCGGCGATGATGCCCCCCTCGCCGTTGAGGCGGTGGTTGCGATTGAAGCCGGTGGCCACGATCTGGTCGCGCGTGGGCTCGTCGAGCATGTCGCCGGCGAGCTGGTGGATCGTGAACCGGTCGAAGGGGAGGTTGTCGTTGTAGGCCTTGATGAGCCAGTCCCGCCACGGCCAGTTCTGCCGGCTCGAATCGGTCTGGTACCCGCTCGAATCGGCGTAGCGTGCAGCGTCGAGCCACTCGATCGCCATGCGCTCGCCGTAGTGCGGGCTCGCGAGCAGCGTGTCGACGTACCGCGCGTAGGCGTCGGGAGACGGGTCGGCGACGAAGGCATCGACGTCGGCCGGCACCGGCGGCAGTCCCGTCAGGTCGAGGGCCAGCCGGCGGGCGAGCGTGACGCGGTCGGCCTCCTGGTTGGGCGCGAGCCCTTCCCGCTCGAGGCGCTCGAGGATGAAGCGGTCGATCGGCGTCTTTGGCCAGGAGGCGTCCCGCACCTCGGGCACCGCGGGGCGCTCGATCCGCTCGAAGGCCCAGTGGCCGCGGTACTCCGCCCCCTGGGCGATCCAGCGCCGGAGCACCTCGGCCTCTGCCGGCGTGATCGGCTTGTTGATCCTCGGCGGTGGCATCACGACGTCGGGATCGGTGCTCGTGACCCGTGCAAGGAGGCCGCTCGTCGCGGGATCATGCGGCACGACGGCGGTGCCGCCACTCGCCAGGCGGGCCGTCGCGTGGTCTCGCAGGTCGAGCCGCAGGCCGGCCTGGCGATCCTCGGCGTCGGGCCCGTGGCAGGTGAAGCAGCGGTCCGACAGGATGGGCCGGACGTCGCGGTTGAAGTCGACGGCGTCGTCGGCTCGGGCCGCATGGACCAGCAGCACGACCGACGTGAGCACCGCGCAGCCCGGGCATGCGGAAAATCGCGTGAGGCCGATGCTTCCCATCCGAGCGCTCCCGAGGGAACACCCGCGTCGCCGTCCACCTCGCCGGGAGTGGCACTCGCCGGAGCGGACGCGGACCTGCTCACGAGGTCGATCGGCGGGACGAGGTCGAGTGTACCGCGCCGCCGCGGCCGCGCTGCCGCCGGGCGATGGGCTCAGTCGCCGCGTCGCGACGCGCGAGGCCGCTTCCGACGCGTGCCGGCCGCCGCCGTGTCGTCAGCCTTCCCGGCGGCCTTGCCCGGCTTTCGACCGCCCGACGTTTTCCGGTCGGGCGTCGTCGCGGGGAGCGGGGCTTCTGTGGCGGCCACCTCGGTGGTCGCGGTGGTCGCGGTGGGGTCACGACGTTTTCCGCGAGATCCTTTCGCCACCGGCTCGGCCGCGGACTCCCCCGAGGGCGCGGCCACGATGATGCAGTTCTCGCCGAGGTCGAGGTCATCCTCCTCCTCGATCGGCCGCCCACGGTCGTCGAGCTTCACGTCGGCCTCGGCCGTCTTCCGCCGCGCCACGGCGAGGAGCTGTTCGTACAGCTTCGCGCGGTCGACGCCGTTGATGACCGACACCGCCGAGGCGACCTCGCCGAGGTAGCGCAGGAAGATCGAGCGGCGCTGGCCCTCCTGCGCCACACGCAGCCGCCGCCGCATGTACATCCCGAGCTTGCGGCCGACGGCCTGCAGTGCGAGCCGGATCTCCTTCTGGATTTCCGGATAGTGGGCGATCGCCTCCTTCGACTCGCTCGTGAAGGGCACCCAGACGCTCGCCACGTGCACCATGACGGTGACCGGCCCGCTCGGCAGGCTGCCCCGCGACTGCGAGAGGCCGTAGGCCCGCCAGTTGGTGGAGAGGATCGTCTGCGTGACCGCGCAGGCGGCGTGCTGGAACTGGAGCGGGACACGGTTGGCATAACGGAGCACCGTCATGCTCTGCCCCTCGTCCACGCTGACATGCTGCATCGCCTCGTGCAGTGCGTCGAGCTGCTGCTTCTTGAGCTTCGCGGGGGACTGACGCGGCGCGAGCTCGGCCTCGGCGAGGATCTTGTCCGCCCCCTCGCCGCCGACGCCCGCGAAGGTGGTGGTGAGGAACTGGCGCAGGCTCCGCGCGTCGCTCTCCCCGGCGAGCTCGCCGAGCGCCTCGCGCGTGACCCGCTGCGTGGCGACGCCGCCGCCGTAGGCGAGCGAGGCCTCGATGAGGAACGGGTTGCCCCGGTAGACGCTCGGTGGCCGTGTCGCCGCGGTGAAGAACTCGCCGGGGACCACCTGCCGCAGGCCTGCGAGGAGCCGCTGCTCACCGATCGGCACGATGCAGTCGGTGGCCGGCGGCGGGATCCGGGTCTCCTGGATCGCCTTGTAGAGGGCGTCGGCCTCGCCGCGCCCGAGCTTGCCCGTGGTCACGCGGGACGAGAGCTTCGCGGTGTCGCAGATCTTCCGCGCCGTGCCGGACGAGACCCGCGAGAACGACTGCGTGAGGAACTGGGCCAGCGTGAGCTTCGGCTGCTCCTGGAGCATCGTCACGAGCCGGCCGAGTTCGACACCGTAGGGGTGGGGCTTGATCTCCTTCGGCTCAGGCGGCAGGTCGTCGCTGGCGCGTTCGAGGACGCGATCCTGCCCGTCCGGGCCGCCGAAGTGGATGCGGGCGTGCGGGTTGGAGATCGCGGTCTGCTCGAGATATTCCTCCACGCTGCCGCGGCCGCGCTGGAACTTCGCCTCCATCTCGATCGTCACGCGCGTGCCGTGCTCGATCGGCTCGCCCCGATCGTTCGCGGCCACCCACTCGATCGAGTGCTTCCGCATGAGCTCGTCGCCACCCTTGCCCGGCGGGATGTCGACGCCCTCTCCCTTGCCGTTGAGGATCTCCGGCTGGTTCGTCTTCGTGTCGATCCGCAGCTCGTAGTAGTGCGCGGGATGCTTGCGGTCGATCTTCGAGACGATCTTCACCGGCTTGCCGGTCGTCAGCACCCCGTACATGCCGGCGGCCGAGATGCCGATGCCCTGCTGGCCGCGGCTCATCCGCAGGCGGTGGAACTTCGAGCCGTAGAGGAGCTTGCCGAAGATGAGCGGAATCTGCTTGCGGACGATGCCCGGGCCGTTGTCCTGGACGCTCATGCGATAGCGGGTGCCGCTCTCGCCGACCTGCTCGATCCGCACCCAGATCTCGGGCAGGATGCCGGCCTCCTCGCAGGCGTCGAGCGAATTGTCGACCGCCTCCTTGACGCTCGTGAGGAGCGCCTTGCGCGGCGAGTCGAAGCCGAGCAGATGACGGTTCTTCGCGAAGAATTCGCTCACCGAGATGTCGCGCTGTCCGGCGGCGAGCGCCTGGGCGGTGGCCCGCCGGCGCACGGCCTTCGGACCTGCCGTGGCCGAGCCCTCGCCGGCGTTCTCGCCCGGCGGAGGCGAGTCGTCCGCGGCGGGCAGGGCTTCGTCCGCGGCGGCCGTTCGCCCCGTGCGGCCGCGTTTTTTCGTGGGTTTCGTCGCGGTGGCCATGCTGCGATCCAGCGGGAAAAGACCTCCAGACTGTGATCGCGTCCGGAAGCCTTGGCAAGAGGGGATGACTTTGCGGGCAGTGCCCACCCGGCGGCCGGAGGCGTCCGCGGTGCCTGCGAAGGTGTGACTGTCGTGCCGGAGCGGCACGGTGCGCGGCGCGTCGGTCATCGACACGCGCGGTCGATGTCGAAACTTCCTGCGAAAGCGACGGACCACGGACGGGGCCGTCGGAACGCAGCGTGGGCGTGACAGGGAGGTGGTCGATGCGACTCGACGCAGCGATGCGGCACGGACTCGTCGCGCTGGTGTTCGCGACGACGGTGGCCGTGGGCGTGAGCCATGCCGTGCCGATCGACGGCGGGGTCGAGGGTCCGACACCCGATGTCTTCTACAACTTCTACGTGCCGCCGGTGCCGCCTCCCGGATATCCGGGGATGGGCGCCCAGCTCTACGTCGCCCCGCGGCCGGTGCCGCCGCGGGTGGGGCACACCTGGTACACGTACCCGCCGTTCATGCCGCACGAGTTTCTCTACAAGCATCGCCGCCGCTACATCCGTCCCGCCGGGGTGACGGGGTTGCGGACCGACGTGCGCGCCTACTGGTGGTGAGGAAAGGGAGTTTCATGGCTCGAATGCCCGCGTCGCACTGGCTGCCCGTGATGCTCGGGATCGCGCTCGGTCTGAGCGCGGCATCCGCCTGGGCAGGGCATCCGCCCGGCCACGGCCACGTGCGGCACGGGCACCATGCCTGCGGGCCGACGTGCGGGTGCCCCATGTGCATCCCGGGCTGCGAGCCGCTGTGTGGACATCACCACTGCGACGGGCACTGGCTGCACCACGACGTCTACGAGAAGCGCTACTTCCTCCGCAGCCAGGGGAAGAGCTGGCACAGCGCCTGGTACGACCCTGCCGAGGGGCGGCCGATCGCGCTCGTGGTGCCCCCGACATCCGAGTTCCAGACGCAGTACGCGTGGGGCGTGCCGAGTTCACGCGTGGCGCCGATCTACCACCAGTTCCGTCGGCCCTATCCGGGGCCCGGCGCGGTGCCCGGCGGAGGCGGACGCTTCCTGCCGACGCCGAACCAGCCGAGCGACACGGTGCAGTTCGGAGTGAACGCGGTCCGCGGGCCGTGGGGGGCGTACTGAACGACGCGGTCGCACGGGGCACCGGGGCACCGGGGCGCGGGCGACCGGGCCGCGAGCCCCTCACTCGCCGTCCACGCGCTGCCGGGCGAGCGCCGCCCACGGGCTCTCCGGCGCGAGCTCGAGGAACCGCGCGAGGTGATGATGCGCCTCGTGAGGCCGGCCCGCCTCGCGGAGCACCCCCGCGACGTGCCAGTGTGCGTCGGCGTAGTCGGGCTCCTGACGCAGCACGCCCTCGAGGGCGGCCAGCGCCAGCTCGTGGTCGCCGAGTTCCGCGAGGACACACGCGAGGCTCGTGCGGGCCCGCAGGTGTTCGGCGTCGACCTCGATGACGGCGTAGTAGCGCTCGCGGGCCGCGGTCAGGTCCCCCGCCCGGTAGAGCAGTTCAGCCAGCATGAAGAGCACGGGTGCCGACGGGCCCGCCGCCTGGAGCACGGCCCGCAGCGCCTCCGCCGCCTCCACGAATTCGCCGGCGGCCTCGAGGTCATCGGCGAGGTCGAGCATCTCGACCACGATGTCGTCGTCGGCCGGACCGTCGTCCTCGGCCTGTCGGGCGCCCGCGTCGCGCAGGGAGACGCACGGGTCGCCGTCCGCCACGTCCGCATCGTCGACGCCGGCGTAGAACGTGAACTGCAGCTGGCCGCCGGCCCCGAGCAGTCGGTCGCCGGAGCGGAGGCTGAGCCGGCGGCCGTCGGCGACGATCCGGTCCGCCAGCGGCGCGGCCGCGGCGAGGTCGCCGGCGGCGAAGTCGGCGAGCTTGACGTCGATCTCACGGAGCGACAGCCCGGCGGCCAGCAGGCGGGCGTAGTGCCGGCCCGCGACGAGCTGCGGGAAGTCGAACCACTCGAGCGATCCGGCCCGACGGACCGGCTGCAGGAGGCCTCCCCGCACCCAGTGACGCACGGCCGCCGGCGGCACGCCGAGCACGTCCGCGATGAGGGCCGTGGTGTAGAGACGGTGGATTCCGGGCGATTCGTCACCGGGCGCGGCCGCGGCGTCGGCCTCGGCGAGTCCCGCCCCGTCGGTGGGCCCGTGCGCGTTTGAGCGGTCGTCCCTGACCCTGCCCGACATCGTGCTCTTTCCTTTCTGGACGAGGCTGGACGCGCTGCGCCGGACCAGCCGCGCCAGACCAGTGCGCCGGACCAGTGCGCCAGACCAGCTTCGCCGGATGACGTGCGCGCACGTCGCGTCATGCGATCCGCGCCCGCCCGCCCCGGCGCAGCGGGAATCTACCCGCGACCGCGCGGCGCGTCCACGGACCGAATCCCTGCGTGTCGCGCCGACGCGGTGGGCACGGTCGCGATCCAGCCCTCGAGCGCGTCGAGCGCACGTGGCAGCCCGAATCGGGGCAGGGCCGCCGCATGGGCCGCCTGCATGCCACAGATCACCGCATCGAGCAGGTCACCGGCCGCATCCGCCACGATCCGCCGTGCGAGCGCGGGCCGCAGCGACACCCGCACGTCGAGGCCGGCGGCGCCATCCGTGAGCGCCTCGAGGATCGTGCGGCGGCGGCGTGCCCGCTCGCGGGTGCGGCCCGCGCTGGCGTCGCTCTTGTACGGCTGTCGGCAGACGCGCCGCGCCGTGAACGCGGGATAGGCCTCGAGCGCGATCCGGCCCGCAGCCGTGCTGCGGCGGGCGGGGTGGCGGTGTGCGGGAAACGCGAGCCCGGCGTCGAGCATGCGGCCGATCCCGGCGTGCATCATCCAGGCCACCGGCGGATTGGCCCAGCGCATCGCGGGACTCGAGCCGGCCGGCCTGTCGGTGCGCCGCCACGCGAACTTCGACCCCGCCGGTCGTGCGTCGCACCAGCGTCGGAACGCATCGCGCAGCACCGCGCGCGGCAGCCCGCAGTAGTGCCGCACGAACGCGGCCCACGTGTTCGGCCAGCCCTCGTGTTCCACGAGCATCCGCGGCTGACCGAAGGGGAGATCGAAGCCGCCGACCCACGGCCCCGGCGTGGCGAGGAGCGTGTCGAACGCCGCGAACGACGTCAGTTCGAGCACGTCCTCCACCGCCCACGTCGGCAGCGGCCGCGTCGCGAGCCAGTGGCCGCGTGCCGCGGTGATCGGCTTGCGGGCGCAGGGCGCGGAGGTGAAGTCGACGCCGAGGAAGAGCGCGCCCTCGGCCACGCGTCCGCCCCCGCGGCGGGTCGGGCTCACTCCGCGAAGGGCCGTCGGGACGGCTCGGAGGCGGTGGGGAAGTCGGCCGGCACCGGCAGCGTGACCGTCTTCGTCGCGGCCCACTCGCAGCCGCGGACGAGTGTCGTCAAAAAGCCGATGCATTCGTGGGACTCGTTGGCATGCCCCATCGGCGTGTGGAAGACGCGTCCCTCGCCGTACGCGATCGTCATCATCATCGGCTCATGCCGCTTCGTGCGCGGCGAGTAGGCCGTGGCGAGGACCTGCATCCGTTCGGCCGGTCCCCGCAGGCTGTCGTAGAGCTCGTCCGGCGCGTGCATCCAGGTGGCCGGCATGCCCGTGGTGATCGGGTGCTGCGTGTCGCGGATCACGACGGCGAACGGAGCCTGCGGGCCGTGCGCCCCGCCGCGCCCGGCGGACGTGTCGCGGACGAGCGTGCCGTCGTCGGTGTAGTAGACGTAGGGACCGCTCCGCTCGTCACGGCCGCCCCAGCCGCCCAGCCCGATCATCTCGTTGTAGGCCGGCCAGTCGGGGAACGAATTGTCGGCCGCGTGCACGACGACGAAGCCTCCGCCGCCGCGCACGTAGGCCTCGAAGGCCGAGCGGGTCGCCGCGGGCCAGGCCGTCGCGCCGTGGCCGAAGTTGCTCACGACCACGTCATAGTCGCCGAAGGCGGGCGCGAACGACGGATCCTCGCCCCGCGGTGCGTGGGTCGCCACGTCGGCCGTGAACCGCCCCGAATCGACCAGGGCCTGCCGCATCATGCGGGTGGTGGTGGGCCAGTTCCCATGATTGTTCTGACCGTCGACGATGAGGGCCCGCAGCGTGTCGGCCGCCGGGCAGGCGACCGTCGCGCCGACCACGAGCAGGGCGGCGCCGATCCGCAGCATGGCGACCGACGCGCATGCCCCCTGAAGAAACCCTGTCATGGCGGACACTCCCGATGGAGGGGCGTGGCCGGAGCCACCCCTGCGAACCCGCGGACGCCGGGAGAGCGTATCAGGTCGACTGGGCGCGAAGCACGTCGCGGGACGAGGTGCGGCCCGACGTGTCGGCGGCGGGCACGTCGCGCGTCGAACCCGCCGGCTGGGGCGGGAACACGACCGGCCCCGGAGGCGCCACGGTCGGCTCGGGGGAAACGGCGGCGGCGGGCTCGGCGGCCGGCTGCGGGATCGGCTGGATCGGCCTCAACGACTCGACACCGGTGGCGGCCCGCTCGGCGGGCTGAGTGTCGGTGGCGCTGGCCGAGCCGGTCCGCGGATCGACATGCTCCCGCTTCGAGGCACCCCAGCCCTCCTCGGCCTCGGCCGGCGCGCTCGCGTCGGCGGGACGGTCGCTGTAGGTCTTCACGGGTGCACGCGCGTCCGCCGCGGTGTCGGCCGCGGTGGTCGGCGAGCCGGCGACCGTCGTGGACGGGCCGGACGTGCTCGCGGCCGGCGGCAGCGACGGGGCGGGAATGGTGGCCGGACGTGCGGCAGCCGCGGGCAGCGCGGGTGCGGCCGACACGGGCGTGGCGGCGGGGATCGGATTGCCGCACGCGTCGAGCGGCACCCGCAGGACGACGGTCCGCGGCGTTCGCTCGGTGTAGGTGTACGGCACCCGCTTGGCGACGACCCGCGGCACCTGCATGCTCCGCTGCTCGGTGACGACCTTCATCACCTGCACCTGCACCGGCTCCACCTTCTCCTCGGTGACCATGCGACACACCTGCACGGGCACCTGCCGCACCTGCTCCTCCGGCACCATCTTCATGACGGTGACCGGGACCTTGTTGTCGATCCGCTCGACCACCTTCCGGACGGTCTGGACCGGCACCTGCCGCACGGCGGTCTCCGCGACCATCTTCATCGTCTGGACCGGCACCTGCTGCACCACCTGCTCATCGACGTAGCGGACCGTCTGCACCGGCACCTCCTGCGTGACGACGCGATTGACGTAGGTCGTCTGCGGCACCTGCACCGGCGTGTAGGTCGGCTGGTAGGACCGGTTCACCTGATTGACCACGGCGCCCGGCGTCATGACCCACGTCGGCCCGCCACGCTGCCAGGCGGCGAGTCCGGTCAGCGGATCGACGGTCCAGCCGCTGGGCGTCCACGCGAGGGACGTCGTTCCCGGGGTGACCATCGGCGTCACGGTGTCGACGGCCTGCGTGCCGACCGAGTAGGCGGTGTGCATCGTCGTGACCGGCTCGGTCACGGTGACGTTCTGCTGCTGCACGCTCGTCTCGTAGACCGGCTTGCGGACGGTCGTGACCTGCTGCTGGACGACCGTCTCGTAGACCGGCTTCATCACGGTGTACTGCTCGTCGCGGGTGCTCGTCTCGACGACGTCGCGCGCCACGTCGTAGCTGCGATCCTCGACGACCGTCTCGTAGACGGGCTTCATGACCGTGGTGCGCTCCTCGCGGGTCTGCGTCTCCCAGACCGGCCGCTGCACGGTGTAGCGACGCTCCTGCGTCTGCGTCTCCCACACGGGCTTCTGCACGGTGTACGTCTTCGTGTCGTACACGGTCTCGTAGACCACGCGCTCGGCCGTGACCTGCCGCTCGTCGTAGACGGTCTGGTAGTCGAGGCGGTAGGTCTGCGTGGGCACCGGCGCGGATGCGACGACGGAGCCGCCGCAGCACTGGGCCGACGCGACGCGCATCACCGGAGCCTGCGGCGCGACCACGAGGGCCGTGCAGAGGATCGAGACGGAGCCGCGCAGAAAACTCGTCCGGGCCGTCCGGGCGCCGACGTGTGCCATGAGCATGTTCCTCCTGACGAAAGACACGAGCGAGCCTAACCAGCCGTACGCGGGCTTCAAGCCGGAGGTTGAGGAAAAATCCCGTCGAACTCCGGGATTTTCGCTCATGCGACCCGCATGCGCGTCACGACCGGTCCATCTTACGGACGCGGGAAAGCGAGGGATCGGCAGGACCCGCGCGGCGGCGATCGGCGGGTGGCGGGCTGCGGAGAAGCCGAGGGGCGCGCGGGGGGCGTGCCCTGGGAGGGACCGGGAACCCGGGCGGCGCCGGTCGGTTGAGCGGGCGTCACTTCAGGCCGGGGCGGCGATCGAGGGCCCCGCGCACGCCGAGCTGCTCGGGGTGCCGGGCGATCTTGTCGGTGAAGACCCGCACGTCGTCGACGATCGGACGGAGTTCCTGCGTCAGCTTCCGCACGTTCCCGACCGCGAGGGCGAGGTCGTCATAGACCGCCGGGTCGCGCACGAGCTTGCCGAGCGTGCCCTCCGACTCGTTGAGCGCGTGGGTGAAGGCCACCGCCTGCTGGAGCACCTCGTCGAGCCGGCCGATCGTCTTGTCCACCTGGGCCACCATGCCGGCCCCGCGTTCACCGAGCGGCTTCGTCAGGCCCTCGAGGTTCCGCAGGTTGCGGTCGGCGGTGTCGATCGTCGCGCCGATGCCCTTGACGCTTGTGCGGAGATCGGTGAGCACCTCCGGCAGTGTCGCGAGCGTGGTCTTCAGGTTCGAACGCGTGGCCGGATCGCCGATCACGTCGTTGATGTTCGCCATCGCGGTGCTGAACGAGTCGAGCGTCGCCTCGGTCTTCTGCACGAGCCGTGTGAACGAGTCGTCCTCGCCGAGGAGGATGCGGTCGACGGCCGCCGAGAGCTTCGTGACCGACTCGCTCGCCTGCGTCAGGGAGTCGAGCGCGGCGCCGACCTTCGGCTCGAGCGTGGCGAAGACCTCGAAGGGATCGCGGGAGACGGCGCCGACGAGCACCTCGCCCGGCTCGACCCGCTGCCGCGGGGGGACGACGCGGCCGGGCACGAGCTGGATCTCGGCGTCGCCCAGGAGCGTCGTGGCGATCCGCGGCTGCTCGTCGCGGTAGACGGGCACGTAGGAGTCGACGTCGGCGGTCACGCGCACGCCGCCGCGCTCGTCGAGCATGACGCTCGACACGCGGCCGACGAGGATGCCGTTCTTGCGCACCGGGGTGCCGGGCGCGATGCCGCGGGCGTCGATGAAGCTCATCCGCACCGGATAGGTCGCCTGCACGAGCGAGGGGAGGTCGCCGAAGAGCACGATGAGGATGCCCGCGATGATCGCCGTCGCGAGCACCACCACGCCCACCCGGAACTGCATCACGCGGTCGCTCATCGGGAGTCCTCCGTGTCGTCGCCGTCGTCCCGTCCGCCGGCCGCCGCGAGCCCCTGCTCCTCGCGCAGTTCGTCGAGGCGACCGCCGGCCCGCCCCTCGACGAACTGCCGCACGCGCGGGTCGCGGCTGCTCGCGAGCCGGTCGGGGGTGCCGTCGAAGACGATCTGCGGCTCGTCCGGCCGGAGCCGGGCGACCGGGTAGAGCATCACGATCCGGTCGGCCACCTTGCGGGCGGTGTGCATGTCGTGCGTGACCACGACGCTCGTCACGCCGGGCCGGCGCCGCACCCGCAGGATGAGCTCGTTGATCACGTCGCTCATGATCGGATCGAGCCCGGTCGTCGGCTCGTCGTAGAGGATGAGCTGCGGGTCGAGGGCCAGCGCCCGCGCGAGTCCCGCGCGCTTGCGCATGCCACCGGAGACCTCGACGGGCTTCTTCGCGAGGGCCGAGCGGGGCAGCCCCACCTCGTCCACGAGCGACTCGACGATCGGGCGGATCTCCCCCTCCGACAGCCGCGTGTGCTCGCGCAGCGGAAAGGCGATGTTGTCGGCGATCGAGGCGGAGTCGAAGAGCGCGGCCCCCTGGAAGACGAAGCCGTAGCGGGTGCGGAGGTGGGCGAGCTGCCGGTCGCCGAGCCGCCCGAGCGAGCGCCCGTCGAAGCGGACGTCGCCGCCACTGGGGCGCACGAGACCGATCATGCTCTTGAGCAGCACCGTCTTCCCGCAGCCGCTCTCGCCGAGGATGACCAGCGTCTCGCCGGCGTCCACGTCGATCGCGATGTCGCGCAGCACCTCGTGCGGCCCGAAGCGCACGGTGAGCCGGTCGACCTGGAGCAGGGGAGGGGCTGCCTGGTCGGCGGCGGACGACGGTGCGGTGGCGGCGGCGGGCATGGGGTCACAGCAGGCGGCGCGGCCCGTCGGGATGGATGAAGTCGTGGAGATGGTTGAGCCCGATCCCGAGGAACAGGTCGAGCACGAGGATCAGCACGAAGGAGTGGACGAACGCGTTCGTCGCCGCGCGGCCCACCCCCTCGGCCCCCGGCGCGCAGTGGAAGCCGTGGTGGCAGCTCACCAGCGCGATCGCGGCGCCGAAGAAGAAGCTCTTCGAGATTCCCATGAGGAAGTCGAAGGCATCGACGTAGGCCCGGGAGTTCTCCCAGTAGTGGTGGTAGTCGATGCCCAGCACCAGGTGGGAGTAGAGGTAGCCGCCGAGCACGCCCATGAAGTCGGCCATCACCGTGAGCGACGGAATGAGCACCAGGCAGCCGAGGAAGCGGGGCACGACGAGGTAGTAGATGGGGTTGGCCCCCATGCTCTCGAGCGCGTCGATCTGCTCGGTGACGCGCATCGTGCCGAGCTCGGCGGCCATGGCGCTGCCCACCCGGCCGGCCAGCATCGTGGCGGCGAGCACCGGACCGAGCTCGCGCACGAGCGAGAGATTGATCACCGAGCCCAGCCGCGTCTCGAGGCCGAGCGACTTGAACTGCGCGTAGCTCTGCACCGCGAGCACCATGCCGATGAAGAGCCCCGTGAGCGCCACCACCGGCAGCGACATGACGCCGATCTGGTAGAAGCTCGGCAGGAGCACCTCGCGTCGCTGCCGCCGCGCCACGATCCAGCCGAGGGTCCGCAGCGCGAAGAGCACCACATCGCCGATCGACGCGACCCAGCCGATCGCGAGTTCGCCGAGGTCGGCGACCCGGTCGGCGAGCCAGCCGGCGATGCCCGGCGGAGAAACGGCGGTGGCGGCTGGGGCTGGCATGGGCGCGCGAGGACCGACGGGGCGCAGGCTGGACCGTGCCGCTTTTATCGGTTGGGCGGATCGGGAAACGTGAGCAGGGCGTGCCGGTTCTGCCAGGGCCTGCGGGCCGCGTGTCGACCGCCGCCGCGGGCGGGAACCGGCCCGGCAGGATGGGTATGCTGCGGCGACCAGCCGAGTCGTCGCGGTCGACGGCCGGTCACCACCTCGGGGAGGAGCGGCAGATGGCAGGACCGAATCGTGGCAGCGGGCGCACCGCGTCGTGGCGACACCTTGGGTTGTGGGGGCTCGTGGCGTGGTTCTTGGGAGCGGCAGCCGCCGTCGCGGCGCCGGGCGACGGCCCCGCCCGGCTCCTCGTCGTGAGCGTGACGACAGGGTTCCGCCACGCGTCGATCCCCGTCGCCGAGGCGGCGCTCGAGGAGATCGGCCGCGAGTCGGGGCTCTTCCACTGTGCCTTCCTCCGACAGCCGGAGGGCCGTCCCCCGCAGCCCCGTGCCCCCCAGCGCAAGGACGACGAGGACGACGCCGCCTGGAAGGCGAGGCAGGCCGTCCATGCGGCCGAGATGGAGTCGTTTCGTCGCGCCGACGAGGTGTGGCAGCAGGCGCTCCGCGACCAGTTCGCCACGGCGTTCGCCCCCGCGGCCCTCGCCGAGTTTGACGGCGTGATCTTCGCCAGCACCACGGGGAATCTTCCGATCCCCGACATCGACGCCTTTCTCGGCTGGCTGCGCGGCGGCAAGGCGTTCGTCGGATTCCACGCCGCAAGCGACACGCTCAAGGCGTCCGACGCCTACTGCGAGATGGTGGGCGGGCACTTCGCGGGCCATCCCTGGAACGCCGGCGGCGAGCATGCCTTCGTGGTGCACGAACCGGGGCACCGCGTCGTCGGCATGTTCCCCGAGCGATTTCGCTGGAAGGACGAGATCTACCAGTACGACGCCCGCTACGCGCCGGAAAACCTCCGGGTGCTCGTGAGCCTCGACATGGCGGCGAGCACGCCCAAGGAACCGTGGCACGTGCCCGTGTCGTGGGTGCGTGACTACGGGAAGGGCCGCGTCTTCTACACGAACTTCGGCCACAACG
>Ga0214917_10003401_pt1 | contig 18389 bp, 14 predicted proteins | sample LL_1208_BB_MetaG_FD_177983 | JGI IMG/M metagenome (GOLD analysis project Ga0214917, IMG submission 177983) | Freshwater microbial communities from Lake Lanier, Atlanta, Georgia, United States - LL_1208_BB | ecosystem: Environmental > Aquatic > Freshwater > Lake | place: USA: Georgia | collected...
ACCTTGGCGGTGGAGCCACTGCCGGCTTGATACACAAGCCGGCCATGCAAATGGGTTGGTAAACCCTGGCGCAAACGCCGGAATGCAGGTTCCTCCATGGGGGTTTCGAGAGCAATATTTGGTTTTTCCGGCTTGATGCGGGCAAAACCACAGCGTTTGGCCAGTAGTTTCAGCTCCATCACCTGAAGTAGTGATTGCACCGCTGCCGGCAGGGCGCCGTAGCGATCAATCCAATCACTGGCTAACTGCAGCAATGCTTCACGGCTGATGCAATCAGCCGCTGCCCGGTAGGCCGCTAGTTTTTCATCTGCCTCCGTAATCCAATCAGCAGGGATAAACGCTGTAATTGTTAAATCAATCTGGGTTTCATCTACCGCTGGGATGTCTTGGCCGCGAATCTCAGCCATTTCCTCCTGCAGCATTTCCATATAAAGATCGAAGCCGATCGTTTCCATCTGGCCGCTTTGCTCCACCCCAAGCAAATTGCCCACACCGCGGATTTCCATGTCTCGCATGGCTAATTGATAACCACTGCCAAGTTGGGCAAATTCCTGAATTGCCCGCAGCCGTTGACGGGCCGCTTCTGTGAGGGAAGCATCGCCTGGATAAAACAACCAGGCATGGGCCTGGATTCCGCTTCTACCCACCCTGCCCCGCAATTGATAGAGCTGGGCTAACCCAAATTTCTGGGCATCTTCCACCAGGATTGTGTTCACCCGTGGAATATCAAGCCCACTTTCAATAATTGTGGTGCAAAGCATTAAATCCGCTTCGCCTGCATTAAATGCAACCATGGCGCTTTCTAATTCGCCCTCCTGCATCTGGCCATGGGCCACCAATAAACGCAAACCGGGCAACATTTGCCTCAACTGCCCTGCAACTTCCTCTATACCTTCCACCCTAGGTACCACATAAAAAACCTGGCCGCCGCGATCCAGCTCTTGGCGAATTGCACTGCGAACCGCCTCTTCATCCAAGCAGGCGAGATGGGTTTTAATTGGCCTGCGCAGGGGTGGCGGCGTAGTTATCAAGCTCATCTCCCGCACTCCCGATAAACTCATATAAAGGGTGCGGGGTATGGGGGTTGCCGACAGGGTTAACACATCCACATCCTTACGTAAAACCTTAATCTTCTCTTTTTGGGTAACACCAAAACGTTGTTCTTCATCCACCACGAGTAAACCCAATTGCTTAAATTGTGTGCCTTTGGCTAATAATTGGTGGGTGCCAACAACTATATCGATAGCTCCTTCCTGCAGGCCAGCGAGGATCTCCTTACGCTCAGCTGTTGTGCGAAAGCGATTTAACAATGCAACTTTTAATGGGTAGGGGGCATAACGTTCACTAAGGGTGCGCCAGTGCTGTTGGGCTAGCACGGTTGTGGGCGCCAATAGGGCGCATTGTTTACCGGCGGTTACCGCCTTAAAGATTGCGCGAATAGCCACTTCTGTTTTACCAAATCCCACATCACCACACACCAAGCGATCCATCGGCTTTGCTATTTCCATATCGCGCTTCACATCAGCAATTGCCTTTACTTGATCAGGGGTTGGCTCATAGGGAAATGAATCCTCTAATTCCAGCTGCCATGGGCCGTCAACAGGGAAGGCAAAACCTGGAGATTCAAGCCGTTCGGCGTATAACTTCACTAAATCAAGGGCCACCTTGCGCACGGCCTTGCGGGCACGCTCCTTTGCTCTAGCCCAGGCGATACCGCCCATGCGATTTAGTTCTGGCGGTGCATCTGTGCTTGCTCTAAAACGGCCAAGGCTTCCTAATTGATCAGCTGCTACCCGTAATAAACCATCGGCATATTGCACTACTAGGTAATCGCGAGCATCCCCAGCAATAGCAAGTTTTTCTAATTTTAAAAATCTGCCAATGCCATGGTTGCGATGCACCACAAAATCGCCGGGTTGCATCCGATTTGGATCAACAGTTCGGCTGGCTGCCCTACGCCGGCGCCGCACATAACCACTGGCTGTGAGATTATGTTGGCCAAAAAATTCCCGATCAGTTATTAATACCAAGCGCCAGGCGGGAAGCTGTAGGCCCTCCAGCTCAACATTAGCTTTAGTTTTTAATGCAATCGGCGTATTCTGCTCAATTAAACGCTCTATAGCTGGAAAATCATGGGGGTTTGGAATAAACCTACTAATGCAATTATGTTCCTCTAATAAGGCAACAGCCCGCGATGGCTGAGCCGAGAGCAACCAAACCCGCGCCTTATCTTGTTGAAAACCCTTAATTAATCCAGCTAATTTACCAAACTGATTTGGATAGGCGGTAACCGATCTGCTCGCTAGTTCAAAACTATTTGGATGGTTATCTGTTTCTGCTAATTCGGCGAGATCAAAACCGGCGAATGCTTCCAGTTGAGCAAGGGCAGCAGCAATTGGTTTATGTAAACAATTAGGCAGTAGTGATGCAGCCAGCTGCGCTGATTCATCTTGATAATGTTGTTCAACATGGTTGAACCACTGTTGGCCATGGGCTAAAAGTTGCCGCCGTTCATCTACGGCCACCAGGGTGTGTTCAGGCAGGTAATCAAGCAATGAACTGGGTTCATTCCAGGCCAAACCCATTAGGCGCCGCATACCCTCAGGGGTACCCCCTGCCAATAACTGTTCCATTGCCTCTGGCTGGAGCAACTGCTCAAGGCCATCTGGTAATTGCTCCCGCAGGGCTTGCGCCACCAGTGGGCCATAGCTGGTTGGGGTGAGCCGCACCAGTTCCACCCCATCGAGGGAGCGTTGGGTGCCGGGATCAAATTCCCGCAACTTATCTAGATCATCCCCAAAAAATTCAAGCCGCACCGGCAATTCAGCACTAACCGGAAAGAGATCAACAATGTCGCCGCGGCGACTCCAGGTGCCTTCCTGTTCGATCGTTGCTACCCGTTCATAGCCAAGCCGCGCCAGGGTTTCGCCCAATTGCTCCAGGTTTACGCAATCACCTTTACGCAAGCTCAGGCATTGTTCGGCCAACACCGCAGGCGGTGGCAGGTGGGGTTGTAAAGCCCTTTCACTTGCAACAATTGCCCCGCGCCAACTGCGCTTGCCGGCGCCATCAATGGCAAGCAATTCACTTAAAACCTGCAGTTGCCCCCAGGTGATTTCACTGGTGGGATCAAAACCCTCGTAGGGGGAACCCTCACTGGTGGGATATAGCTGAGTGGTGGGCCAACCCATTAACTCCAATAGGGCAGCCCAACGGCCCGCCTCCTCAAGGGTGGGCACCACCACCAATAAAGGGGCGCCTTCGCAGCAGGCCAGTGCTGAAGTGGTTAGGGCCCTAGCCGCTCGGCTGGCACCCTGCAACCGCAAGCGATCTGGCCTGCGGATGCGCTCCAACACCTCTGCCGTAAGCGGCACCTGCTCCAGCTGGCGCACCAGGGCGGTTAGAGGCATTGAAAATTGCACTGCACAGCTGCAGATCTTCGCAACTGATCAAGCCGTTTGGGGGGATGGGGCATTCAGCAGCAGTTGCTGCAGGGATTGGTTGAACTCCTGCAACTGCTCATCACTGAGTTGCTGTCTACTGGTTTGATTGAAATGTTCCACCAAAAAAGCACGACCCTCCTCTGCCCCCCATGCCAATTGACCCAGCAATTCATCACTGGTTTTAAGCAGTGCTGGGCGCAGCAGGGGCAGGGCTGCTGTGGTGGGCTCCAAGGGTGGCTCCAGAATTCGCAATGCTTTTAGGTAGGCCACTAAATCGCCATAACGCACTAAACGACTGCGACTGCTGTGGCCAAAGGCCCGTTGCAGGTATTGCCCCTCCTTGCTGCGATCCCAATTGAGCCGTTGCAATTCCATTTCAACGGCGGTGAGCTCTTCACTCCAATCCTCAGGTTCTGGGGTTGGTTCTGGTGATGGTTCTGGGGTTGGTTCGGAAGCGGGTTCGAGGGCTGGTTCAACTGCCACTGCAACTGGTGCCGGGGCAGTTGGGTTAGCAAGCCGTTGCTTCAAACGAGCTAAGGCGCGGTCTTCCGCCTGCTCTGCCCCTGGGGCCTCACCAAGGGCAGAAATCAGCACCCCGCCACTGCTGCAACTCACGCGCACCACCACCCTTTGGCCATCGGCATGGAGCAAATCCACCTGGGTGGCTAAATCAGCTCGCATATTTCTGATCCACTTTTCTGCTTGGAGCGGCACCCATGCTTTCTAAGCTGCAGCGATGGAAGCTTCAAGCCTTGATTCCCTAAAGCCTCTGATTACAGCAGCAGACCAATGGCATGAGGTGCTGCTGCTGCTGCCGGTATTGGTGGGATTGGAGGTGGTGCTATCAGCCGACAACGCCATTGCCCTGGCTGCAATCGCCAAGGGCTTAAAAAGCCAAAACCAACAAAAACAAGCGCTCAATCTAGGTTTAGTTTTTGCCTTGTTTTTTCGAATTAGCTTGATCCTTGTATCCCGCTGGGTTCTAGGATTTAAACCATTAATGGCCGCAGGCGCTGCATATCTACTCTGGCTTTGCGCTGATCATTTTATCAATAATTCATCGCAAGTAGAATTGCCAGAATCTGAATTATTAAGTTCCGAATCAATAAGCTCTGAATTAATAAGCTCAAATTTATTAGATTCTAAATCACTTGAGAATAAATCAACAAATGAATCATTAAATAACTCCACCAATTCAATATTCCCCGATAATTTATTTGGATTTGATCGCAAATTAGCTGGCACCGCGATCAGCATTGCCCTCACCGATCTTGCCTTTTCCCTTGATAGTGTAGCCGCGGCCGTTGCAGTTAGCGATAAGTTGTGGCTTGTTATAACCGGTGGCATAATTGGTGTGGTGGCACTTAGATTAAGTTCTAATTTATTTATTGAACTATTAAATAATTACCCGAGGCTGGAAGCAGCAGGCTACATAGCCGTTGGCTTGGTTGGCATTCAGTTATTTGTGCGTGTGTTTTGGCCTTATATCGAATTACCGCAATGGTTATTACTAAGCCTGGTGGGTCTGTTATTCCTATGGGGATTCACCAACCGCCGCAAACTATGCTGAAGCGGTTGGAGAGGTAGTTCATGGGTCCATTGCACTGCCCCATCTGCATTGGCCTTGGCCTTGTGAGTTTTGCCCGCTGTTTGGCTTGGAGCCGGTTGATCTGGGCCTGATCAGCTGAGTTGCTGCAATAGATTTGAACCACAGGCTGGATTTTTACCCTCCAATTGAGCACTGCGCACCAATAGGGGGCAACCGCCTGTGGCGATCACCATGCCAAGGCCGTTTATGGCCTTTAGCGCTGTTCCAGGGGTTGCTTTTGGCCACTGCTGTTTTGTTAATTCAGCCGCCTCAGGGCTCAACTGCCCAGCTAAGCGCTGCACCAGTGGTTCAGTAGCGAGCAATTTCAAGCGTTTGCCACGCCAATCGCAATGCACACCGGGATAAAAAGCCATCACCTGGCGATGTAATTGCAGGGCCGGCTGCTGCCAATCAATTTGATAATCAGCCTTGGTAATCATGCGGGCATGGCTTATGCCCTCAGCAGCTTGGGGCTTAAGGCTGAAATTGGCACTGCTAATCAACGGCAATGCTTCAACCATTAATTCAGCTGTGAGGCAGCTGAGGCGCTCCCCCAGTTGGCTGGCATTTTCCAATAAACCGATGCCAACGGATCGCTCTAGAAGCACTGGCCCCGTATCTAAACCCTCTTCCATGGCCATGATTCCCACGCCGGTTTCGCCGTCGCCTGCCATCAAGCTCCATTGAATCGGCGCCGCCCCGCGCCAACGGGGCAGCAGGGAACCATGGCCATTCCAAGAGCCATAGCTGGGCGCAGCCAACACTTCCGGAGGCAACAACTGGCCATAGGCCACCACGATGTTTATGTCTGCCCCAAGGGCAGCAATGGCAGCCTGGGTGTGGGGTTCCTTGCGAATCCGTTCCGGGCTAAAAATTGGAATTGGTTCAGTTGTTTGCAGTTGTAAAGCCCGCGTTTTTACAGCTGATGCCTGCAATGCCCCACCCCTGCCGCGGCGGCGATCGGGTTGGGTAACCACACCAACAATTTGATGGCCGCCATCAAATATGGCCTCAAGGGTTGGTACGGCGTAGGCGGGGGTGCCCCAAAACAACACCTTCACAGCAATAAAGGCAAAATCAAGTTGCTTAAGGAATCAGGCTTCACCAGTTATCGATAAACCTTCAACCCACACATGGGGGCAGATTCCACCCGGTGTAACTAATGGTTCCCCCTCTAGGGCAAGGATTGAATTCAAAACGGTGCGAATGTCTCCTGCCACTGTTGCTGCTTCAATCGAATGGCGCTCGCCATTTTTAACAAGCCAACCATCAAATGGCAGTGAAAAGGAACCCTGGCTTGCTTTAACACCTGCATGGAGGGCAGAGAGGGAATCGATCCACACAACCCCATCGGCTTTATGGCGATTTAGATGGTTATCACCAACGCCAGCACCAGGGGTGGGGGCAACCACAAACCAATCTGGGCCAACACTCACCTTGGCGCCCATGCCCGCATGGCCGGTGGGGGCCACACCAAACTGCCTGGCGGTGCCTTCGCTGTGCAAGAAATGAGCCAAATTACCAGCTTCAATGAGAGTTAATGGTGCCGTTGGTGTGCCCTCACCATCAAAATTGGAAGCACCAAAATTTGCGCTGTGGAGCGGATCATCCCAAAGATTTAAAAATGGCACCGCCAATGGTTTACCAAGGGAATCACGGTTAGACAAACTCAAGCCATCAAGTACGGCCCTTGCATTAAAAATATTGCTAAATGCACCGATCAAATCAAGGAATGCCTCTGGGCTAAATATGCAGGTGTAATGGCCTGTATCAATGGCGGAATAATCGAGATGGCTAATGGTTAATTCAGCTGCTTCTTTAATACATGCCTGCACATCAAGGCCTTCAGATCCATAGGCCAAACGCACAGCACCGGCGCTGCGGGGTTTGCGGCCATCCTGCTCGGCTCTGGCGTATAGATAGCAGGCGGAGGAGCTGCTGATTTGATGGCGTTGGGCACCAAGACTATTTAAATAAACACTTTCGCCATTGCGCTCTGAAAGGCCGTTGTAGGGAACTGTGTTAATCGCAGGATGGAAATCCAACAACTCCTTTTCAGCCTGCAGCAATGTTTGCAACAGGCTTTGGATCGGCCTCAGGGGCAAAACAGGCCTCTCTAGGGGCGTTAATGGCTCAAGGGAACGGCAGGAAAGCCCAGGTGGCTCCTCCAAATCACCAAAGGCACTGGCTTCCTTTGCACCCTTAAGGGCTTGGGCAAGGCCTTCCTTGGATAAATCAGTGCTGCTTGTGATCCCCACCCTTCCATCACTGGTCCAGGCCCTAACGGTTACTGCACTGCGTTGGGCACCCTTGAGTTGTTTTGGCTCGCCTCGATCTACCTGCACCGACAAATCGGTGCCGCTGGCTGCACCCATATCCCATTGCTGAATACCTTCTTGCTTAGCAAGGGCACTTAATTGGTCGTGTAATTGCTGTGGATTAAGCATATCAACGCCCCCCAACAGTGATGGAATCAACCTTGATATGGGGTTGGCCCACAGTTACATAAACACTGCCGCTAACGGAACCACAAAAGCCAGCGGCCAGATCGAGATCATTGCCGCACATAGAGATGCGTGGCATCACTGTTTCAGCATCACCGATCAAAGTTGCCCCCTTAACTGGTTTACCAAGCTGGCCATTTTCGATCAAATACCCCTCCTCCACCGAGAAGTTGAATTGACCGGTGGGGCCCACACTGCCGCCGCCCATCACCTTGCAATAAAGCCCCTTATCAATGGAACCAATCAATTCAGCAGGGGTGTGGGAACCAGCGGCAATAAATGTGTTGCGCATGCGGCTGGCAGCAGCAAAGGAATGACCTTGGCGGCGCCCGCTACCGGTGCGGGCATGGCCGGTACGCATTTCGCCAGCCCGATCTGAGAGAAAGGCCTTGAGGATGCCATTTTCAATCAAGGTGGTGCGCTGGGGTTCAAGGCCCTCATCATCCATGGCAAGGCTGCCAAAGGATTGGGGCGAAAGGCCTTCATCAACAGCCGTAACAGAGCTGTGGGCAATTGCTTCACCGATCTTGTTGGCAAATGGGGTGGTGCCCCTCTCCAATTGGGTGGTTTCCAACAAATGGCCGCAGGCCTCATGGAAGATCACACCACCAAAACGATTTGCCAGCACCACCGGGTAGGAACCGGCTTCGATGTAATCGGCATAAAGCATGGTGGCACTGCTGGCGCTGATGTCGCGGGCGGCGGCATCGGCATCCCATTCGATTAAATCGCTTGGGTTATCGGAGCTGCCAAATCGACGGGCAACACTGGAGCGATGCTCCCCATCGGCCGCCAGCACATTTAGGCCCAAGGTTTGATGCAAGCGTAGGTCGCGGCTGAAGGTGCCATCGCTAGCAGCCACCAACACCTCTTGCCAATCGCGGGAATAGCTACCCCTACGTGCCTGCAAACAACGGCCATGCTTAGCAAGCATGGCGGTGCCTTCAAGCAACCGATCGGCGCTCACCTGCACCCCAGGGCATTGAAGCAACCAATCCTGCTTGCCAGAGCCGTAATCCCTTAGGGGGGCAAGGCCAGCAAAACTAGGGCCGCTTTGGCCGCCACGCTCTAAACCGAGCATGCCAAGGGCTTGATCGAGAGCTTGTAATAAACCGGCTTCGCTCAGGTCGGTGGTGCTAACAAAACCATCCCTGAAACCATTGGCTTCGCCGTGGAATACGCGGATGCCAGCGCCACAACCCAAAGATGGGCTCACACTGGTAACCCTTTCCTGCTCAGCCAAAACGCTGAGGCGATCAAAGCGCTCAAGAAAAATTTCAACCAGCTCAGCGCCAGCACTGCGGCCAGCGGCCAGCAGGAGCTCAAGGCGCCCCTGCCATTGGGAATCAAGAAAACTCACAGGTGCTCAACGAATGGCGGGTTGAAAACGATTGCTGGGGATCGGTGCCGCAAAGAAAAGACGGCCCATCTCCCATACATTGCCAAGCCAATGGGGCAACTTGCGGGCAAATTTCAAAGGCAGCAGGGCATTGGCCTGATCTGCTGCATCTAGGGCGTGGTTGTGTTGAACGATGCGCTCTAAACGTTCGTAGAAACGCGGGTGCTCCACATTGAGCACCACAGGGAATACCCGAGCTGAGGTTTCGTTGGTTTTAGCAATTACATATTTGTCGTATTCCCTTGCATCTAAGCCAAGGGCTTCATAGAAATCTTTACGGGCCACATCCCGCACATACATGGTGGCAAAAACAGCCAGTAAAAAGAAACGACACCAAAGTTTTGCCTGAAAACCCCGCACAGTGGCCGGTTGGGCTTTCATCAGGGCATCAAAGAAATCACCATGGCGATTTTCATCCTGGCACCAATTTTCAAAGAAATTAAAAATAGGAAATATTTTACTATCCGGATTCTGCTCAAGGTGGCGATAGATTGCTATGTAACGCCAGTAACCAATTTTCTCCGATAAATAAGTGGCATAAAAAATAAATTTAGGCTGGAAATATGTGTAGGCCTTACTTGCTGTTAAGAAACCTAGATCCAGCTGCAAACCAAAATCTCCCATCGCCTTATTTAAAAAGCCTGCATGGCGAGCTTCATCCCTTGCCATATGCGCAAAGCATTCAGCCAGCAAAGGATTGCGATCTTTAATCCTTCGGCTCAATTCTTTGTAGAGCAAAAAACCAGAAAATTCTGAGGTGCAGCTCTGCTCCAAGAATTCAACAAAAACCTTGCGGGTATTTGGATCAAGCTTTTCCGCTGCCCCTTCAAAAGACTGATCGCGAACAAAATGATGGCGGTTGTAATCCTTGCGAAACTCTTCGCAGATCGCCTCTAGCTCTGCCCCATTGGGCTGCAGATCCATGGCGGCCATCGCCTCAAAATCTGTGGTGTAGAACCTGGGCGTGAGGATTGTTTCCCTAGCTGGCTCTTTTGCAGCGGGCTGGGGAGATTCAGCTAGGGCAGCGCTAGGTGGAACCATCCGATTAAAACCTTCTTGTTTTTGATAGTAGGAGGGCAGAGAGCTCAGTTGGGCCCGAGCCATTTCTGTCCGTTCAACCTTTGCACCGTGCGGCTCACCAGCAGGGCCAGGGTGGTTTTCTTTTCATCGATCAAGAAAGACTCCAGCAAACTGGGATCAGCGCCAGCTTCGGCAAGGGCAATGGTTTTAGCGGCTTGAATGTTGTTACTCAAAAAACAAAGCCAAAACCTCCTTCCGCCAGGCAATTCACCAGCAACCTGCCAACACATTTCACCCACCACAGGCATGGGTGCCTGTTCAAGGCGCAATTCAATGGCGGGCCCGCCATAGGCCTGGATCTCCTTAGCCAAAGCGGGCAGGAATAGCTCCGGAATAAAGCTTTCGAAGGCCTGATCCTCAGGTTTGGGAGCAGGTTTGGGATCAGATTTGGGAGCAGGTGCTGCTTTTTTGGCGGCTGAATCAGTCACCTGTGGGGCCTGATAGGTTTTTCCAAGCTAGGGCAGCGCTCAGCATTACCAGTCGTCATCGTTAGCTTGATCCCAATCGGGCTGCTGTTCAGCCTTTGAATTAACCACCCGAAACGGCACAGAAACCGTTGGTGCTGGTTCCTGGGGATCCCGCTCAGGCCACTGTTGGCTAGGAGCTGCTTTGGGCGCTGGTGCTTGCCAAGTTTCAGCTTTTGGCTTGGTTTTGCGTTTAGCAGTGAAGCCAGCAGTGGCACTCAGCGCTGCACTTAAAGCAGCACCACCACCGGCACCGAGCATCACCCAGCTGCCAAGCGATAGGGGCGGGGAGGACCAAAGCAAAAACCTCAAACGGCTGGGCGTTGTGAGATTTAGCAATCCCACCACCAGGGCTAGCCCCAGGGGCATTAACAACGGCAGCGCCAGCAGTTCTCTCATGGCTGTTGGATTGGCCCCTGCCAGCGGCGCAATTCGCCCAAGCTGTAGCCAAACAGATCAAGGGTGCGCAGCACGAGAAAATCCACCATGTCGCTAAGGCTTTCAGGCTGGTGATACCAAGCTGGAATCGGTGGTGCAATGCGGGCGCCCGCTTCCGCCAGGCTGGTGAGATTGCGCAAGTGGATCAGATTCCATGGCATTTCCCGGGGGCAGATCACCAGCGGTCGCGCCTCCTTGAGATGCACATCAGCGCAGCGTTCAATTAAGTCGGTGGCGATACCAGCTGCCACCCTGCCAACGGTGCCCATGGTGGCCGGCAGGATCAACATGCCGCGGCTGCGGTAGCTGCCACTGGCCATCGGTGCTGCTTGGTCGTTCCAGCGATAACAGCGCAGTTCACCCTTGTTTGTGCCGCAATGCTGGCGCAATACCTGCTCCTGTTCCTTTGGTGCCACGGGCAACACCAGGCCCATCTCGGCACGCCAAACCTCAAAGGCACCCCTGCTTAAAACCAAATCAACGCAGTTATCCCCCTCAAGCAACAATTGCAAAGCCCTTAGGGCAAGCACTTGCGCTGAAGCACCGCACACAGCAAGCAACAGCGGCGCTTCTGGAAAAACAACCTCAGGATTCCTCATCCTCTCCATCATCATCGGAAAGCTGAGCATCCGGCTCAATTTCCGGCTGTAAAACGGCTAGATCAATTTGATGGCGCAACACATCCACCTTCAGCACCTCCACCTCCACGGGATCACCCAGCTTGTAGGTGCGGCGGTTTTTACGGCCAACTAAACGATGTTGACGGGAGCGGTATTCATACCAATCGTCTTTTAAGGAACTCACATGCACCAATCCCTCCACCTGGGTTGGAGGTAGTTCAACAAAGAAGCCATAGCTCTGAATGCCACTGATCACACCAGGCAAGGTTTGACCCAGCAATGATTCCGCCTGCCTTGCCCTGAATAAAGCCAGGCCATCAGCCTCCACCTCATCGGCAAAACGGCTGCGGCCATTCAAACGATTCACCAAACCATTGGCGATAGTTTCCTGAAAAGGAGCCAACTGGCTGGCGGTTAGCAGGGCCCATTCGATCTGGCCATGGCAACTATCAGCGCTTAGATCCAGGCGGTTTTTATGGCGAACACTGGGGCGATCCTTTGCCTCGGTGAGCAGGGTTACGAGCAGCAATTGGTTCCAAATCGCGCTGTAGTGCAGCGAAGGAAAACACCATGGGGCATAGGCCAATGGTTCAGCCGCCAAGGCATTTGCCTCCGGCAATGCACTTAATTGCACAGGCTTAGTGGCCTCACGCAATTGCTGTTGCAGCACCCTGGCCCGTTTGCTGCCAAGAAACGCCTCGGCCAAGGCAGCAGCAGCAGGGGCATTGCCATCAGCCCCTAATTCCAAGGGCACATCAAGCCCCACAGCAAGTTTCACCAAATCATTTAAATCAGCTGGATCCGGTGCTGCCTGGCCAAGGAACAGCGCTGGTAGCTCTAGGGCAGCCAGATGGCGGCCAAGGGCTTGTTCGGCAGGGCGCACCAACTCCCGCAGCCAGCCCATGGGGTTGCTTGGGGCAGCGGTGGCAAACCAACCACTTCGCCTTTGATCAGGCAATTCCTGGGCCTGATGGGCCATGGCTTCAAGGGCGGGCACCGCTAGATCCAGATCCAAGCTGCCCGCCCCTAGACGCTGCTGGCGTAGTAGTTGCACCAGGGCCTGCAACTGCTCCAAAAGCGGCAAGTACTCCTTTAGGGCCTTGAGCGCAACAGGAGTGGTGCGGGCCTTTGGCTTGCGATTTAGAAAGGCCCCAAGGCTGTTGGCATCCAATTCAGCATCAATCCGCACCGTGGACCTACAAAAGCGATAGTGGAGCAGCTCCCCCTCTGCACTTAGCTCAAGGGCCACCGATAGGGCGCTGTTGTTTTGGGCAATGCTTAAAGCGGCCGCCTCCTGCAAGGGGGCAGGCAGCAGTGGTATCCAGCTGTTGCCAACACCTATGGCTTCAGCTTGATCACGCAACCAGCGATCAAGGGGACCATCAAGGGATATGCGCTCGCCAATATCAGGGATATGCAGCCATAAACGGTTGCCGCTTTCCAGCGACACAGCCACTGAAGCCGCTGAATTATCAGCTGCCCTGCCCCGCAACAAAATGCTGGGCAACTCGCTGAGATCTTCCCTGCCAGCAGCCGCCGGCGTTTTTAAATTGATCCGGCCGCTAAAGCCAGCGCCATCGAGGCGATGGCGTGCAAGTAGCAGCTCTAGGTCGGCATTGCCTTCACCTTTTGTTGAAAGTGAGCGGCGCACATGGCCTTGGGCGGGGAATTGACCAATGGGGAAACGATCCATTGCCACTTCCACCAGGGCTTCTCCAGCCCGCTCGATGTGATCAGCATCGATTTCCTGCAATTGAATCGAGGCATGCAGGCGATCATCAAGGGGTACTGCAAGCAACTTCTCCTCCTGGCGTTCCACCTGGGCCAGCACCGTGGTGTTGGAGCGCTCGAGAATGCATTGCACCCCCCCTTCCGGTGAACGGCGGCGCCCTCCCTCCCGAGTTACTTTCACAAGCACACGATCACCATTCCAGGCATGGTTCAGCTGGTGGTCGCGGATATAAACGTCGTCGCCGCCATCTTCCCGCAGGGCAAAGCAAAAACCTTTACTGGAACATCTCAAACGAGCTTCAATTAAAGCTTCGTTATTAGTGCGGCTGATCCCCTCTTCAGCCTGATTTAGTAAACCAATCCGTTCCAACGCCTGCAGTGCTAGCTCTAAATAGTGCTTTTCTTTTACGGTTTTAAGGGCCAGTTTTTTTTCTAATTCCTGCACCGAAACAGCTGATTCCGCCTGCAATTGATCCAGCAGATTGGCAACGGAAAACTTCATGCGGGGGCGATGCTGCGATTAATGCTGACCAACAAGCTTAGGGAGCCGCTGGAAAGTGGCTCAGCTCTGCTCCTGTTTGGTGGCTAAAGCATTGATCACCAAGCGGCCGCCAATTACTAAAAAGCCGATGGCAGCTGCCAGTTGCAACAGTTGCGCTGGCACAACTTCCGCCAAGCCACCCCCCAGCAGGGCCCCTAAAAAGCTTGCCAAAACCAAGGCCGAGGCACTGCCAAGGAAAACATATAAGGGCCGATTGCTGGTGCCACTAATGGCAACGGTGGCAAGTTGGGTTTTATCACCTAACTCAGCTAGAAAAACTGTGCTGAAGGTGGAAGCCAGCAGGAGAAGCTCAGGTGAAATAGTCATTTATTAGAAAAGCTCAGTTAGCCAAGGACCTATTGCTTGCAGGCCCAGCAGGCTGCCCAATAGCAGCATCAACGAACCAGCCAACAGTTCCAAGCGTTGCGGTGATATCCAGCCAGCCAACCAACGCCCCAGCAATACCCCCACCAAACTTGACGCCACTAAAGCAAGCGCCGAACCAATAAACACCAATGAAGGCCTACCCGACTGTGCCGATAGCAGCAGGGTGGCCAATTGGGTTTTATCGCCAAGCTCCGCCAGAAATACCGTTGCAAAGGTGCCCATAAAAATGGCACCGGCGGTGGGGGCGTTAGTGGTTGGTTCTGATTGCCCGTTCAAAGCGCTTGCGCTCCTGGCTGCGGCCACCGTATTCGACCCGGATCTGATCACGGCAACAGGCAATTGCAAAATCGCTTTGTTCTGTGGGCTCCACATCAAAAAGTTCGGCTAATTGATCCACACGGCAGAAATCAGGCCGGCTTGCATAGATGCGGCAGCGCCTACTGCCGGTGTTGAAATGAATGCACCAACCATCACTACCCACCATTTCTAGGTAGAGCTGTTTTTGTTCAGCGCTGAGGGCTTCTAGGGCCTCTGGGCGCTGGGCTGGATCTAAGCGGCAACAGGCGCCGCAATTACTAACGCAGCTCCAGCTGTAACAGGCGGTCACGGCATTAACCCCAATGGCCAAATAAGGGCAACTAATGCCCGTAAAGTATGCGAATTAATAGCTGGGCAAGCTTCCATGGGTATCGATTTCCACCTGATCGCTAATTTCGGTGCCCTAGCGCTGATCACCCTGGCTGGTCCCGCTGTGATTTTCATCCTCTTCTACCGCCGCGGCGCCCTCTAAGCGAGCGGCAAATAGGGCCGTGAGGCCGTGGTACACAGGCTGGGGTTGCAGGCTGCGACTCAACATCGCCGCCACCACAGAGGCGAGCAACAAACCTGGCAGCAATTGCTGATCACCGCAAAGCCGCAGGGCAAAAAGGGTGGAAAACAAAGGCAATTGAGTGGCACCAGCCAAGCCGGCGCCCATGCCAATCGCAATGCCAAGCAAAGGTTCCGGCTGGCCTAAAAGTGGCATCAAGATGCTGCCAGCTAGGCCACCAATGGCCAAGGCTGGATCAATTAACCCCCCAGGGATCCCCACACCAAGGGCTAACACAGGCCCCAGCAGCCGGCTTATCAAGGCACTTAATGCCTGCAACGGCTCAAGGCTGCCGCCCCTTCCAATCAAATCCACTAAAACGGCAGATCCATCGCCGTAGGCCCTGCCACCACTAACGGCGCCAAGAAGCACCAACAGGCCCCCCAAAAGCAAACCCACCCCTAGGGGTTTACCTAGGGCAAGGGGCTGCAGTTGCCTGGTGGCCCAAAGCACCAAGGCGCTGAATAGGGCCCCTAACAAGCCCCCGATTAAACCCAAAGGCAGGCCAAGGCAAATTTGCTGCCATTGATCTGGGCTAACTGGAATGATGCCGTAGGCAAACATCGGCTCGCCAGCCAAAGCTGCCACCAATGAGGCCGGTAACACCATGGCAAGGGCTGCCCAAATCAAGGGCACATTCCAGCGCTGCAGTAGATCCTCAGCTGCAAACACCACACCCACTAAGGCGCTATTAAAACCAGCGGCTAGGCCGGCTCCGCCAGCGGCGGCATAAAGCACTGGTGCGCCAAGCGAGGCAAGCGGTTCGGCCAAATAGCGCCGCAATTGCCACACCAGGGCAGCGCCAATAAAAACAACGGGGCCTTCCCTGCCTAGGGGTAGTAAACAAATGCTGGCGATGCTCCAAAGGCCGCAACGCATCAGCAATGGTGCCAATTTTAAAAATTCCGCGGCCCGCTGGGGTTGCTCAATGCAAAGCACCACCTGGGGGATGCCTGAACCCATGCCATGGCGCCACACACTTTTTTGCAATACGCAAAGCAAAGGCATCGCAAGCAAAGGCAGCCAACTAATCGAGCTAAAACCAGCTTTAAAAGCTTCCCCAAGCAAGCCATCTACCCATTGATCGATCCAATTCAGGGGCAGGCAAGCAAGGCCAAGCAAAAAGCCAAGCGCTAGCAAGGGGAAAAGCAAAGGCCACCAGTGGCGTTGCGTTGTGGGCATCAATGGGGTGTTCATTAGGCCACTAAACCAAGGGCTTGGGCTGCCTGTTGCACCAGGGCAAGGGTATGGGGGTGCAGAGTTTGACCATTGGCGGCTCGATCCTGATCCCCCCAGGCCACCCGCAATTCCTCCCCTTCAGGGTTGCGGATCAAAAGGTTGCTGCCTTCTTTTTCGCACTGGTATTCACGCTTGCCACGCATTAGAACAATCGCTTCTGTTTCACTGGGGCGCAGGGCCTCCAATTCAAGTTGCAAGCGGAGCTGCCCCTGCCAATAGCTTTGTTGCAGGCGAAAAGCCAAATCAAGCAAGCGAGTGGTGGGTTCTGGGCCATTCCAACGCCAAGCGATGGCGGTAATGCTGCCGCTACCTGCGGCGAGTTCCAGGGAAAGGTGGCCCCCCCGCAGCAATTTGCTGCGCTTCACTTGGCAATGGCGGGCCCAAAACAAGGGGGTGGGATTACCCACGCCAAATGGTTCAAGCCGCTGCATTTGATGCAAGAAATCAGCATCGATGCGCCCTAGGGGCAGCAGTGCTTCAGGGGCCACCACCAAGGCACTGGAGCGGCCTTGCAGCCACTGGGCCGCCAGGGCTGAGAGTTGTTCATGCAGGGCTGCCACTTGATCGGCCCTTACGGTGAAACCACCGGCGGCGGGATGGCCGCCATAACGCTCGAGCAGATGGCCGCAGGCATGCAGGGCTTGATCAACGGCAAAACCTTGGGGTGCCCGCACCGAAGCGCGCATCTTGCCATTGCCTTCACCGGCAAGGATTGCCACCGGCAAGCCCCAGCGCTCCACAAGCCGCGCGGCCACGATGCCAATCACACCATGGTGCCAATGGTTTTGCGCCAATAAAAGAAATGGCGGTCGCTGGGGACCATCGGCTTCCACAAGGGCTTGGGCCTCTGCTTCGATGCCATCGCAAAGGTCTCGCCGTTGGCGATTGAGCGCTTCACATCGATCAGCTAATTCAAGGGCTCGATTTTGATCACTGGTGGTGAGTAATTCCACGGCTAGGGCCGGATCAGCCAAGCGCCCAACCGCATTCAGCCTGGGGGCCAACAAAAAAGCAACGGCCTGGCTATCGATGCTGCGATCTTCCAATCCAGCCAGCTGGGCAAGGGCGCGTAAACCTGGCAACTGGGAGCGATGCAAGTTGCTGAGGCCCTCCATCAACCAAAGTCGATTTACGCCAACTAATGGCGCCATGTCGGCAATGGTGCCAATGCAAAACAGATCAAGGGCCGCCTGCAGGGCATCAGCCCGCTTCAATTTTTGGGCAAGGCCGCGGGCTAACACATAGGCAAGGCCCACCCCCGCTAAGCCCCGATAGGGGGACCCATCTGGAGTGGTTGCTGGATGCAGAAGGGCCAGCAGGGGGGGCATCTCGGCCGGGATGCTGTGGTGATCGGTAACTATTACCTCCACCCCCAGGGCTTGGGCCCTATGGAGGGCCTCCCGGGCGCTGATGCCGTTATCCACGGTTACCAACAGGCGGCAACCATTTGCGGCCAACCTTTCCACCATGGCGGCATTAAGGCCGTAGCCATCCTCCTGGCGGCTTGGGATAGCAGCGATCGGTTTGGCGCCCAGCCGTTGCAGCACCCCAACTAACAGGGCAGTGCTCGTCATGCCATCGGCGTCGTAATCGCCGCATATCGCCAGCAATTCCCCCTGCCGGCAGGAGATTTCTAAACGTTCAAGGGCAATTGCCAGCTGGGGAAAATGCTTCAGGGCCGGTGGTGCTTTGGCTGGCTTAAGCAGGGCTTCCACCTGATTTGTTTCAGTTAGGCCGCGGCGTTGCAGCACCGCCAGCAGCTCCACTGGCAGATCACAACAGGAATCAAAATCAGCTCCATCAAGGGGCAGAGGCAACTGCCAAACACGATCAGGGGCGGAGGGTGGATGCACCAGGGGGTTCCTAAGATCGAATCAGCACCAGCGCATGATGCCCCGCCTGCAAGCCTTGCTTTGGGATGTTGATGGAACTTTGGCGGATACCGAACAAAACGGCCATCGGCTTGCCTTTAATGCCGCCTTTGCAGAGGCCCAACTGGCTTGGCACTGGAATAATTCCACCTACAGCGATTTGTTATCGGTAACAGGGGGAATCGAGCGGATGCGGGCCTGGGCTAAGCAGCAACA
>Ga0214917_10003402_pt1 | contig 18387 bp, 20 predicted proteins | sample LL_1208_BB_MetaG_FD_177983 | JGI IMG/M metagenome (GOLD analysis project Ga0214917, IMG submission 177983) | Freshwater microbial communities from Lake Lanier, Atlanta, Georgia, United States - LL_1208_BB | ecosystem: Environmental > Aquatic > Freshwater > Lake | place: USA: Georgia | collected...
CCGAAGTGGACTTCTTTTGTGATTCCGCTGGGATTACTGCATGAACCCAAATTGGGGCTCATTCCAAGCATAAAGTCCACCTTGTTGCACAAGGCTCGGCCTTTTTTATTTTTTCCTCATTGAAGCGAGCTTCATTCGTAAAAAACAAAAAAGCCCGCTTCGTACCGAAGTGGACTTCTTTTGTGATTCCGCTGGGATTCGAACCCAGGGCCCATACATTAAAAGTGTATTGCTCTACCAGCTGAGCTACGGAATCAATAATTTGAGGGTGCAAATATAGTTATTTTTTTCCTAATTCAATTTAGGTGTATTAATTTTGAAATCAATGGTCAATTCAATAAGCCTTGTAGGTTTGATGGGCAGTGGAAAATCTTCTTTGTCTCAATTGCTCGCTAATCATTTAGGATATCATCGACTTGATACTGATCTTTGGATATCTGATAAAATAGGGCTTCCAATACACCAAATTATAGAAACCTTAGGGTGGGATTTTTTTAGAAAGCAAGAAAAGGAGCTCCCTAATACCTTAATACTTAAATCTCCATGTGTGATTGCCACAGGGGGCGGTTTTGTCATGCAAGAAGATAATTTTCAATGGTTGAAAAGGAAAACGACCATGGTTTATCTTCATGTATCACCGGAAATTGCTGTGGAACGTACCTTGTCATCAAGCCCTTGTCGTCCCCTTTTAGATTTATTAAGTCGAGACGAGCGTCTTGCATTAATGAGCCATCAATACCTGGAAAGAGATCCAGTATATGCACGTGCAGAGCATCGGTTGAATGGTGAGTTGTCTTTGGAGGAATTATTGTTGAAATTAGTAAAGATCGCGACGGAATCCGAGGTTGAATAAAAAGTTCACTCGTGAGTACGTATGGCTGCTACTTCCAACGTCATTGTTGGCGAGGTTCAACACGGAATAGGTACCTGTAATATCGAAATAAAAGGTTCCAGTAACTGGAATGGTGTATTTTAGCCCACCTTGAATTCCGATGGTCAAATAATAAATACTGCCCTTGTTTAGATTTCCGTTAGAGGGGAGATAACCTCCTTCCCAAATGTACGTGTTGGTATAATCATATTTACTGTATTTCAAGGTTGTATTGTTGATTCCAAAGCCTACAACACTGCCTCCATAAACACCAAAGGCATTGTCATAATCATTTATCAAATAATAGCGCGTCCCGCCTTCAAAATAATAGGTCGATGACTTATTTTGATAAGGCACTGAAAGCGTGTAAGGTATGGTAGTTTGGCTTAATGCCGTCATATTCGCGTAATAGGTATCAGCTCCTAGACTTGGTAAATAACCTGCTGCACGGACATAAAAGGTTAGATCACTTGAACGGGGCAATTCTAATCCCACGTGAAAGCCGAATGGTTTATAACCCGTCCCGACACCATTCATAAAACCTGTTCCCACGGAAATACTGGTTTGGGCTGATAAGGATGCCGTAAAACAAGCACAAAAAAATAATATTAACCGTTTGATCACCATCATATTCATAGATGCAAACAAATATACTTCACTTTTGTCAAACTTCCTTGAAATAAACGAAAAGCCTGCATTTCTAATTCATTTCAAATTTTTACAGGATATATTTCCTAACATTTACCCATCAACTAATATTTTCCTACCTAACGGACCTTCACAACACAAAAGGTCTAACGCCGATATGTGCGAATAGTTGTTCCCAAACCCAGAAAACACTTGATGATAGTTTTTTTCTAATTTATCCGGTCTGAGCCAATCTTCCAAGCGGTTATCCGTTGTTTCATAAGGATAAAAACTGCTGCTTAATGCCACTTGGATGGGTAGTTGCCATAGGTCGATAAAAAATCTGAGTATTTTAAGGTTAATGTCTAATAAAAATTGGCTTTCTACACCTAAACAATCTTTAATTTCGCGGTCGTAATATTCAAGATACGGTGACCGACCATATGCTGTTTGAATTGATTTCCAATGGTTTTCTCTCCATTTTTTTTTGTCATCAACACAAACGTTCCCCATGGCTTCTTTGTCATGGGAATGGCGGATCGGTACAATGAGGTATTGAATTCCCGATGCATTGCGTACAACACAGCGATTACGTATGGTTTGCTTGATCCAATGTTCATGACGATCAATCATCACACTGCCTCGCTTACACATTGCCCTTAAATAGGCAATTGAGGGAAAGTAGGCCGAAGGAAAATGCATTAAGCCAAGAACTTAAAGATAAGGATTAATAAAATTATCCCGAGTATAAACCCAATAATTTGGAGGACACTAAAGGCACCTTCTTGGCTGACATTTTTTAAGATGCGTTCCAAGCGAACTCCTTTGTATGGGCTATTAGAAAACCAGACCAAAGAAGCTCTTCCGACAATATGATCCTCAGGTACAAATCCCCAGACCCTGGAATCTGCAGAATTGTACCGGTTATCACCCATCATCCAATAATAGTCCATACCAAATGTGTACGAGCTGGTCTTTTTACCGTCAATATATATCCCATCTGTTTTTTCTTCCAAGAGGTGACCTTCGTAAGCGCTAATAATGCGTCGATACCAGGCAATATTACCTTTTGAAAGTTGAACGGTACTGCCTTTTTTCGGAACTGTAAAAGTTTGAAAATCAGTCATCGTATTGTTGATGTTAAAATCTTTGGGAAAGCACTCCAAATTATCAATGAGTTCCTGTGGCGACGGGGTACGCCCTTCACTCGAGTAGGAGGGACGATCAATATGAACAGAGAATTTGGCGCTTGGGAAGGATTCAAGAATTTGTTTCTTTTCTATTGGGGTTAAGTTCAACACATAGGGCTGTGTGGAATCCCCTTCTTCAAAGTCCATTCTCGATCCATCAGGTGTGTTTTCTAAACCAAAGTTGTCGAACATTTCTTGAGAAGAAAATGTAGTTGACGCTTTACTTACATCCCATTTAAAAGCCATATTGTCGAATATCTTGGCCGGTTTACCATTGCGGTATACTTTTGATTGAACAATCTGAATTTTATCGCCTGGCACCCCGATACAGCGTTTAATATAATTTTCACGTTTGTCTACCGGTCTATAAATTAGTCCGCGGTGGGTTAATCCTTCCATAAACTCTGTAGAACCCACAGGAAAAAGCCCTTTTTTCAAGTTTTCTCTTGCAATGGATTTCCAATAATTAATGTTCTTTATAAATGCTAGATCCAAGGAATCTTTATTTTTAACATTGCTTACTCCGATTAAATTATTTTTGATTTGGAATTGTCGGATAGCTTCTTGGTTCAATATGCCATGGTAGTCGTGTCCCATTAATCCATTGGGTATTCTTGGGTCATAAACAGCCGTATCTCCCGAGGGATAATTGAAAACGACAATATCATAAGGTTTGATCTTTCCGAAGCCTGGTAAACGGAAATAAGACCCTTTCTCGAAGGTAAGATAAGAAGGGATATTCACCCATGGTATATTGTTGTGGACCAGAGGATAAGAAAGCGGCGTTACAGGAACCTTCGGTCCAAATGCAAGTTTATTCACAAACAAAAAGTCACCAACGAGCATCGTTTTTTCCATGGAGCCAGTAGGTATTTGAAAGGGTTCGAATACATAAGAACGAATCACTGTAGCGGCCACCAGAGCGAATACCAACGAATCACCCCATTCCTTAACTCCTGACTTTGATCCTGCCTTCCTGCGGCTTACAAACGAAAGCAAAAATTGTAGGGCATGGCCGATAACTGGGAGGCACAAGAAGAGCACGAGGTGGTCACCCCATTTTCTTGCTTCTACTTCCTTCGCGTTGTTCCAATTGGTTTCCGAAACCGGCAGACATTTTTCAGCAATAGAAATGCGGTGGTTGAGGATATATGGAAAGAAAATACCTTGAAGGGTTTCGACCAGAGAAAATTTACCGAATCTTCGTACCAAACTTAAGTTGGCCACCATCATCATCACCAAATGCACCCCAGGAAAAACCAATAGCACTGTCCAGAAAGGTTTTCTGTTGGTGTGCTTGTACACGAGAAAATAATTGTAGATGGGAATGAAAGCATGGTAGGCCTTTATTTTTGTTTTTTGACCCTCGTTGGAAAGAGCGAGTTTCGCGAACAACTTATGCCACTGTCCTAAAAAGGGATTGACCAGAATCAGAAGATAAAAATAGAGGAAACTCATAGGTAAAAAATTTATATTTTAAAGTTAAGTACATCGTTCATTGTATACAAGCCCGATTTTCCAAATAAAAACTCAGCGGCAAGAATGGAACCAAGTGCAAATCCATCTCTATTGCTTGCCTCATGTATAAGCGTTATTGCATCAACTGGCGAACGGGCTATTACGCTGTGTGTGCCAGGAACTTCCGGGACTCGGTGAGCAAAAATGGGAAGTGTAGCACGTCCGTCTCCTTTGTTCAAAGCCCAATTATTGATTTCATCATGGTGCGAGATAATCGTTTCAGCAAGGGAAATCGCAGTACCACTTGGGGTATCTAACTTTTGCACATGATGGGTCTCATCCATGCTAAACGAGTAATCGTATTGCTTCAGCATGTCCGCCAATTGGGCACATAACTTATGAAAAACGTGCACACCAAGGCTAAAATTCGAGGCATATAAAAGGCTTCCGCCCATGGCCTTCACCTGTGCACTTACTTCCTCGAGATGTTTGTTCCAACCAGTAGTTCCCACTACAATTGGAAGGTTTAACGCTAAGGCCTTTTCAATATGACTTACGACATAATCCGGAGTGGTGAACTCAATAGCTACATCAGCTTTCGCAATATGCTCATTAAGAAATGGATATTGTGAAGCGTATTTGGCTGTAATATGGTGTCCACGCTGTATCGCGATGCGTTCAATCGTTTTTCCCATCTTACCGTAACCTATTAACGCGATATTCATCGTTTGGAGTTTGAGGACAAAGTTAGTTGAACATTCAATCCCAAGGCATTTGTGGAATAAAAGGGTTGAAACGTTAAGGCTAGATTTTTACTCACATCAAACCGCAAAAAATGTGCTTCTACTGCGGCATCTAACATTTGCAGCAGATATACTGCACCAAATCCTAACATTGAAAAATCGCGAAGCTGGGCATAGCGGTCGTATAAAATGACCAATGCGGAATTGTCATAATCCAACCACAACGGATTGCTTGGAGGGGCTGTCTTTCTTAATTCGTATTCAAATTTAATACTGCGTATTAATTTTTGATTGCTCATGATTAAATAGGTTGTAGCCCCTAGACCAGCGTATATCAAAGGTGTTTTCCAGTACGCATTTTTTCTACCCGAAGTGTGCATGGAATTGTAAACTTGACCACCACCAGGCAAAATAGACCACAATACCGCTTTTTTGTACGGGTAGACGCTATCGAAATAGGCGTCTTTTTTGGTATTTTGCGCCATCACATTACAAAAAATGAACATAATAATTGAAAGTTTAAGGAACTTCATCCTTTTCTTAACCTTTTAACCAGTGTGTTGCGCTCGGCAGTTGAATCGAACATCAGGATGATTCTTCCTTTACCGTTTGCATTCTCCTTGAGTTGAACCTCTACGCCGAGTGCCTCCATTAGTTGGATTTCCAATGGGTTATCCACCATGTCTTTCTCCTCAGATTTGTCCATTCCAGTTTTGATTTTCCATTGTTCCACGTCGCGAACCGACAAACCCTTTTCTAAAACGCCTTGATAGGCGATTAGCTGTTGCTCCGCATCTTCGATACTCAAAAGCGCTCTCGCATGCCCCATGGTAACTTTCCCGTCCCTCACGGAGGCTTGGATTACTGCAGGAAGTTTAAGAAGTCTTAGATGGTTCGTGATATCCGATCGGGATTTCGCTATTTTTTGACCTAATTCGGTTTGGGTCATTCTGCATTCTTCAATCAACCGTTGGTAGGAAAGTCCAATTTCGATGGCATTAAGGTTTTCACGTTGGATATTTTCGACCAAGGCCATTTCAAGCATCGACTGATCGTTGGCGACGCGAATATAAGCGGGTACTTCTTTCAGTCCAGCGATTTGGGAGGCTCTGAATCTGCGTTCTCCTGAAATAATCTGGTACTTATCTGCATTGACTTTTCGCAGGGTTAAGGGTTGAATAATCCCTAGTTCTCTGATGGATTCCGCTAATTCGTTCAAGGTAGATGCATCGAAATCGGTTCGGGGATTAAAAGGATTTGGTGAAATATTTTCAATGTTTACCATACTTGTACCTCCGATACTGGATGTGGTATCGCTCAAAAGTGCACTCAATCCTCTTCCCAAAGCTGGGTTTTTTCTATTACTCGAAGTCATTTTCTATATCTAAAGTTTTGTCAGAATTAATCATTTTAGTAAGGTTGTTCTTTTGTAGAATTTCCCTTGCTAAATTAAGGTAGTTAACAGCTCCTTTTGACATTGCGTCGTGCATAATGGCGGGGACACCGTGGCTAGAGGATTCGGACAGGGTCGTATTTCTGTGTATGATTGTGTCAAACACCATTTCTTGAAAGTGTGTCTTGACCTCCTCTACAACTTGGTTGGCCAAACGAAGTCGGGTGTCGTACATGGTCAACAACATCCCTTCAATCTCTAAATCGGGATTCAGTCGTGTTTGTACAATTTTTATAGTATTCAATAACTTACTAAGACCTTCTAGTGCAAAATACTCACATTGTACAGGAACAAGTACAGAATGCGCTGCTGCAAGGGCGTTTACAGTAATGAGTCCAAGTGAAGGGGAACAGTCAATGAGAATAACATCGAATTGATCTGAAATTTTTGAAATGGCCTTTTTTAAAAGAAACTCCCGTTCCTGCATTTGTATCATTTCCAATTCCGCACCTACCAAATCTATGTGAGAGGGCAAGAGAAACAAGTTTGGGGCTTTTGTTTTTAATATGAGGTCTTTTGGGTCGGCCTCGTTAACAAGACATTCGTAAATATTATCAATGTTTGTGGGCTCAAATCCTAACCCTGAGGTAGAGTTGGCTTGGGGATCCGCATCGATAATTAAGGTTTTGTATTCTAAAGCACCAAGACTTCCACCAAGGTTGATGGTGGTGGTAGTTTTTCCCACCCCGCCCTTTTGATTTGCAATTGCAATGGATTTTGCCATAGCTACAAAATTAGCAATTCCAATGGGTAGTACAAGTTGATTTTACCACCAGTAATGTGTTTTTTTAATTAATTTTACATTTGGTATCATACATGACAAAACGCACCCACATAAGAATTGGAAGGTTAGCTACCAATCAGGTAGTGATAAACGACCCGGCAATTGGCGATGTGCATCTAGAATTATTCGCGGATGGAGAGGGAAATGTGTTTATTACAGATATGGGGGCCGCACAAGGCACCTCGATAAATGGTAAGCGTCTTAAGGGCTATGCGCAATTGATGAAGGGCGACGACGTTATCCTCGGCGGTAAATTTCGTTTCAATTGGGAAAAGTATCGCATTAAAAACAACCCCACATCCACCACCGACAAAGACAATCCTGTCCCAAAACCTCAAGATAAAAAGAACCTGGATCCTCAGGTTAATCCAAAAGAAAAACCGCGGGAGAAGGTAAAAGTTGTGCCTAAAGACCCCTTAAATGTTCCGAGTAAGGAAAAGAACTTGCGTGTTCGCCCTGCGAAAATTAGGGTTTCCTGGCTTTTATTGGGTCTAGTTTATTTGGCTGTTTTTACTTTTTTATACCTTATTTACCGTATCAACTAATTTTTTTAATTCATTTTTGAAAAAAAAATTGTAATATTGCACCCTTTTAGATTATAAAAATTAGCACCATGGACTTGATTAGTCAAATACAAAATGAATTAGTTGTTGCCAATGAACTGCCTGCGTTTGGTGCAGGAGATACGATCTCGGTGAGTTATAAAATTAAGGAAGGTAACAAAGAAAGAACACAGCAATTCCAAGGTGTCGTTATTCAACGTCGAGGTTCAGGAGCTTCGGAAACATTTACGATTAGAAAAATGTCTGGTAACATTGGTGTGGAGCGTATTTTTCCTGTAAACACGCCTTTTATCGAGTCGATTAGTATTGTGAAAAGAGGAGCTGTACGCCGAGCTCGTATATTTTATTTTCGTGAAAGAACTGGAAAATCTGCTCGAATTCGTGAACGCAAGAATTTCAAAAAAGAAGCTTAATTGCTTATTCACTCACCAAGAGAAACTCTGTTCTTCTGTTTTTAGCCCTTCCTTCTGGAGAGGTGTTTGATGCCTTCGGTTTGCTTTCTCCGAATCCTTTAAAACTGAGACGATTTTTTGAAATGCCTTGAGATATAAGGTATTCTACTACGGATTTCGCTCGGTTTTCTGAAAGCACCAAATTGGACGCGTCATCTCCTTGGTCGTCCGTGTGGCCGTGTATCGCAATTTTAAAGGAAGAATTTTCTTTTAGATAATCCGAAAATAATTTAAGAATGAGCTTCGAATTTTCTTGTAATTCATAAGAATCAGTGGCGAATAAGATATCGTTTATGTTATAACTCTGGCCGGTTTTTAAGGCTTGAACCGCGACGTCAACTTTTACATTATTTTTAGTGAGATCCTCAGAAGTCAGCACCTTAGAAGAGAAAGCGGCGCCTTGTTTTTTTAAAGTTACCGTTACAGGCACATCTTTCCGTACCTCCACCACAGCGGCATATTTACCATCTTCTTGGCTCACATCAATGACCATTTTTTTATCGGAAGTTCCGTAGGCGATTTCGATTTTTCCATCCCTTATGATTTCATTTTTTTCATTTTTGAGTTGTCCCTTTAGAATCACTATTTCTTTTGGTCTTGCTTTATCGTACAAGTCGAAGGAGTAAATATTCCAATTGCCATTTTGGTAACTCGAGTAATAGGCTATTTTACCTTGGGTGGATACAAATAATCCCAATTCATCTCCTTCTGTATTAATTGGATAGCCAATATTCTCCGGTTTAGACCAACCTGTTTCCAACTTTCTTATATAAAAAATGTCCAAACCACCTAAACCGGGTCTTTGGCTATTTGATTCAGAAACAAAGTACAAGGTTTGACCGTCTTGATGAAAAAATGGACTTTTATCTTTCCCGGGGGTATTAATTTCTGTAAATGGTTTTCCAGGAGACCATGTTCCATCATCTAAACGAGTGGAGAAATAAATATCGTTATCTTGAGATCCTTTTCGATTTGTGGTATAAAAAAGGGTTTTTCCATCAGATGAGAGCGAGGGTTGTGCTTCCCATCCATCATTGGTATTGATATCGGGGCCCATATTGACTAAGGGCGTCCATTGGTAGTCGTTACCTCCTTTACCGGACCGTTTGAACGAGGTAGTGTAGAGATCACAATTAAGATAAATTTGCTCGTAAATCTTTTCCTTTTTGCAAGCGCAAATGATCATTTCTTTGTTATCCGCCGAAAGGGTGGCCGTGCCATAGTTGTAAAAGGTTCCGTCGTTGAATGGCCGCGGGAGCGGTTCACCTTTCGTAAATTGGTTAGGGTTTCCAGGGGTAGTTTCAGCAAGGGTAAATTCTTCAATAATGTTGTCCACCATATCGCCCAGATTCTTGCGATTTACTTTTCTAGTGAAAAACATAAAATCGTTATCTGGTGAAATCATAGGGAAATACTCGTCTAACTCAGAACTTACATTTTCCACAAGCTTAGGTTCGAAAGGAACCGGATTTTTAAGGAATTCTGCCTGAAGGTCATATTCCTTTATAAATTTTTTTGCAACAGATTTCTTGTCTCGGTAATCGCTAGAGAGCTTGGAGAGATCGTTTTCCGAAAAACTAAGAAATTCCCTTAAATATGGAATGGCCTTTTCCGTATCACCGCGCCCCACCAAAATTAAAGCTAAGAGGTATAAATTATCAGAGTGAAAGGTATTACATTTATTATAAGAAGAAAGAAATAAAAGGTACGCTTGCGTTTCTAATTTTTGGGCTTCGTTGGACTTTTTGGGATCTTTTTTTAACAATTGATACTGAGCAAAACTTTTTTGGGCCATAATGTAAGGCAGCTCTGCGTATTCAGGGTATTTCTCATACAAACCTTGAAAAAGGATTGAAGCCTTGTTGACGTCTGCTTCATCCTTAAGCAACTGTATTTCTTTGATAACTTTTTTATCACTAATGAGACAAGGGTCTTTTTGCGCTAAAGGAAGGACGGGCGCCCAAAGCAATAGAAATAATACTCTTTTCATATTCAAATTTTTTTCATTCCGTTGAAAGCAATTTATTGGCATATGGTTACACGAGCCGAAGGCTTTCAATAGTATGAATTGTATTTTCCAAATCTCGGTCATCAATGTCTAAATGTGTCACAAATCGAATCATTCCAATCCCAAAAGCAATGGCTAGTATGCCTTGATTGGCTAATTCATGTAAAATGACATCGCGTTGCTCAGGATCAACGAGTACAGCCACAACAATATTTGTCTCAACCGGAAAAATTTCTTTAACCCATTCCTGTCGACTTAGGCATTGTCCCAACAAACGTGCCCTTTCGTGGTCCAAGTGCAGTCGCTCCACGTTGTGATCTAGGGCATAAATACCTGCGGCGGCAAGAATACCAGCTTGTCTCATTCCACCACCTAATACTTTTCGAACTCTCCGAGCTTTCTTTATGAATTCTTCGCTTCCAAGAAGCAAAGAGCCCACAGGAGCCCCCAGGCCTTTCGATAAACAGATGGAAATCGAGTCAAACGCAATAGCATAGTCACTTGGGGCCATTCCAGATACAGCAAGTGCATTGAAAATTCGCGCACCGTCAAGATGTAAAGGTAGCCGTCGTGCTTTGCAGATAGCCCGTATCTTGGTTATTTCATGGTATGCATAAACCGCACCACCACCACGGTTTGCGGTGTCTTCCAAGGATACAAGTTGTGTTAAAGGAAAATGAACGTCATCGGGATTATTAAAACAATCCGATAACTGGTCGGCCTGAATTCGACCTCGGTGGCCGGATAAAAGTTTCATGGAACAAAGACTATTTCGTGCAATTCCACCCCCTTCGTACTTGTAAATATGGCTTTCAGCATGACAAATCACTTCACCACCTGGTTGGGTATGAACCATAATCGCAATTTGGTTGGTCTGTGTACCGGAGGGACAGAAAATGGCAGCTTCTTTGCCAAACATGTCAGCTGCTTTTGACTCTAAATGATTTACGGTAGGGTCTTCATGGAAAACATCATCACCTAATGGTGCGTGCAACATGGCATTCCGCATTTTTTCAGAGGGTAGCGTTACCGTATCGCTTCTAAGGTCGATGGTTTTCATTAGTTTTGTTTACTTTGTAAAGGTAATGGATTGGTTCATTCCGCTGGTTGCTTTTATTGCTTCTTGGCTCACATTTTTTTCAGGTTTTGGTTTGGGCACATTGCTCATGGCAGTCCTGGCCTGCTATTTTTCGCCGGATATTGCCATCGCATACACGGCTTTGGTACATTTTGCAAGCAACACATTTAAATTACTACTGAACAGAAAAATTGATTGGGACATTTTTAAAAAATTCGGATTGGTGGCTATCGTTTCTGCAATCTTGGGTTCTATGCTTCTCGATGTAATCTCGGATTCGGATTTTGTTCTTTATGATTTATTGCGTTTTGGGGCATTGAAACCTGTCAAGTTACTCAGTTTCACAGTGGGTTTAATGTTGATTGTTTTTTCTTTATTTGAATGGAAATATAAGTCAAAAGCGATATCAATTCCACTGTGGTTGGGAGGAGTTTTATCCGGATTTTTTGGTGGAATTAGTGGGCATCAAGGTGCACTACGCAGTGCGTTTTTATCCAAACGAATTCCCGATGTACATCGATTTGTGGCCACCACGGCCTTGATATCCTGGTGTGTAGACATAGGACGGATTAGTGTTTACAATTGGCGCATGGAAATGCACTCTTTGAGTTGGATTCTTCTTATTTCTACAATTAGTTCAGCGCTAATTGGCGTTGTTCTTGGAACGATACTTATTAAGAAAGCAACAATACCTTTGGTACAACACTTTGTGGTTGTTTACTTATTTTTACTAGGTCTTGGTATGATTACAGGTTGGGTATAATTAGCCTTTTTCCACCTTTCTTCGTTCTTTTTTTCTGTTCTTTTTTTGTTTCTTTTCTACTTTTTTTGTGATATTTTCCGGATTGTCGTCGCTATTTTCAATGCCTGTTTTGTTGGCCTCGGCTTTCTTATTAATATCGAAAAGCACCTGTTTTTCGCCGTATTCATCCATCCTCATTTCATATTGTTTAACTCCCTTTTTATCGTAAATCACCTGATAAATTAATTTTCCTTTTTCATTGTTTTCAATATGTTCACCAATGGGCATATCCTTTTTGAATGTACCTCTGGATAACACAACGCCTTGTTCGTTGTAGCTTGAAAATTCACCGTTTTTTTGACCTAATAGCCAATTTTGAATCCCTATTTCTTTACCATCAATGGAATAATATATCCATTTACCTTGGTTTTTTCCATCTTTGTAGAACAAACTTGATTCTAGTTTTCCATTTTCTGCAAAATTGAGATGTGCGCCATCAATAATTCCTTTATTGTAATTTGAGATTTTCGCGATTTTTCCATTTGGGTAATATACCCGTTGCATTCCATCGGGAATTCCTTGGCTATAATTCATATATAACAGGGTGTCTCCTTTGCGGGAAAACTCGCAAACTCTACCTTGCCATTTTCCGTTTTGAAAGTTTTCTTCTCGTCTAAGCTGACCTGTGGAATCATAATATACTTTTTGCGGGCCGTTTTGAATTCCAATAATATAGGCTTGTGTTGATTGCACACAACCTGAAGCGTAAAAGGAAGTATCCACACCATCGCGCTTGCCGTTTTTAAAGCTCAGTTCCTCTAACACATAGCCACTTCTGTTGTAGGACTGGCATGTTCCGTCGAAAGGTGTATAACCATCTTTTGCCAATACATAGGTGTTGGTTTCATTATCGTACTGGATTTGGTCCAAACAATTAAGACAAATCCGGGGTTGCGCTTTCTTTCGCAAGTTGCCACAAGGGCTTTTTTGAGCAAAATGAGCATGCAAAATAGAGGTTAAAAATGCAATGAGGAACGTTAGGGATTTCATAGTTGTTGTCTTAGTAAATTTATAAATTTTAGTGGATAGGTAATAAAAATTTCATAGTCTAGAATTGAACTTTTAACACCATTTTTGGTTACACGATGGCGCACATTTGGTGGCTTATGCCAATCCAATGGGATTGCAAACTGCGCCGTAATAATAGCATAACAAGACCTTCTTCCTGTCCATCCTTTTCTCACCCCATTTGGTGAAAGTGGATTCGAGGCCATTCGGAGCCATGGAAATGGGCGACTTGTTGCAAGCGACCGCTGATTATCGATAACACTATACAGGATTTGATTTTCAACCGAAGGAACGCTTATCGAGGTCTTCAAAGGAAGAATTTTGGCTGATGAATTCAGGAACGATTTGCTTCATGATTTTTACTTTTTCGGTTATTGTTCCTTCTACAGCAAGGAGCGAGTTCAATTGGTTGATAAAACTATCTTCCAACCATCGTATTTTGGCAATTAGGATTTTGGGGTGATGAGTTGGCAAAGTGGCTTCCTCGTTCGCTAATAATTCTTCGTATAGTTTTTCCCCGGGTCTGAGTCCCGTGAATTGAATGGCAATATCTTTCTCAGGTTCCAAACCATGTAAACGGATCATTTTCTTGGCTAAGTCGATAATTTTGACCGATTTACCCATGTCGAACACAAAGATTTCTCCACCACTTCCCATCACAAAAGCCTCCAACACCAACTGACACGCTTCTGGTATTGTCATAAAATATCGTGTTACCTCTGGGTCCGTAACCAGCACAGGTCCTCCGTTATCAATTTGTTTTTGAAAGAGAGGAATTACCGATCCGTTGGACCCCAATACATTACCAAATCTCGTAGTAATAAATTGCGTAACGCCCTTGGCGTGATGTGCTTGCACATACATTTCGGCAATGCGTTTACTTGCGCCCATAATGTTGGTGGGATTCACGGCTTTGTCCGTAGATATAAACACAAATTTTTTCACATTGTGGGCTAAAGAAAAATCTACCAGGTTTTTTGTGCCATGAATGTTTGTAGCTATTGCTTCAAGAGGATTATTTTCCATCAAAGGTACATGCTTGTATGCAGCAGCATGGAAGATCACACTTGGAGAATGGGATTTAAAAACCTCTGCGAGCATGTGGGAATTGCGTATATCTCCAATGAGAAATACCATTTCAGCATCGTATTGCGATACATTGAGTTCTTGTTGAAGGTCGTACATCGCGGACTCCGCTTGATCGAGCAGGACCAACTTTCCCTTAAAGTGGCCCAAAATTTCACGTGTAATGCCACTTCCAATAGAACCTGCCGCCCCAGTAATGAGCACAGTCTGTTGAAACAGGGTTTTTCCTAATGCTTCTTGATTTAGGTGAATTTCTTTTCGGCCAAGCAATTCATCAATATTGATTTTACTAATTTTTTTAAGTGTCAGTTCCCCGTTCACCCAAGTTTCTGGGTCTTGCACCCGCAATACTCTAAGACCGTAATTGAGGCAAAAATCAACAATTTGGTTTAAGGATTCAATATTTGGATTTCGGATGGCCACAATCACTGCGTCGACGTTATTTCCAAGGACCAATTTTTCTAATTCTGAAATAGAAAATACCTTTAGACCCTCTACACGATTTCCGAATAACCGAGGATTTTCGTCCAAAAAGCCAATGATTTTTTGAGGATTATGTTGATCGTTTTCAATGGTTCGTTTGGCAATCATACCCATAGATCCAGCACCAAAAATGAGAACTTGTTTTGGCGGCTCAGGATTTTTAATGGTTTCCAAATACCATAATTTTATCGTAAATCGACTTCCAACTAATAATAACAGACTAATGATCAATTCCATTAAAAGGATGGAACTTGGGAAAAGGTAGGTGGTTTCGAGCACCAAAGAACGAACAATACTGATCATTATGAATATCCCTGTACACGTTAAGCTAGCAAATAATATTCGTTTTGCATCCTGGGTTGAGGTATACCTAATCAATCCTCGGTGGATTTGGAAGGAATAAAAAACAATGAGTTTGATGGCCACATAGATGAAAAATTCTTTCCAGTTCGAAAGCCACTCGTTCTTCATGGCTTTTAAGTTGGTATTCATATCAAAACGTATGAAATATGCCAATCCTAAAGAAAAAAGACTTATGGTTAAATCGAGGGCGACAATAATCCAGCGAGGGGTTGCTGTTTTGAATTTAAACATCACCAAAAATAAGTAAAAAGTTGCGCCAAAATTTCACCAAAACAAATACGATAAAATAAAAAAACGTCATCCACAAAGATGACGTTTTCAAGATACAATTGGGTATTGTTAGTGCAGACGAACTACATTCATTTTAAAATCGGTAAGTACTTCTTTGATGTAACCGTCCTTCATCGAATAGAAAACCTGCAAAGAAGGATTGGAATCACAAGTACCTGATTTTGTTTCATTTACCGCTATGTTAAACGTGAATGTATATTCGTCATTTTCACAAGTATAACATTTACCGTCGTAGTAGCTATCACACCTCACCTTAAGCGTAGCTGGGGTTGTAGAATTGTTGACAATGCTCAGCAACTTGAAATTCATGGTTTCTTTACGATCCTTGTTGTAGCATTCTGTCATTTGAGAAGATATTGTCACACCATTTTCATTGTATAGTATTTCAGGTGTTCCGATGGGGGTGGATTTAATATTTTGTGCAAAAATGGAAGTACTTGCGATCGAAATAACTACGAAGGAGAAAAACAGTTTCATAATTTGTATTTAAGTTTACGTTGCTTTTGACGATGATTTTAATTCTATTGTTGCTTACAACGCATAAATTTATTTAATATTTTTAATATATCGAAAAATGATTGAAATAGAGCGAAAGTTTTTGATACATAACCTTGATTTCCTTAAGACAATTGAATGCGAAAAAGCAACTATTTCACAAGGTTACCTTTTCGAAGATCAAGGTAAATCCTTGCGTGTACGGGTCAAAAATACCGAGGCATTTCTTACTCTAAAATTTGGCGATGAAGCCATAGTGCGTGAGGAATTTGAGGTCAGCATAAGCCTGTTGTATGGGAAATGTTTGTTGGAAAAGTGCGCTAAAGTTCTGGAAAAAGACCGTTATACGGTTCATATCGAGGATCTATCTTGGGAAATTGATGTTTTTAAAGGGACGCTTTTTGGTTTGTGCTTGGCTGAGGTTGAGTTAAAAGATCCTACTCAAGTCATTGAAATTCCACCTTGGGTGGGCGAGGAAGTAACACAGAATCCAGATTACCTAAATATCAATCTTATAAAACGTTTATAGATAGGTTAAAGGTTTATTGGAAAGCATATCGAAAACAGTGCTTCCAAATTCAAAATCGAATAATTCCAAAAATTCGATTAGCGATTTGGGTAAATACATAAGGCGCTCATCCAAGATGTGGTTTGAATATTCAATATTTGCAATTATGAGATAGTACTTTTCAAGGATGTTGTCGTTATCCCAAATTTCTTCTTCTAAAAGATAGATACTTGGCTCATGAAACGCCAAAAATTCCTGTTCGTCGGTATATTGACGAATTTGCTCCCAAAATAGTTCTTTGGGTGTAATCCTTACATAGGATCTGTTGAGACCTCTCGCTGTGAACATGGTATTAATTTATTTTTGATTGCAACGTACCATGTACATTTCCTTCCCGCAGGTTGTTCAATAACATATCTCAAGCTGTCTTTTGGAAAGTTAATTTTCTGAAATTGCATCCATTTGTTAAGTTCAATTTTGCCTTTACTTTGAACTTCAATAATAGAATTTGCATTGAATAAGATGAGAAGATTTTTCGGATTTATTCGCTTATTGTCTAACCAATTAATACTAATTTGTTTTTCTCCATAGCGATCTAACCAATTGTACATTGCTCTTTTTCGGTGAAGACTATCTGGAAAACCCCATTGGCCGTAGATGTAGGTATCTTTTTCCATGGTGAGAAGAAACTTGCTTCTGTTTTTGGGTTCTGAAAATCGGTCGAGAAAATGTTGTTCCGCTATGGTATCAGCATTCAGTACATTTAATAGAATTCCTTTTTGATTAAATGAAGTAAAATCGCTTGACAAATATTCATAGATCGTGTCTTTTGGGGTTGCATGCTTATTCGCTGTCTTTTTTATAGGATGGTAATCGATTTTTTTGTCTTTTTTTTCAGAAGAACAAGCGGTAATAACAATTATGAAAATTAAAATTACTACCTTCATAGGTACAAATTTTACGCTTTTTTTTAATATCTTGAATTAAATTCATTGCTTAATTTTACTTTTGTCAAAAAAACAAACATGAAATTCTCTTATTTCTTTCTTCCTCTTGGAATGTTCTTGCTGTCATGCGCAACACAAGTACCATACACCAATCAAGTACGTGATGAATTTAATTTAGATACAGAAGAAAAACTTGGAAAAGTTCAATTTTTTATTTCGCATACTATTGTGATGGATGAGGAGGTTAAGAACGAAAATTCCACTACCACAAACAATGGAACTTTGATTAACAGTTCTAACACAAAAAAAGAATCAGTCATTATTCAGGCAGGTACACCTTGTGTATTTGATTCTTATGGTCCGAAAGGTGAGTTGAATGTGCGGTTTGAAACTGGGGAAGGTAGAACACTTTCGTTTTATGCAGATGCCAAATCTGTTTCAGCAAGACGTTATGTATTTAATGTTGATTGGAACCAGCAAGGCGGTCCAAAAATAAAGTATGGAGGCGCTACTTACAGAATCGATTTGCTTCGTGGAACACCCCGAAATGCATATTTAAAAGTCGCCCGAAGAAAATTGGAGAAAGTGAAACGAAAAGACCGGTTCGTCAGAGGTCTCAAAGTTTAAGAACGCGTTTTGATTCTGAATATTTTTTGCACCTTCACATCGACTTAGCGCGAAATGAAAATTTTTGCACTCTTTATTTTGTTTTTTCCTTTGATTTGTTTTTCTCAAAAGAAGAGCACGGAAAAGCCTGAAAACAAATCAGCAATTGAGGAGAGTATAATCTCTGCATTGCGTTTTCGCATGGTAGGGCCTGCGCTCACTTCGGGTAGGGTAGTGGACATCGCCATTCATCCGAGTAATAACGACAAATGGTTTGTCGCCGCCGCAAGTGGCGGGGTTTGGTTAACCAACAATCACGGTATTACGTTTACCCCGATATTCGAAAATTACGGAAGTTATTCAATCGCTTGTATCTCTATTTCACCTTCTAATCCCAGCGTGGTTTGGGTGGGATCCGGAGAGAATAATAACCAACGCTCCGTAAGCTATGGGGACGGTGTCTACAAATCGATCGATGGGGGTAAATCCTTCACCAACATGGGGCTTAAAACATCCGAGCATATTGGAAATATCGCGATTCACCCAACCAATGAAAACATACTTTGGGTGG
>Ga0214917_10003403_pt1 | contig 18386 bp, 19 predicted proteins | sample LL_1208_BB_MetaG_FD_177983 | JGI IMG/M metagenome (GOLD analysis project Ga0214917, IMG submission 177983) | Freshwater microbial communities from Lake Lanier, Atlanta, Georgia, United States - LL_1208_BB | ecosystem: Environmental > Aquatic > Freshwater > Lake | place: USA: Georgia | collected...
ATTGACCACCTTGCCACCCTTCGGCAGGCCCGCTACCGCGATCCGATCCCCGGGGTCACCCCGGAGCCTGATCCCGTTTCCCTCGCCCGCATCTGCCTGGCCGCCGGAGCCCACTCCATCACCGTCCATCTTCGGGAGGACCGGCGTCACATTCAAGACGAGGACGTTCTCCGGCTCGGCCGCGAATGCCGCGAAAAGCTCAACCTCGAAATGGCGGCCACGCCTGGAATGGTCGACTTCGCCCTCCGACTCCAGCCCGCCGAAGTCTGCCTCGTCCCCGAAAACCGAGCCGAAGTCACCACCGAGGGCGGCCTCAACGCCGCACACCAAATTCAGACTCTAAAGCCCATCATTGAAAAACTTTCCCAAGCCAAGATTGTCACAAGCCTCTTTCTCGATCCCGACCCTCGCCAAATCGATGCCGCCGCCACCCTCCAGGCCCCCGTGATCGAACTTCACACGGGCCGATTTGCGGATGCTAGCCCTGGCGATCGACCAGCCGCATGGGAGAAGCTCAAATCCGCCGCGGAGCAGGCCCACCGACTGAAAATCCAGGTCAATGCCGGCCATGGTCTTCGCCTTTCGAATCTGACGGATCTTCTTTCGGTTCCCCACCTCCATACCCTGAACATCGGCCACTCCCTGGTTTCACACGCCCTCACCGTGGGTCTTCAGCAAAGTGTCCGTGACTTTCTTTTGGCCATCAAAAAGAAATGATTCCCGAACGAATCCTTGGCCTTGGCATGGACCTGGTCGAAATCGACCGGATCGATGAATCCCTCCAACGTTTTGGGGATCGATTCCTCGAAAAGATTTTTCACCCTTCTGAGATCGAATACGCCCGCTCCCAATCCCGCCCTGCCATCCCGCTCGCCGCACGTTTTGCCGCAAAAGAAGCCGCCTCCAAAGCTTTTGGCACAGGAATTGGCCAGCTCTTGCCTTGGCTGGGAATGGAAATTGAGCGCCAATCCCACGGACAGCCCTTTCTCCGCCTGCACGGCCCAGGAGCCCAACTCGCAAAGGATCGGGGAGTCACGCGCTCCCTCGTCACATTGACACACACCCGCACCCACTCGGCCGCCACGGTCCTGCTCCTTGGCCCATGATTGTCCTCTCTCCCCCGATGGCGCGGAGTTGGGAGAAGAGAAGCCTGGAGGCCGGTGCCCGCATGAAAGACCTGATGCGGCAAGCGGTCGACGGTGCCCTCCTCGAACTGCTCCCCTTTCTACCAAAACCGGGCACGGCTCTTGTTCTTCTGGGTTCCGGCCACAACGGGGAGGATGCGGCCCTTCTTGGAATCGAACTGAAGAGGGTCGGGTGGAAGGTTGAATTTCTTCTCTCCCGTTCTCCGGGCAAACGAAAGCATCCGGATCCCAGGGTCAAAACAAAATTCTGGAAAAAAGCACTGGTCTGGCCTCGCAAGCCCACCCTCTTTCTACAAGCCGATGGACCACGCCTTGTCATCGATGGAATTCTGGGTTTGGGGGCAACCCCTCCACCCCGCCCCGCCGAGGCGGAGATGATTTCCTGGGTTGCTGGGCAAAAAAGAGGCTCCGACCTTTACGTCGCGTTGGACCTTCCCTCAGGGCTTGATCCGGCCGACGGCTCGGCTCCAGGTCCTGTTTTTCCGGCCGATCTCACCATCGCCTTGGGCTCGGTAAAAGAGGGTTGCCTTCGCGACTCCGCCCTGCCCTTCGTCGGCCAGCTCCGTGCCGCCCCGGTGGATTTTGGAACTCCCGCCCCAAAATCCTCCCTGGATTTTTTCCGCCCGCAGGATGCCTGGCAGAGTCTCAGATCCCGCCCATCAAATCTTCACAAACACTCCGCCGGAGTCGTCCACCTTTGGGCGGGTTCTACCGAATATCCCGGAGCCGCCTCCCTCACCTCGTCGGGCGCCCTGCGCTCAGGCGCGGGGTACGTTCGCTTGTTCACCGACCTTGCGGTCGCGGAATCATTGTCACCCCACATCCCGGAACTGCTTCTCCATCGTCTTCCCCCCCGATCCGCTCCCCCACCTGAAATCTTTTCGCAACACGCCTCCGCTCTTGTCATCGGACCTGGCCTCCCCGCCAGCGAAGCTCTGGAGGCGTTCCTTGTCCGGCTTCTCCCCACAACCAAAATTCCCATCGTGCTGGATGCGGGTGCCCTGGAAACTCTGGCACGTCGCCCCGAGATTCTTGCCACAGCCTCGGGCCCGGTCCTCCTCACCCCGCATGCTGGCGAACTTTCACGCCTTCTTGGACACCCTCTGCGCGACCGGTCAGACGCGGCACGGGAGTGGCTCGAAAAATTCCCCGGCACCCTGCTTTTGGCCAAAGGGCCGCATACCTTGGTCGCTGCCGGCGGTCACCCGCTCAGTTTCAACAGCTCGGGCGGTCCCGCCCAGGCTACCGCGGGAATGGGGGATCTTCTGGCCGGAATGCTCGGGGGCTTGCTCTCCGTTGGCTACCCTCCGTTCGACGCCGCGCGTCTGGCCGTTTCCTGGCATGGATTGGCATCCGATCTCGTGATCCAGCAGGGGGGGCCCTCCACCCTGGCTACCGACCTTCTGCCCATGCTTCCTGCCTCTTGGCGGATTCTGGCCGGGCGTGCAGGATAGAGGACCTCCATGGTATTCGACGATCATCGGCACTCGCGCTTGGCCCTGCAAATGATCGACGGAGCTCTTGCTTTCGCTGCGATGTTTTTGGCCTACTGGATTCGGGTTCACCTGCTTCCTACGGCTCTGCCGGTGGAGTCGCGGGAAATCGGGGAGATCACGGTTTACCTCCCCTATGCCGTCCTGATGGCTCTGGCTGCGCCCGTGGTCCTCGATCGACGCGGTTTCTATCGCCACCTTGCCGTCACCCCCACGGGTACTTTTGCATCGTTTCTGGAAGTTTCCCTGATCCTTTTTCTTCTCGCCATCTCTCTCATCTTTTTCTTTAAGGAAAGCCCCAGCCGTTTTGTTTTCCTCTTTTACGTCCCTCTTCTCACCTCTCTTCTTGCGGTTCGGCAGGCGATCTTTCAAAAGATCCGCCAAGCACGTCGCTCAAGCCCCCACTACTCCACAAACCTTATCCTGGTGTCCGACACGGAATTTGGCACGAGGCGGTGGCCCGACCTTTTCCGTGAATCGGGATCCGGCATCCGCATCGCCCGGCAGCTGAATCCCGCCAAGGTCTCCATGGAGGAGTTTATCCAGATTTTGCACGATGAATCGGCCGGAATTGTCCTTTTTGAGGTCGAATCCACCAACCTGGCTTGGTCGACCCAAGCCATTCAAGCCTGTGAGGAGGAGGGGGTGGAGGCATGGCTGAGTACCCGTTTTGTGGGGGCCAAAATCGCCCAAGCCCACTTCGAGGAGGTTCTGGAGCAAAATCTTCTGGTTTTCCGGACGACCCGCGCCGGAGCTTGGCAGTCGATCGTCAAAATGACCTTGGACCGACTGATCAGCGCCCTGCTTCTTATCCTTCTCTCCCCTCTACTTCTGGTCATCTACTTCGCCATACGATGGGAATCGTCCGGACCGGCCATTTTCTCTCAGAAACGAAGTGGGCGGCACGGCGTCCCCTTCACCATGTACAAGTTCCGAACCATGGTGAGCGACGCCGAGATGCGGCAGGAGGAACTCAAGGCGCGGAATGAAATGAGCGGTCCCGTTTTCAAAATCAAAAAGGATCCCCGTGTCACGCGGGTCGGCGCATTTCTGCGTTTCACCTCCCTCGACGAGCTTCCCCAGCTTTTCAATGTCCTGTTGGGACAGATGAGCCTCGTCGGCCCGCGCCCCCTTCCCACCTACGAAACCCTTGCCATGACCTCCAACAACCAACGCCGTCGCCTCAGTGTTTCCCCGGGCATGACCTGCCTATGGCAGATCTCCGGCCGAAATGATGTGAACGATTTTTCCGATTGGGTCCGCCTCGACCTCGAGTACATCGACCAGTGGTCCCTCCTTCTGGATTTCCAAATTCTCCTCCGCACCATCCCTGCCGTCCTGTTTGGCCGTGGAGCGCGTTAAACCCTCAGAACTCCCGATCCACCCCCCGACAGTCGATTCCCATGAGCGCGCTTCCCCTTCTGCTTGATCAACCGGTCTCCGCTTGGGATCTTCCCCCCGACCAGCCGTACCGGGAGAAACAGATCCGCACATGGATCCTGCAACGTTTCGTGTCCTCTTATGAGGAAATGACCGACCTCTCCCTTCCTCTGCGAACCTCCCTTGCCTCCCGCTTCCGCCTGCGAGCCGCCGAACCGGTCACCATCCAGGGATCCGAAGACACCACCCGGAAATTCCTTTGGAAATTGGGTGATGGATCGTTTGTGGAATCGGTCCTCATTCCGGCTACCCCCGGAAAGGAGGGAAATCGTAGCACCCGCCTCACCCTCTGTGTTTCCAGCCAAGTCGGCTGCGCCTATGGCTGTCGCTTCTGCGCCAGCGGGATCGACGGTTGGCGGCGCAACCTCACCACGGCGGAAATCATCGGGCAGGTCCTGGAGGCCTCACGCATCGCGGGCCGCCGACCCGACAATCTCGTTTTCATGGGCATGGGCGAACCCTTGGCCAACTTACCCAACCTGTTGCCGGCCCTCGATCTCCTGATCTCCCCCGCCAACCTTGGCATGGGTGCCCGCCACGTCACCATCTCCACCAGCGGGCTAGCACCGCAAATCGAGGAGCTCGCCTACCATCCGCTCCAGTTCCGTCTCGCCCTCTCCCTTCACGCCGCCAGCGACGCCATCCGGGATAAAATTATGCCGGTCAACAAACGTTACCCCCTCGATCGTCTTCTTGAGGCCTGTGATGTTTTTGTCCGCGCCAAAAAGAAACAGATTTTTTTCGAATATATCCTGCTGGCGGGCATCAATGACTCCCCGGAGCAAGCCACCCTCCTGGCCCAACATGCCCGCCGCCTTTTCGCAAAGGTAAACCTGATCCCTTACAACAAAGTCGAAGACCTCCCGTACGAACGCCCTTCCGAGGAGGCGATCCACCTCTTCTGTCGCACTCTCCTAAAAGCCGGAGTCCGTGCCACGATCCGTCGCGAAAAGGGCCACGACATCGATGCCGCCTGCGGCCAATTGCGACTCCGGCAGGAAATGAATCAGTCGATGCCGACCTGATCCCTGCAATGTACGCTCTGGAAACCCGCCGCCTCTCCTTTCTCCCCATCCTTCTTCCCCACGCTCTCATCCAGCGACCCGGTCATCCTCCCACTCTGCAGATCTACTCGCCCAAAATCCTTCCCCTCCGGCAGGCCCAAAAACAGTTCCCGGGACGAATCCGAAAACTCCTTCTGCGCTCCTCGGCCCCTTTCCAACTCCGCATTGGTCAACGACTCCTCATCACGAGCGATCACCGAGTCGTATCCTCCAAGGATCGATCGATTCCCAGACTCAAAATCCGTGCAGGCCCTGCTTTTGGCTCAGGCGAGCACGCCACCACTCAGCTCTGCTTGCGCTATCTCACCCAGCTCCTGCTGGATCATCCAAAATCCGGCCCGACGGTTCTCGATCTGGGCTGTGGCTCGGGAATTCTTGCTCTCGCCTCCGCAAAGTTCGGCGCCCATTCGCTCGGTTGGGATCTTGACCCAACCGCTATTCAAGAAGCCCAACGCAACGCCAAAGTGAATCGCCTCACTTCTCGAGTTTTATTTCAGATCAAAGACGCTCTTCGGGCTCCTCTTCCAAAGGCAGATCTGATTGTCGCCAACCTCTACGATTCCCTTCTTCTTCATCTCTTGCCACGTCTCGAAAAACACCGCAAAGCTGGAACGAGACTCGTTCTATCCGGAATTCTCCAAGGCCAGGAAAACACTATTCTCCGGACATCCCGTAAACTGGGCTGGAAACTTCAACGCCGAGGCCGAATCGGTCGCTGGTACTGCCTCCAGTTCCAATCCTGAAATCAATACCTCAATACCTCCCGTAAACCCGCCGCAATCCGGATCGCCGTCGGCCGATGGGCGGCCCAAAGATTCGGATGATAAGGAATCGGAGTATCTTTTGCATTCAGCCGTTGGGGCGGGGCGTCCAGGAGCTCGAAACCGTCCGAGGCCACGCGCGCCACCACCTCGGCTGAGGCCCCTCCCCACGGCCACGACTCCCCCACCGCAAGCAACCTCCCCGTCCTGGCAACACTTGCCAAAATCGTGTCCGTATCCAGGGGCTTCACCGTTCGCAAATCCACCACCTCCACCTCATACCCCTCCTCTGCCAACTCCCCAGCCGCCGCCACCGCCTCGTGCACCATCGCACTGTAGGTGACGCAGGTGATATCCCGCCCCGCCCGCACGACCTGAGCCCGAAAGGCAGGAACCGCGCTTTCTGGCAACGCTTCCGACTTCAGATGGTAGTAAAGCAGCTTGTGCTCGCAAAAAACGACCGGATCGGGCATCTCCACCGCCTCCAACAGCATGGTATAGGCATCTTCAACGGTCGCAGGTGTCATCACCACGATCCCCGGGTAGTGGGAATAGATCGCCTCCATCGATTGACTGTGAAAAGGCCCGCTTCCCGGCGTCCCACCCGACGGCAACCGCAACACCATCGGACACGGCTTGCCTGTCCTCCAAAAGGTCGTTGCCGCATGGTTGAGCATCTGATTCAGTCCAACCGTGGAAAAGTCTGCAAACTGCATCTCCACAATCGGCCTCATCCCCTCGATCGCGGCGCCCACCGCCATCCCCACCATGGCATCCTCCGAAATCGGAGAGTCGATCACCCTCCCGGGAAACTTCTCGGCCAGATTCTTCGTCGCCTTGAAAGCACCCCCGAACCCACCGACATCCTGCCCATAAATAAAAACCCGTGGATCATCCCGCAACGCCTTCTCCTGCGCACTGCGGATGGCATCCAGATACGTCACACTCACGATGCCCCTTGCGCTTCCCCCATCCCGCCCGATTGGGTCGCACGCCAATCCTCCTCAAAGGGATCCGGGACCGGCTCTGCAGAAACCTTCGCCACCGCATCCTCCACTTCCCGTTGCGCCTCGTCCCGCCAACCCTGCCAAACCCCAGCCTGCCTCCTCTTTGTCATCCACTCCTCCATCACGAGAAGGCAATCCCGACCCCTGACCGAACTCTTCATTTTTTTATGCACATACGAACCATCATCGTGCTCCCCGTGCCCGCACAACCTTAGCAACTTGCCCACGACCAGCTGCGGTCCCGCTCCCTCCCTGGCTCGCTCCACCGCTCTCCGGATGATGTTCCAACAGGCTTGGGGATCCGTGCCATCGACTCCATACCCCTCGACACCATATCCCTTCGCCCGATCCACCAGCTCCTCACACGCAAACTGCCTCTCCCTCGGGGTGGAGTAAGCGTACCCGTTGTCCGCCACGACCAGCACCAGCGGTAATCGCTCCACCGCAGCCAGATTCAACCCCTCGTGAAATGATCCAGTCGAAGTCGCACCGTCCCCCGCACAGGTTAACCCCACTCTCCCTTTTTCCCCTTTCATCCGCTTGGCCATTAAAACGCCCGCCACCGTCGAGACCATCGCGCCCAGATGGCTGATCATGGGTAAAATTCCCCGGGAAAGATCGCCGCGGTGAATATTTCCGTCCCTCCCTCTCATCGGCCCTAGCCTCGACCCCAGATAAGCCCTCAAAACATCCACCATCGGTTCCCCAAACGCCAACCTGCCCGCCATATCCCGGATCAAGGGCGCAAACACATCCCCCTTCCTCAACAACGCCCCTCCCGCCCCACTCAAAGCCTCCTGTCCCCTTCCCAAATAAACACCGCCCACGATCCTTCCTGCCCGATAGAGGCTTCCCAACTTCTCCTCCACCAACCGCGCCCGCAACATCACACGACCCAAACGTTCCGTCATTTCAACTTCCCCCTGTCGGGGCGAACGAACAGCAGCTTCAGCCGCGCGGATGGCCATCCACCTAAATTACCCGCCTCAAACCACCCGCCAAGCCTTCGTCCTTCTCCCCAAAAACCCTACACCGCCCACCCTGCGTACATCCTCTCCAAGGCCGATCGCACGCCCGCCGCTGTGCTCGGCTCCCGCCAGATTCCCTGATACATCGGCAACTGCTCCAGCAATCGCACCAATCTCTGTGCCAACGACTCCATCAGTTGACGCTGAAACTTCCCCCTTGCCCCGCCTCCCGGACCCAAAAGCCTTCTCACTTGTACGGCCGGTACAATCAAAGCGGTCACCGACCCCTCCGCCACCACCGAGGCCGACCTCCGTCGGCCGGTCAAAATGGAAAGCTCGCCCAAAATCTCCCCTCTTCCCAATCGGGCCAGCACGAGGGGATCCCTGCCCCGAATCCGCTTCTCCACTCTCGCCTTTCCCGATAAAATAACCAACATCTCGCGGGCCGAACCCCCTTCCACCAACATGATCTCCCCTTTTCGAAAAATCTTTTTTTTCTCCCTCGGGAAAATTCGTTTCCAATCGGATCCATCGAACTTCACCCCCTGCTTCTAAACCACTTTCTCCCTTTCTGCCAGCCTCGCCCATGACCCCCTCCACCTCCCCCGGAACACGCGAACGCAGCCTCCAGATTGCACTCTCCTTCTGCCTGCTCGATGTCGCTCTCATGGGCACCGCTGCCTACCTCTCCAACTCCCTCACGATTCTCAGCGATCTGCTGAAGGAGTCCACCGATCTCCTCTCCATTCTTGCCGCTTTTCTGACCATACGCGCCGTTCGACGATCCCCCAACCACCACTTCACCTACGGAATCGGTAAACTGGAAAATCTCGTCAGCCTCTCGATCGGCCTGGTCATGCTCGGGTCGGCCCTTTGGATCACCTGGCGCTCCGCCCATCACCTCGCCGATCCGCAGATGGCCGAGGGAACGATCCCCGGAATTTGCATCTTTGCCCTCTACACCTTCATCGGCTACAGGATCTATTTTCGCACCCGGCGCGTCTGCCAACAGCAACCCTCGGCCATAATGGAGTCCCAGGCGCGGCTCTGGTTCTCCAAAGCCAGCTTCGACGCGGCCATGGGTGTCGCTCTCCTTCTTGCGTACGTCTTTCGGCATCAGCCATGGAGCTGGTACCTTGATCCCCTTGCCTCACTCGTCGGGGTCCTATTCATGCTCCACGCCGCTTGGGCCATGACCTCCTCATCCGTCAACGATCTTCTCGACGCCACGCTGGAGGAGACCACCCAACTCCGTATCCTTCGCCAACTAGTCCTGCAGTTGGACGACTACGATCGCCTCCATAAAATCCGCACCCGCCGCTCCGGTCCGCACATCTACGTCGAAATCTTCCTTCAGTTTGATCCCCTTCTCCTCATGGGCGAGGTTCAAAAGCGGATTCACAAACTCCAACAGTCGGTGGGCGAAATTGTCCCGGGTGCCGATATCTCAGTCCGTCCCTGCACGGAGGAGCCCAAATAACCGGCCCTCCGCCTCTTATCCACAACTCTGCCCCCGAACGTTTGCTATCCCGGCCGATTCAATCCTAAGCTCCTCGACCGCCATGGCTCTTTTCCAAACCCTCTTTCGAACCAAACAGATCGATCACCTCCAACACGAGGCCAAACACGAGACCGGCTTCGTCAAAGCCCTCGGCCCGTGGCAACTCACCTTCCTCGGCATCGGCGCCATCATCGGCACCGGAATCTTCGTCCTCACCGGAACCACGGCCGCAAACCACACCGGACCCGCCCTCGTTCTCTCCTTCACCATCTCGGGCATCGGCTGTCTGTTCGCCGGCCTCTGCTATGCCGAATACGCCTCCATGATCCCCACCGCCGGCAGCGCCTACACCTACGCCTACGCCAGCCTGGGCGAATTCCTCGCGTGGATCATTGGCTGGGACCTGATTTTGGAATACCTGTTCGCCTCCGCCACCGTCGCCGTCGGCTGGTCCGGCTACGCCGTCAAGTTTCTCCACAACTTCGGCATCCACATTCCTCCCGCCCTCTGCTCCTCACCCCTGGTCTTCAACCACGGCGTCTGGACCCAGAGCGGAGCCCTCTTCAACCTCCCCGCCGTCCTCGTTTGCCTCGCCGCCACCGTCCTTCTCGTGATCGGCATCAGTGAATCCGCTCGTTTCAACAATGTCATCGTCATCATCAAGCTGACCGTCATCGTCCTCTTCATTCTTTGCGGATCGGCCTACATCAACACCCACAACTGGGTCCCCTTCATCCCGGAAAACACCGGACGTTTCGGTGAGTACGGTTGGAGTGGCATCCTCACTGGTGCCGGAGTCATCTTTTTCGCCTACATCGGCTTCGATGCTGTTTCAACAGCCGCCCAGGAGGCCAAAAACCCCCAGCGCGACATGCCCCTCGGAATTCTTGGTTCCCTTCTGCTCTGCACCGTCCTCTACATCCTCGTCTCCCTCGTCCTCACCGGAATCGTCCCCTTCAAGGAACTGGCCGTTCCCGCCCCCGTTGCCTTGGCCATCGATCGTGCGGGAGAAGGTCTCCGCTGGCTCGGGCCTCTCGTCCAGTTGGGGGCCATCGCCGGTCTCAGCTCCGTGGTGCTCGTGATGATGATGGGCCAACCCCGGATCTTCTTCTCCATGGCCAAGGACGGGCTTCTCCCAAAAAACTTTGCCCGGCTTCACCCCAAGTTCGGGACCCCGCACGTCACCACCATCATCACCGGCCTGTTCGCAGCATTGATGGCGGGTGCCATTCCCATCGGCATTCTTGGCGAGCTCGTCTCCATCGGCACCCTCCTCGCCTTCACCATCGTCTGCCTTAGCGTTCTCGTTCTTCGGAAAACCCGCCCCAACGTGGAGCGTCCCTTCCGTTGCCCGTTCCTACCGTGGATTCCAATTGCCGGAGCGCTGGTGTGCCTGGCTCAGATGATCGCCCTGCCCTTCGACACATGGATCCGCCTCGTTGTCTGGCTCGCGATCGGCCTCGCGATCTACTTCTTCTACGGCATCCGCCACAGCCGATTGAATCTCCCCGCCAAAGTCTGAGTCAGCTCACGGGCCAAAAAAGCAGACGCCCACAATTCTCACAAGTCGCCCCAGCTTTTCCGGATTTGGCCGCGATGGTCGATCCCTGGGTCAGTTTCATGTGACACCCCCCACAGTTGGTCCCGTGCTCGACAGCGACCACCGCCACATCTTTCTTGCTGGTCATAATCCTGCGATATTTGTTCAGTAACCCCTCCTCCACCCCAGAAGCCAGGTTTTCAATCTCCTTCACCAAATCCGCCAACCGCGTCTCCAATTCGGTTTTCTTTTTCTTCAACTCCTCCTCTTTCACAACCAACTCCCCCTCCTTCACCTTGGCCCCCTCCGCCTCGACCGCTGCCTCCTTCTTGGCTTTCTCCCCCAAAGCCATCAGGTCCAACTCCCGATCCTCGATCTCCTGGATCTCCCTCTCCTCCCGCTGAATCTCCGTTCCAAGGGCCGTAAACTCCTCATTCTTGCGCGTCTCAAACTGCTGCACCTTGTAGCGCGCTGCCTTGGCCCTATGCGCCTCCGCCTCCAGTTCCAGCTTCTTTCGCTCCACCTCGGCGTTCTGGGCCTCCAACCTCTTTTTCTCGGCCCCCGCCCGCACCTCCACTCGCCTCTGCTCCAAAGCCTTCATTTCGTTCGGCCACGCCGCCAGCTCCTTATTCAACCTCATCTGCCTCTGCTCCCGCTCCTGCAAAACCAGCAGCTTCTCCAGTTCCGGTGCCAATCCGCTCATTTTTTCACCCCGGTCATCTTTTCAACATACTTGGCCAGCAGGTCGCACTCCAGATTCACTTTATCCCCTGCCTTGCGATCTCTTAGGGTCGTCACCTCATAGGTGTGAGGAATGATCCAGACATTGAACTTCCGCCCCTCAACCCTTCCAATCGTCAAACTGATCCCGTCGATCGCCACGCATCCCTTTGGAACCAGATACTGCTCCAGCCCCTCAGGCACCTCTGTCTCCAACTCCCAATCCTCCCCCGACCTCCCCCACTTGCTGACCCGGGCCGTCCCGTCGATATGACCCGTCACAAAATGTCCCCCCACCTTTCCGTCCGCCCGCAGGGAGCTCTCCAAATTCACCCGCGAGCCCACTTGCGCCGACTGCAGGTTGGTCCTCTCTTTCGTCTCATCCAACAGATCGAAAGCCAGCCTCTTGCCCTTCACCTCGGTCACGGTCAGACAACATCCATTCACCGCCACACTGTCCCCGATCTTCACCCCCACCACGATTGACCCCGCCTCCACTTCCAGACTCCACCCCTTTCCACGGCGCGTCACCGCCTGGACCACTCCCGCCTCTTCCACAATACCCGTGAACATACTCCTACTTCGCCCCTCCGAGCTTCCCACGCAAGCACAGGTCTTCTCCCGCGCTGGAGCTGACCGTCTCCCTCCACCCCCAATCCGCCCATCTTTCGATCTGTGGCAACCCACTCCCATGCTCCCCCACGAGAATCGGAGCCAGATAAATCACCACCTCATTCACCTTCCCGGCTTTGACCAAGCTCTTCGCCACCTCTGCTCCACCCTCCACCAACAACCGCGACACTCCCCTTCGGTGCAGATCCTTCAAAACCTCCGACCACCTCTTTCTCCGATACACCAACGTCCGTTCTTTATGACGATCGCGGAAAAGATTGGCCCCCTTGGGCAACTTTCCCGACCTCGTCACCACCACCCGCCATGGCTGCACCCCGTCGACATTTCGACATTCTGCAGAATGTCGAAATGCTTTTCGCACCGTGAGTTGAGGGTTGTCCTTTCGCACGGTCTCCGCCCCCACCAAGATCGCATCACACCCCGCCCGCAACCTATGAACATCCGCCCGTGCAGCCTCTCCTGTCACCCACCGCCTCCCCGGCACCACAAGATACCCGTCCATGGTCATCGCCAGCTTCAGAATCACCCACGGCTCCTTTTTTGTCGTCCAGTGCCGGTAATCCTCGTTTAACTTCTCGCACTCCTCCCGCAAAATCCCTTTCACAACCCGGATCTTTTTTCGGGCAAGAATTCGCCCCGCCCCCCCCGCATTCCTTCGATCCACATCCCCTGCGCCGTAAATCACCTCCCGTATTCCGGACGCCACGATCCGATCGGTGCACGGTGGTGTCCTTCCATAAGTCGAACACGGCTCCATCGTGACAAACAACTTTGCTCCCTTCGCTTTTATCCCCGCCCGCTCAATGGCCTCGACCTCCGCATGCGGAAGACCCGCCTTTCGGTGATATCCTGCCCCCACAATCTTCCCGCCTTTCACCAAAATTGCCCCCACCCTCGGATTCGGCCTCGTCCCATCCCCTGCCCTCTTTGCCAACTCCAACGCCTCGGCCATCCATTGCCTGTCCTGAAAATTATCCCTCACGAAATGGATTCCTGACCTGAACCGCACCATACGATCTGCCGTGCTGCAAATCCTCCGAAAAAAGAAACTTGGCTCCGCTTGCCTCAGCCGAAGCCAAAACTAGACAGTCATAAAAGCGGTGGCCGGTATCCTTCTGCAAACGGAGCGCATGACGGGTGATTTCCAGGGAGGGAAACACGCGACATCTTGGCCATAAGACCACCTCCAGATACTCCACGAGATCTCTGTGCTTTAAAGGAGCCGAAAAACGATGAAACGCCACATGAACGAACTCCTGCACCACCTGCCAGCTGACCCACCAGCTTTTTCCTCCAATCAAAGCCCGCGCTGTTTCCCTTTTTTTGGGGCTCGCCGGATCGAAGGCATACACCAAAACATTCGTGTCCAGAAACGAATCACCGCTCATTCATCTGGTCTCGGGTGAATTTCCCCCCCGCTGAGGCATAGGCTGTCCTTTTCCAAAGTTTTTCGAGGCTCTTTTCCCGCTCTTTCTGCCCCACCACTTGAGCCAGCCAGTCCCGAAATAGCTGGTTTAATGTGGTTTTACGATTCACAGCCACCTCCCGCGCCCTCTGGATCAGGTCCTCCTCGGCACTTAACGTAATATTTCTCATAGCACTATTTTAGTGCACACGAATTTCTTGTCGATTTTGTGATGTTCCCTCACCCTGCCTCCTCCCCTTTCACGAACTCTGCGCCCCGGGTATCGTTCGCTCTGGCCTGCCGAGCGAGGCTCGGGCTTTGTCCAAAACCCCGTTCACAAATCTCCCCGACTCCTCCGTGCTCAACGCCTTGGCCACTTCGATCGCCTCATTCAGCGCCGAGATCGGTGGCACATCATCCGCAAATTTCATCTCCCATAACGCCAGCCGCAAAATCGCCCGATCCACAGGGGCCATACGACCCGGCTCCCAATTCGTCACCAGTTTCTTTAACTCCGCATCCACCTCCACCTGCTTCTCCATCACCGCACGGATCCGCCCCTCGGCAAAAGCACACGCCTCCGGGACCGCCTCCGTCTGGTCCCAAAGATTTTTCAGCGCCTCATCCAACGGAATACTCGAAGTCCCCACCTCCCGCTGATACAGGAACTGCGCCGCCAGAATCCTGCCCTCCCTGCGCTTACCGGCCACGAGCCACCCCCTTCTGCTTCCACATCCTCAACGCCGCCTCCGCCGCCTCTTTTCCACGATTCAACCTCCCCAAACAGCGCTCCCTCGCCTGCCTCTCCGTCTTCACTCCCACCAAATGGTGCAAAACAGGAATATCCGTCTCGATCATCATCCGCATCAGCGCCTCGGTGGCTGACTTCAAAATCAGATCCGCATGGGACGTCTCCCCCTGCCACACCAACCCCAACGCCAACACAGCATCCGGCCTCTTTCGTAAAGCTCGTTTCACCGCCAGCGGAACTTCAAACGTTCCCGGCACCCGCACCTCCTCCACCTTGTGTCCGTGCAAAACCCTCCGCGCCGCCTTTACCATCCCATCCGTATACTTTCGGTGGTAATCGGCCACCACGATGATGAATTTTCCCTTTTTCACAGCCGATGCCCCATTCTCTTTTTCTTTGTCGCCAGATACTTCCGGTTATGTGGATTCGGCTGGGTTCGGATCGGCACCTGATCCACCAGTTCCAACCCGTATCCCGCCAATCCCACCACCTTCTTCGGATTGTTGGTCAGCAACCGCATCCTTCTTACCCCCAGATCGGTCAAAATCTGCGCCCCGATTCCGTACTCCCTCAAATCCGCCGAGAAACCCAGCTTCCGGTTCGCCTCGACCGTATCCAGCCCCTTTTCCTGCAACCGATACGCATGAATCTTCGCAGGCAAACCGATCCCCCGCCCCTCCTGTCGCATGTACACCAGCACTCCCTTTCCCTCCTGCGCAATCCTCCGCAACGCATCGTGCAACTGATTTCCACAATCGCATCTCCTCGAGGCAAACACATCCCCCGTCAGACATTCGCTGTGAACCCGTACCAACACCGCATCCTTCGCTTTCGGCTTACCCTTCACCAGGGCCAAGTGATGACTCCCATCCGTCACCGCCCGATACAGGTGCAGATCAAACATCCCGTACTCCGTCGGTAGCTTCACCACCTGCTCCCGCACCACCAACCGCTCCTTCCTTCTCCGGTGCTCGATCAGATCCTGAATCGTCCCCAGCTTCAGCCCGTGCCTCTTTTTGAACTCGATCAGGTCCGCCCACCTCGCCATCGATCCGTCCGGATTCAGAATTTCACAAATCACCGCCGCATCCCCCAACCCCGCCAGTTTTGCCAAATCCACCGCCGCCTCCGTATGTCCCGCCCGTACCAGCACCCCGCCCTCTTTCGCACGGACGGGGAAAATATGACCCGGTTGAACCAGATCATCCGCCCTCGGGCTCGCTTTACCCAAAACCCGAAGTGTGGCCGCTCGGTCATGAGCGCTGATCCCCGTGCTGATTCCCTTTGCCGCATCCACCGACACGGTGAAATCGGTACCAAACCTCTCCTCATTCCTCGGCACCATCCGACTCAGCCCCAGCTTCTCCGCCCTCGCCTGCGAAACCGGAGCACAAATCAGACCCCTGCCCTCCCGGGCCATGAAGTTGATCAGCGACGGAGTCACACTCCGTGCCGCCAAAACCAGATCCCCCTCGTTCTCCCGCTGGGCATCATCTGTCATGATCACCATCCGGCCTTTCCGCATGGCGGCAATCACCTCCTCGATCCGATCCGCCCCCTGTGGCTTTTTCATTTCCCACCCTCCAGCGCTGCCTTCACCATCTTCTCGACCGCCGCCAATGCTTTGCCGATTCCCGAGGCATCCGTCCCCGAGCCCTGCGCCATATCGGGCCGGCCCCCACCTTTCCCGCCCACTTCCGGTGCCGCGGCCTGGATGATCTTTCCCGCCTGCACCCTCTTCGCCGCTTCGGCTGTGCAAAGCGCAACCAAAGGAACTTTTTCTCCCTCTTTCCCGATCAAAAATAGAACCGCCTCCCCCTCTCTCTTCAATCGATCCGCCAACACGGGCAGATACCCGTTCGGAACCTCCCCCAGATCCACCCCCAACCACTTGATCCCGTTCAACACTGCTCCTTTCGCCCACAAATCCTTCGAATCCTGCTCCGCCCTCCTCTGCATTAGAGCCATCCGATCTTTGGCCGCCTGCTTTTCCTCCTCCCGTATCACCTCCTCAGCCTGAACCAGCTCTCCCTCCCGCCTTTTCACCAGATCCCATGCCTGCTCGGGCGAAATCGTCCCACTTTCATGGGAAAGTGGGACGATTCCTGCGTTCCGTTTAGCCAGCCCCTCCCACCTCTCCTGCTGCTTTTTCATCTCCTCCCGACACCAATCGGCCAACGCCGCTCCCGAAACCGCCTCAATCCTCCTCACCCCAGCCGCTATGGCAGACTCCGCGACCACCCGAATCGCCCCGATCTTGCCGGTCGATCGCACATGGGTCCCCCCGCACAGCTCTTTTGAAAAACCACCGATATCCACCACCCGCACGGTCGTTCCATATTTGTCCCCGAAAAACTGCAGAATCGTCGGATCATCCTTCACCTCGGCATACGGCCTCTCCCCCCACTTCACCGCCACATCGGCCTTCACCTTCTCGTTCACCTGAGACTCCACCTTCGCCAACTCCTCCACACTCATCGCCTTGAGATGGGAAAAATCAAAGCGAAGCCGATCCGGTCCCACATACGATCCCTTCTGCCTCACCCCCTCTCCCAACACACTCCTCAACGCCCAGTGCAAAAGATGGGTCGCACTGTGATGACCCTCAATCCGTCCCCGCCTCTCCGTATCCAGAGTCACCTTCACCGGCCCTTTTACCTCCACGACGCTCTCCGTCAGATGAACCGGTACTCCCCCCGCCCCACGAATCGTCGCCACCACTTTCACCCTCTTTCCATCCCACTCAATCCAACCCGTGTCCCCCACCTGTCCCCCCATCTCCCCGTAAAACGGTGTCTGCCCCAGGAATACCCGACCCCTCGCACCAGCCGGCCCCACCTCTTTCAACGCCTCAGCTACAATTTTCTCCACCTTCGACTCCTCCGTCTTCTCATACCCGGTAAAAACCGTTGGGAAATCCGGTCCCGCCTCATCCACCACCTTGATCGTCGTCTTATTTTGCGACTGCCGTGCCCGCGAACGCTGAGCCTCCATCGCCTTTTCAAATCCAGCCCCATCCACCTCCACTCCCCTTTCCCTCGCCAGCAGCTGGGTCAGATCCAACGGAAACCCATACGTGTCATAAAGCGTAAAGGCATCCTCACCCTGAATCCCCTTGCTCGATCCCGCTAATAACTTCTCAAACATCGCCAAACCCCTCTCCAACGTTTTCGAGAACGAGGCCTCCTCCGCCGAAAGAACCGCCCGAATCTCTTTCTCCCGCGCCTTCAGTTCAGGGAAAGCATCACCCATCGTTCGGATCAGGGGAGTCACCAGTTCCGAGAGAAACCCGTCCGGCAACTGAAACCGCCGCCCAAACATCACCGCCCGTCGCAGGATTCTCCTCAATACATAGTTCCGACCCTCGTTCCCGGGCACAATCCCGTCGGCAATGGAAAAAGAGAGGGTCCGCACATGATCCGCCAAGACCCGAAAAATACAGTCGTTCATCTCCTCCTCGCTCACCTCTTCCCGCTTCTTCGGCACCCGCGCCCCGTACCTCTTGCCCGACATCCTCTCGATCTCGGAAAAAATCGGGGCGAACAGATCACTCGCATAGTTGGACGGATCTTTTTTGAAATCCTTGAACCCGTCTGAAACGGCAAAAATCCCCGCCACCCTCTCCAGCCCCATTCCCGTGTCCACATGCCGCTCGGGCAAAGGCTTAAACTTCCCCCCTGGCTCGGCGTTGAACTGAATGAAGACCAGATTCCAGATTTCCAGACAGCGCGGATCTCCCTGATTCACCAGCTTTCCCTGCGTCTTTCCTTCCGGCGTCAGATCCACATGCACCTCGGAGCACGGTCCGCACGGACCCGTTTCTCCCATCATCCAGAAATTATCCTTCGCGTTCCCCATCACCACGTGAACCGCCGGATCCAACCCCGCCTTCCTGAACTTCTCCACCCAGTAACCGTGGGCCTCTGCATCAAACTCGGCCGGATCCCCGGGTCCCGGC
>Ga0214917_10003405_pt1 | contig 18376 bp, 16 predicted proteins | sample LL_1208_BB_MetaG_FD_177983 | JGI IMG/M metagenome (GOLD analysis project Ga0214917, IMG submission 177983) | Freshwater microbial communities from Lake Lanier, Atlanta, Georgia, United States - LL_1208_BB | ecosystem: Environmental > Aquatic > Freshwater > Lake | place: USA: Georgia | collected...
GCATAGGCATCGGTGAGGCTGGTGGGCTCTTCGGTGGCGACGATCAGGGCGAGGTCCGCCAGGGCCAGCAGCCGGCGCTGCGCCGCCTGCACCCCCGCACCGATATCGAGCAGGATGATGGAAAAGCTGCCACGCGCCGCCACCAGCAATTGCGCCATGGAATCAGCCCCCAAGCCCGCCAGCGCGCCACTGCCCGAACGCCCGGGAAGGACGGCAAAGCCACCTCGATGGCGGTGCAGCGCCGCCTGCAAACCCAACCTGCCGGCCAGCACCATGGCCAGATCAGGCCCGGCCGGCAGGCCGAGTTGCACATCCACATTGGCCAGGCCCAGATCGGCATCGATCAGCAGCACCCGCTCCCCCGCCTCGGCCAGGGCCTGGGCCAGGCCAATGGCCAGCACCGTCTTGCCCACGCCGCCCTTGCCGGAGGCCACGCCCAGCACCCGCCCGCTCATTCCGGCCGCCCCCGCAGCCGGGCCGCCAGAAAGGCAGGGGTGATGGGGGTGAGCCCAAGGCCAGGGTCGGCGCTGGTGCCGGCCTCGGTCATGGCAAGGCCGGCGCGGGCGGCGGCCAGGGTGCCGGCCATGCGCCGCGCCACATCGAGCCGCGTGGGCAGCAGCAGGGTGGCGCCGAGGGCGAGGAAGGCCCGCGCCTCCTCACGCGCCTCCTGCGCGCAAAGCCCCCCCGCCTGCACCAGAACGGTATTGCCAAGACCATGGATCAAACTGGCGAGCGCCTTTGCAGCTGAAGGGTCGAAGGGATTGCAGCCGGCGGTATCCACCAGCACCGCCTGGCCGGGTGCGGCGCGGGCGATGGCCTTGGTGAGCGCATTGCGGGTGGTGGCAACGGCAAAAACCACGCCCAGCACCCGGGCAAAGGCGGCCAATTGCTCCACCGCGCCGGCCCGCGCCGCATCGGTGGTGATGATCAGCGGCGGGCGGTGGGCCAGCACCTCGCGGGTGGCCAGTTTCACGCAGCTCAGGGTCTTGCCCGCGCCGGGCGTGCCCACAAGGAAGAGTGGTCGATCGAGCGGCAGGCTGGCCAGAGCGGGGCCGGTGCTGGGCTCGGGCTCGATCATCCACGGCTCGTCATCCCCCGCCTCGGCGGGGGGGCTGGCGCCGGTGATCTCCACCCCCTCGCGCAATTCGCGGGTTTGCAGCAGCACCGCATGCTCGCCCAGCGCGGCACGCAGCTGCGCCATGGCGGCGGGCATGGTCGCGGCGCGGAATGTGTTGAGTTTCACTCAGATCGAACCCAGGGTGCGGATGCGCACGCGCGGATGAATCTCCGCCTGCGCCAGCACGGCGGTGGCGGGGCGGAAGCGTTCGACAATGGCGCGCAAATGCGACCGCAGCGGCCCCGCGCAAAGCAGCACCGCATGCTCGCCCTGCTCATCGGCCAATTCCAGCAGGCTGCGCAGCCGGGCGAGGAATTCCTGCAGCTTTTGGGTGTCCATCGCCAATTGCCGGTCCTCGGCCGGGCCGACCAGCGCCTCGGTGAAGGCCACCTCCCAATCGGCGGAGAGGGTGATCAGCGGCACATGGCCGGCGGGGCCGCGCGCTGCCTCGCTGATCTGGCGGGAGAGCTTGCTACGCACCACCGCCAGCATGGCCGGCAGCGCGCGCATATTGGCCGCCAAAGCCTCCTGCACGCCTTCGAGGATGGTGGGCAGGTCACGGATTGAGACCTGCTCATTCACCAACGCCTGCAACACGCGCTGCAGGGCGGAGACGCCGATTTGCTGCGGAATAAGGTCGGAGACCAGTTTTTGTTGCTCGCGCGGCAATTCATCCAGCAGCTTCTGGGTTTCCGAGAAGCTGAGCAATTCGGCCATATGCTCGCGCACAATCTCGGTGAGGTGGGTGGCCAGCACGCCGGGCACATCCACCACGGTGGCGCCGCGGGCCAGCGCCTCCTCACGCTGGCGCTCCTCGATCCATAGGGCGGGGAGGCCAAAGCTGGGCTCCTGAGTGCGCTCACCGGGCATATCGGGCACGCCGCCATTGGGGTCGATGGCGAGGAGCAGCGGCGGGCGGAGCTGGCCGCGCCCGGCCTCGATCTCCTTCACCCGCACCACGTAGGTATCCGCCGGGAGTTCCATATTGTCCTGAATGCGGATGGCGGGCAGCACAAAGCCCATATCCTGCGCGATGGCCCGGCGCAGGCCGCGGATTTGCTCGGTCAACCGCGGCGCATCACCGGCGGCGAGCGAGAGCAGCCCATAGCCCAGTTCCAGCCGCAGCAGGTCCATCCGCAGCATTTGCCCCACCGGCGGCTCGGCATCGGCGCCCGGGGCCTGGCCGGCCTCGCTGGGGGCGGGGGCCATATCCTGCTTGCGGCGAAACCAGGCGGCAGCGCCGGTGCCGCCGGCCAGCAGGGCGAAGGGAATGAGCGGCATGCCCGGCAGCACACCCATGAAGGCCGAGATGCCCGAGGCCACCGCAAGCGGCTTCCAGCCGCCCAGATCGCGCGCCATCTGCACATCGGCCCGCTCCTCGCCCGCCGCTTTGGTGACCACGATGGCGGCGGCCACACTCACCAGCAGGGCGGGTATCTGCCCCACCAACCCATCGCCCACGGTGAGGATGGAATAAGTCTCCACCGCCTCACCCAGCGGCATGCCATGGCGCAGAATGCCAATGCCAAAGCCACCGAGGAGATTGATGAAGGTGGAAACCAGCCCGGCAATCGCATCGCCCTTGACGAATTTCGAGGCGCCATCCATCGAGCCGTGGAAGCTGCTCTCCTGCTCCAATTCGCGCCGGCGATGCCGGGCCTGGTTTTCGTCGATGGTGCCGGCATTGAGGTCGGCATCAATGGCCATTTGCTTGCCGGGCAGGCTGTCGAGATGGAAGCGCGCGGAGACCTCCGCCACCCGCCCCGCACCTTCGCTGACCACGACATGGTTGACCAGCAGCAGGATGGCAAAGACGATCATGCCCACCACGATATCGCCGGCCATGAGGTAGCCGCCAAAGGCCGCCACCACATCACCTGCCGCCTGCGGACCCTGATGGCCATCGGCCAGGATGGCGCGGGTGGTGGCGACGTTCAGCCCCAGCCGAAACAGCGTGGTGATCAGCAGGATTTGCGGAAACGAGGCGAATTCCAGCGGTTTTTTCAGCAGCAGCGCCACCATCAGCACCAGGATGGAGGCGGTGATGTTGATCGCCAGCGCCGCATCCAGCAGCACCGGCGGCAGCGGCACCACCAAGATGGCCAGCACGAGCATGACGCCCGCCACCAGCGCCATATCGGAGCCGATGCGGATCTGCTTGAGCCATGCCGGCAGCGCCATGCCATCCATGGCTCAACCCCTCTCCAGCGGCATCAACTCGCCCGGGGCGAGCTGGCTGGCGGCGGGGGGCACCGCCACACCCTGGCCGCGATATTCATGCAGCTTGTTGCGCAGGGTGCGGATGGAAATGCCCAGAATTTCGGCCGCGCGGGTTCGGTTGCCCAGACAACGGCCCAATGTCTCCAGGATGAGTTCGCGCTCAACCTCCTCCATCCTGCGGCCCACCAGGGCTGCCACCGGGCTGTTGAGGGGGCGCGGGCCGGCTGGGATGATCGCTATGGCCTCGGCCACCGCCTGAAACGGCGCCGTGGTCAGCAATTCAATGGCTTCGGGGCCAATCTCGCGCCCTTCGGCCAGCAGCACGGCGCGGTGCAGGGCGTTTTCCAACTCGCGCACATTGCCCGGCCAGGGGTGGCCCAGCAGCGCCGACTGGGCTGCGGGCGAGAGGCCACGCTGCGGCAGGCCATTCACCTGGGCGTAGCGCTGGGCGAAATGCGCCGCCAGCGGCAGGATATCACCTGGGCGCTCGCGCAGCGGTGGGATGCGCAGCGTCACCACATTGAGGCGGAAGTACAAATCCTCACGAAAGCGCCCCGCCCGCACCTCTGCCGCCAGGTCACGATGGGTGGCGGCGAGGATGCGGACATCAATCTTCACCGGCGCCGCGCCACCCAGCCGGTCCACCTCGCGCTCCTGAATGGCGCGCAGCAGCTTGGCCTGCAAATGCGGCTGCATCTCGCCGATCTCATCGAGCAGGATGGTGCCGCGATCAGCCTGTTCGAACTTGCCGCGCCGGGCGGCGACAGCGCCGCTGAAGGCGCCTTTCTCGTGGCCGAACAGCTCGCTCTCCAACAGGCTTTCCGGCAGCGCCGCCACGTTGAGCGCGACAAAGGGCCCACGGGCGCGGCGCGAGGCGGCGTGGATATGCCGCGCCATCACCTCCTTGCCCGTGCCGCTCTCGCCGGTGATCAGCACCGAGGCCTCACTGCGCGCAACCTGCGCCGCACGCTCGAGCAGCGCGCGCATCTGGCCATCCTGCACCACCGGCGCGTCATCATGGCCGGAGACGGCGGCGAGCATGGCGGCGATCAGCTCCGCATCGGGCGGCAGGGGCAGAAAATCCCGCGCGCCGGCGCGAATCGCCCGCAGCGCCGCCTCGGCATCATGGGTGCGGCCGCAGGCGATGACGGGGGTGGCGATGCGCTCCTCCAGCAGGGTTTGCACCAGCCAGGCGACGTCATGGGCGATGTCGCAGAAGACAAGGTCAGCGCCCTGGCTGCGCAGCACCTCCAGCGCTGCCATGGTGCCATCGGCCTGCAGCAGCCGCGCACCCCGGGCATGGGCCAGCCGGCCCGCCTGGCCCAATTCCCCCTCCAGCGTGCCGATGATGAGCAGGCGTGCCATCAGCCGCCCCTGTCGGATTTCACGATCTCGGTCATCGAGATCCCTAGGCGGCTATCATCAACCATCACCACCTCGCCGCGTGCGACCAGGCGATTATTGACATAAATATCAACCGCCTCACCCAGTTTTCGGTCGAGTTCAACCACCGCGCCGCGGCCGAGCTTGAGCAATTGCGACACCTGCATGGTGGCGCGCCCCAGCACGGCCGAGACCTGCACCGGTATGTCATAGGCCGCCTCCACATCGCGCGGGCCCATGGCGCCGCTGCGCTTGGCCGCGAGTTCGGTGGCGCTGGCCGGTTGGAAGGCTTCGGGCGTGTCGCTCATTCGGTCATCTCCTCATCGCGCCCTTCGGACAGGGTAATCTGGCCTTGGGCTGCAAGTTCCTTGGCGGCGACCACGAGGGCGGCCTGCGCCACATCCACATCCTTGAGGCGAACAGGGCCCATGGCGGCGAGATCGTCACGCATCAGCTTCGAGGCCCGCCCGGTCATATTGCTGAGGAACAATTCGCGCAGTTCGGGCGAGGCGCCTTTGAGTGCCAGCAGGAGCTTCTCGCTATCAAATGCGCGCAACAGCGTGGCGATGCCTGGGCCGTCGAGCCGGCGAAGATCTTCGAAGGTGAACATCAGGCTGCGGATGCGCTCGGCACTGTCGCGATTGCGCTCCTCCAGCGAGGCCATGATGCGCCCTTCCGAGACACGGTCGAGATTGTTGAAGATCTCGGCCATGATCTCGTGGCTGTCGCGCGCCTGGGTGCGTGCGAGGTTGGACATGAACTCGGCCTTGAGCGTCCGCTCCACACCCTCCAGCGCCTCTTTCTGCACATTCTCCATCCGCAGCATGCGCATCACCACCTCCATGGCGAGGCGCTCGGGCAGCAGGGAGAGCACGCGCGCCGCATGCTCGGGGCGGATCTTGGACAGCACCACGGCAATGGTCTGCGGGTATTCATTCTTCAGGTAATTGGCGAGCACCGCCTCATTCACATTGCCCAGCTTCTCCCACATGGTGCGCCCGGCAGGGCCGGAGAGATCCTCCATGATCTGCCGCACCTGGTCGGGCGGCAGGGTCTTGAGCAGCATGCGCTCGGTGCTGGCCAGGCTGCCGAAGATTTTGCCCGGCTGGCCGATGGTTTCGCAGAATTCGTTCAGCACCGTCTCCACCTCGGCCGGGGCCATGGGCCCCAGCGCCGCCATGGCGGCCGAAAGGTCACGAATCTCATCCTGATGCATGCGCGCGAAGAGCGGTGCGGCATCCTCCTCGCCCAGGGCCAGGATGATGGCCGCGGCCTTATTCGCGCCTTTCAGCAAGCGGCTCATAGGTCGTCATCCTCCGACATCCAGCCCCGAAGCACGGTCATCGCCGCATCGGGCTGGGTTTGCACGATCACCGCCAGCTTTTGGATGGAGGAGGGCCGGATATGGGTCTCGATCTTCTCCAGCCCGCCATCCTGCTCGGCCCTGGCGAGGGCCTGGCCAGAAGTGGCGTCGGGCAGCGCGGCGGCCATCATCGGCTGGCCTTCACTGTTCAGGGCGGGTGCGGCCATGGCACCGGCCAGCGCCGGCTGCGGCGCCAGCGCGATGGCCAGGCGCCGCGCCAGCGGCCGGCCCACCAACAAAATGGCCAGCAGCGCCACCAGCGCCAGCACCCCCGTCTCCACCAGCCTCGCCACCATCGCCTGCGGCAGATCGATGCCCAGCATCCCCGGCGGCGGCGGCGCCTCGGGCTCGGCAAAGCGCATCGAGACCACCTCAACCCTATCGCCGCGCTGCTCATTGAAGCCCACGGCGCCGCGCACCAGCGTGCTCAGCCTTGCCAGCTCCTCGGCCGTGCGTTCGCGAATGCGCGGCGGGCCCGCCTCCACCGGCTCGGCCACACCATCGACCAGCACCGCCACCGAAAGGCGGCGAATAACCGGATGTTCACGCAACGAATTGCGGGTGGTGCGGCCAATCTCGAAATTGGTCGTCTCCTCCTGCCGCGATTCGGTGCTGGCACTGCCAGTATTGGCTTCATTTCCGGGCAGGTTATTGGCCACCGAAACACTGCCCGGCTCCGCACCACGGCTGGTTTCGCTGCTGGATTGGGTGCTGCGTGGCACCTGATTATCGGCGTCGAAGCGCTCCTCGCGCAGCTCCACACGCTCGAAATCGAGATCGATCGAGGCTTCGGCGCGCACCCGTCCCACGCCCAGCGTGCGCTCGAGCATCTCCTCGATGCCGCGCGCCATGCGCAGCTCCTGGCCGCGGCGCATCTCCTCCTGCGTCGCAGCCCCCGCAGCGCCGCCCAAAGCCTGCCCGCCGCGCGCCAGCAACTCCCCCCGGCTGTCGATGATGGAGATATTGCGCGGCTGCAGCCCAGGCACGGCGGTGGCCACCAGATGCAGCACCGCCTGCACGCCATCCCGGTCCAGCCGCTGGCTGCCCTGCATGCTCAGCATGATGGAGGCCTGCGCCTCCGCCCGCTCACGCGAGAAGGCCTCGCGCCGGGGCATCACCAGATGCACCCGCGCATTGCGCACGCCCGACAGGCTGCGGATGGTGCGCTGCAACTCGCCCTCCAGCGCGCGCAGCCGGTTCATATCCTGCTGGAAGGGGGTGGTGGTCAGGCTTTCATTGCGGTCGAATAATTCGTAGCCGACGCTGCCGCCCGCGGGCAGGCCTTCGCGCGCCAGGGAAAGGCGCAGCCTGGCCACATCCTCGGCCGGCACCATGATCTGGGTGCCGCCGCCGGTGATGCGGAAGGGGATGCGCGCCCGCTCGAGCGACTGCACCACCGCACCGGCATCACGCGTATCGAGATCGCCATAGAGCAGCGCCATGGGCGGGGATGCACCGCGCATCGCCAGCAGGGCGATGCCCAGCAGCAGCGCCGCCGCCACGCCGCCCAGCGCGGCCAGGCGCAGCCGGCCCAGCGCCAGCAGATTGGCCAGCATGGCCTTCACGCGCAGCGCCCTTCAGGGCTCTGCGGCGCGGTGCCCGCGGCAAGGTGATGCGTTCGATCCGGCATGGCGGCAGAATGTGCCGGGCATGGTTGCGGGAAGGTTAAGCCGGCCAGGAAAATCCGACCCGATGATCAGCCCTGCGCCATCAGGGCTGCACCGAGCGCAGCTTGTCATAGCCCAGCGCCAGCGGCCCAAAGCGCAGGCTCACCCCATCCGCGCCGCGCTCCACCCCGGTGGGCCGGGCCAGCACGCCCGCGCTGATGGCCACCATCGCGCCATTGCTGTCACGGCCTTGGATGGTGAAGCCATAGCTGCCATCGGCCAATTGCCGGCCATTGCTGTCACGGCCATCCCAGCTCCATGTGCTCGTGGCCCCGGCGGTGAGGGTGGGGCGTGCCTCACTCACCACCCGGCCGGATTGGTCGGTCACCTGAATCACCGCGCTGCGGGCGGCGCCAGCGGCAGGCAGGCGGAGTGCGGCCTGGGAATTCTGCAACGCCAATTGGCTGCTCTCCACCTCCACCACCCGGCCCAGCAGCCCCGAGGCGGTGGTCATTGTATTGCCCTGCTGCAGGGTGATGAGCTGTTGCAGATTGCTATTGGTCTGCACCTGCTGCTCGACGGCGGTGAACTGCACGAGCTGCTCGGTCATCTTGTTCACATCCATCGCATTGGATGGGTCCTGATTGCGCAGCTGCGTCGTCAACAGGGTGAGAAAGGTGTTGAAATCCGTGCCCAGGCCGCTGATGGCCTTGCCGCTGGTCTGGCGCTGGCCACTGGTGCCCGTGGTGCCGGCGGCGCTGGGGGTGGTATTGGAAAGACTGGCGCTCATGGCGGGTTCCTCCGATCAGATATGGATATCAAGCAGCGAGAGCTGGAAGGCCTGCTGCGGGCTGGTGGAATTGGCATCCCCCGGGGGCCGGCGGCTGCCTGGCCGGCGCTGCTGCTCCTGCCGGGCATGGCCATCCTGCTCCGCCATCTCGAAGCGTATGCCATCGGCATTGAGCGTGATGCCGCTCTGCGCCAGGCCCTGCTGCAGGTCACGCTGATCGCGGACCAGCAGGCTCAGCGTTTCCGGCCGCTCGGCGATCAGCCGCAGACTGGCACCACCCGCCTCACGCCCAACCCGGATTTCGAGACGGCCCAGCTCCGCCGGATCCAGCGTGACCGAAAGCGTGGGCGTCGCACCGGGCGAGAGCAGCATGGCCATGGCCATGGGCATGACCTGGCGGGCCGGGGGCATGGGCGCGGCAGGCCCTGCCTCGCGCGGGGCTGGGCCCGGGGGCTGCGGCATGGCGGGCAATAGGGCGGGCTGGGTATCGGCGGTGGCGCTCGCTTCAGCCTGGGGGGCCAGGGCCGCCGGGGCCGGGGCATGATGCGCAGCCGCATGCGCCACCGGCGGGGGGGCCGCCGGCACCGGGCCCAAGGGCGCTGGCGCTGTGGCTGAAGGCGCCGCCTCAGCGGCCGGCAGAGCGTGTTCCGCCCCCCCCGGCGCCGCGGCGGCGCTGCCGCGCTGGGATGCCGCCTTGAGCTGCAGCGGGTTGGCAGCGGGCGCCGCCTCGGGCGCGATGGTGGCGGGGGCGGAGGCGGCAACCATCGCTGCGGGCGCCATCGCGGCCATGGCGGGGGTTGCGGGGGCGGGCATGGGTGGCGGCGCCATCACCAGGCCCAGCATTGCGGCGAGCCCATCAGCTACCGGCGCGGCTGGGTCGGAGCCCTGCAAAGCCTCGGCCATGTCATCCGCCGCCTGGGCTTCGGGGGCGGAGGCGGGTTCGGCTTCGCTCGCGGCCAGGGCGAATGCCGCCGGCAAGAGGGCGGCCAGGGCGATGATTTCGGCCGCCTCACCGCTGCTGGGGGCCAAGGCCGGGGTGGGGGCGGCGGCGGGGGTGGCGGCGGCCATGGCGCCGAGGCCAGCCAGGCCCACGGGGCAGGCCACGGCGCGGCGCAGCGCCTCGCCAAAGCCCTGGGCCTCGGCCGCCACGGATGCCGAGGCCGCGTTGGGTGCGGCCGCGTTGCTCGGCGTTTGCACCGGCGGCTGAATCGCGAGGCTGGCATACATCGTCAGGCTCTCCTCATGCCGCCCGACGGGAATGCCGGGGTGGCGCAGCGGCGAGACGGTTGCATGGGGCGTGCCAGGGCGATGGGGGGAAAGCGCCGCAGCTTCGCGGCAGATATTGCCGGTCAGGGCGCGAAAATGCCGCCTCCACCCCCCTCCCGCCCTGGCACGAAAGCTGCGTGGCGGGGCACGGCCGCCCCCTAAAGGCGCTGCCGCCGCGGCGGCCTTCCAACCCGGTGACAGGACACGCCATGTCTCTTTTCGGTGCCATGACCACGGCCATCAGCGGCCTGAACGCCCAGTCACGCGCGCTGGGCAATGTCTCCAACAACCTCGCCAATAGCCAGACCGTGGGGTATAAACGGGTCGATACCAGCTTCATCAATCTGGTGACGCAATCCTCCCGCAGCTCCAATTCATCGGATTCGGTGCGGGCGAGGCCCGATTACACCAATTCCGTGCAGGGCACCGTCGAACAATCGGATAGTGCAAGCTCCCTCGCCATCAGCGGCCAGGGCTTCTTTTCGGTTGCGGCATCGCAGGGCGAAAAGAACGGGGTGGAGGTCTTCGATGAGCGGCAATTCGTCACCCGCGCCGGCGATTTCCAGGTGAATACCAAAGGCTACCTGGTCAATAGCTCGGGCTATTATCTGCAAGGCTGGCCGCTGGGCGGCACCGGCGAGCCCGACCGCACCGCCTTGGCGCCGCTGCAGATCAGCGGGCAATTGTTCAACCCAGTGGCAACCTCGCTGATTGAACTCGCCGCCAATCTGCCCGCCGATGGGGTGACGCCGGTCAATACCCAATTGCCGCTCTATGACGCGCTGGGCTCCTCGCATGTCGCCAATCTGACCTTCACCCCGGTCACCACCCCTGGCCCGCCACCGGCAGGCACCAGCCAATGGGACCTGCAAATAGCGCTGCCCGATGAAGCCGTGCCCACCACGCGAACGGTGCGGCTGCAATTTGGCGCCACCGCCGCACCGCCGGTGGATGCGGGCACGCTGGGCGGCTTCACCACGGCCAATAACCTCACCCCCGGCACCACCGCGCTGGGCGATGCGGCGACACTCGCCTTCTCCACCGATCTGGGTGAGGGCAACCAGGATATCATTCTTAATCTGGGCAAGATCGGCGCGGCGGGTGGGCTGACGCAATTCGCCGCAAGGGAATTCTCGGTGCGCAATATCGCCCAGAACGGCGTGCCGCCGGGCTCCTATTCGGCGCTGCAAATCGCCGATAATGGCAATATCACCGTCAATTACGACAATGGCCAATCCCGCGTGGTGGGCCGCATCCCGCTCGTCACCTTCTCCGATCCCAATGCGCTGCAACGCCTCGACGGACAGGCCTTCATGCGCACCGTCGAGAGTGGCGAGGCGCGGGTGACCGATGTGGCGACCGATGGCGCGGGGCAATTGGTGGGCGGCTCGATCGAGCGCAGCAATGTCGATATCGCCAGCGAGTTCACCAAGCTCATCGTCGCCCAGCGCGCCTATACCGCCAATACCAAGGTGGTGACCACGGCCGATGAGCTGCTGCAGGACACGATCAACATGAAGCGCTGAGGCGCTTGGGCCAGATCACGCCACCACCAGGATAACCCGCCACCATGAGCCTCGACGCCGCTTTCAACATCGCCCGATCAGGCCTGGCCGCAACCCAGCGCGCCCTGGCCCAGGCCTCGCAGAACATCGCCAATGCGGGCACCGAGGGCTATACGCGCAAATCGCTGGCCAATAGCTCGGCCGATTATTCCGGCCAGCCGCTTGGCGTGCGCAGCGCCGAGGCGCGGCGCGATGTGGATGTGGCGCTGCTGGCCGAGCGCGATGGCCGCGGCGCCGCAGCCGCCGCCGCCTCGGCGCGTGAGAGCCTGCTGGCCGGCATCGAGGCGGTGCAGGGCCGCCCCGAGGATGCGACATCGCTGGGCAATGCCCTGGGCAGCCTGCGCGAAGCCTTCACCTCGCTGCGCGCCTCCCCCGCCGCGCCAGAACTGGCCCGCGCGGCGCTCAACGCGGCGCAGAATCTGGCCGGGCGCATGCAGGATGCCGGGGTGGCCATCCAAACCGCCCGGCAGCAGGCGCAGGATGGCATCGTCATCGAGGTGGACCGCGCCAATGATGCGCTGCGCCAGATCGCTGAACTCAACCGCCTCATCAGCGCCGATCTCGGCGCCGGGCGCTCCACCGCCGATATGGAGGATAAGCGCGACCTCGCCATCAGCACGCTGTCCGAAACACTGCCGGTGCGGCCGCTGCGCCAGCCCGATGGCGGCGTGGTGCTGATGGGGCGCAATGGCCTCACCCTGCCGCTGCCCTCGGCGGGCGAAGACATCCTGGCCACCCATGCCGCGGTCGCGGGGCCGAACAGCTATTACGGCCCGGGCGGCAACCTGCCGGGGGTGATGATCGGCGCGGTGGATGTCACCCGCCAGATGCTCGGCGGCCGCCTCGGCGAATATGTCACCCTGCGCGACCAGGTGCTGCCGCGCATGCAGGCCGAGATCGATGTCGCCGCCGTTGAATTGGCCGGGCGGATGGATGCGCAGGGCTTGCGGCTTTTCACCGATGCCTCAGGCAATATCCCCAACCGCATGCTGGGCTATGTCGGCGGCGGCTATGCCGGTTTCGCCCAGTCCATCCGGGTGAATAGCGCGGTGGAGAACAACCCCGCCGCGCTGCGCGATGGCACGCATGCGGTGGCGGCCATGGCCGGCGGGCCCAGCACTTTCTCGCCCAACCCAGCCGGCGGGCCGGCCGGCTTCGTCACCCTGCTGGACCGGGTGCTGGACCATTCGCTGGGCAGCACGGCCGCCGATGGCAATCCCTGGCCAGGCTTTCCCAGTGGCGGGCTGGGGCCCGATGGCAGCCTGACCTCGGCCATCGCCAATGCGCGCAACCTCGAGGATTACGCCACCCAGCTGGTGCGCGTGCACACCCAAGCCCGGGCCGAGGCCACAACGGCCAAGGAGGCTGCCACCTCGATGCAACAAGGCATCGCCGCCAGAATCAGCAAGCAATCGGGCGTGGATTCAGACGCCGAAATGGCGGCCATGGTGCAATTGCAAAATGCCTATGCCGCCAATGCACGGGTGATGAGCACCGCCCAGGCGATGTGGGATGCGCTGATGGGCGCGGTGCGTTGATGGAGGAAAGCTGATGGATGCGCTCTCTCGCCTGAATGCCGATGCCTCGCTGCTGCGCGCAAGGTTGGACATATTGAGCCGCCAGGCCTCCTCCGGCCGCAAGACGGACCGGCTGGGTGACCTCCCGCCCGAGGCGCCGCAACTGGTCAATCTGACCAATGACATGGCCCGCCGCGAGGTCTATGGCCGCGCCATCGACCAGAGCGCCACCAGCATCACCGTCACCCAGGCCAGCCTGCAGCGGCTGAAGGACATCGCCAGCGCCTTCCGCAGCGAGGTGGCGATGCGCCTTGATGCGAAGGATCCCGCCGCCCTCGCCGTCTTTCAGGAGCGCGCGCGCGCGGCGGCGCTGGAGGTGGCCAATATACTCAATACCCAGGTCTGGGGCGAATATCTCTTCGGCGGCAGCGACCTCACCCAGCCGCCCCTGCCCAACCCGCAAGCGCTGATGAGCAGTGGCATGGCCACCACCATCGCCACCGCCATTGGCGGGTTGAATGACACCAATGCAGGCGCCGTGGCCGCAGCAACATTAACGGTGGCACAGGATAGTTCGGCCGCCAATTCACCCTTCTCCGCCTTTCTGGAAGACCCCGCCCGGGGGGCCAATGAGGCGCGGCGTAGCGTGCCGGCGGCGGATAATCAGTTGGTGGCCTATGGCGTGCCCGCCAATCGCAACGCCGTGGCGCAAAGCACGGGCGAGACCACCGGCAGCTGGGCGCGGGACCTGCTGCGCGGCTTGTTCAGCGTGGCGGCGCTGGGCCCCGCCCAGGCGCAATTCAGCCAGGGCTTTGCTGCGCTGGCGGAAACCCTGCGCCAGGGCTTCGTCTCGGCCGAGAGCGCGCTGGCCGAGGAGATGGGAGCACTTGGCAATGTGGCCCGCCAACTCGAAAGCGCCAAAACCCGCCATCAGGATATCAGCGACACGCTGCAAAAGCAGATCACCGGCATCACCGATGTGGACATGGCCACGACGCTGACCGCGTTGCAGGGCACGCGCACGGCGCTGGAGGCGAGCTATCGCGTCACATCGAGCATGGGTGAGCTCACACTGAGCAAATTTCTGCGCTGAGGCGGCAGCTTTGCCGCGGGAATCGGGGCCGGCTTCATCGGCCGTTAACACCGCGCGGTGATGATGCACGAAGGCGGTTGCGGGCGTGATCTCATCCCGCAGCCGGCTGGTAAAAACGCCCATCATCGCGCCAGAACGGCACTTGTGGGGTTGGGCTGTCACAATGGAGGCAAAAACCTTGTCCACACTGGTTCTCGAACTCCGCCAAGGCGATTTGATGGTCGTCAATGGCGCGCCGATCCGCTTTCGCAATCGCACCCGTATTGAACTCGCCGCGCGGGCGCGTTTCCTCTTCGGCAAGCAGATCATGGCGCCCGATGGCGCGAATACCCCGGCCCGGCGCATCTATTTCGCCCTGCAAACCGCCTATATCGGCGCCGATGAGGAACGCATCGCCGGGCTTACGGCGGCGCGCGGCCTGATCAGCGAATTCCAGGAGGCCACCACCTCCGCCCTCGCGCGCGATCTGCTGGCCCAGGCACTCGCCGCCGCCGATGCCGATGATGGCTATATGGCGCTGAAATTCGCCCGGAGGGTGATGCGCCATGAGGAGGAGGTGCTGGGCATCGCCCCCCTGCCCGCGCCCCGGCGCGAACAGCCGGGCCTGTCCGCCTGAGCCATGTCAGGCAGTATCGGCAGCTTCGGTGCCAATCCCGTCCTGGCCTTCCGCCAGGCGAGGCTGGCGGCGCAGGAGGCGCGCGATCTCGCCCGCATCGCCAAGGAGCCTGACCTTTCCCGCACAATGGCCCAGTTCAAGCAGGCGGTGGACAAGGCGGGGGATATCAAAGCCGCCCTGCGCGACCCCCGGGTGCTGGCCGTGCTGGGCACAGCGCTCGGCCTGCCCGAGGCTGCGGAGCAGGCGGGCCTCGCCCGGCAGGTCCTGCTGGCTGACCCGGCCGATACCGCAAGCCTGCCCCATCGGCTGAGCGATAAGCGCTGGCTGGCCATGGCGCAAACCCTGAACCTTGCCAAAAACGGTATTGAGGGCCTGCGTGACCCAAAGCTGCAGGCCAACCTGATGGAAGGCCTCAAGGCCGCCCGGCGGCGAGAGGAATTGGAGGCACAGACCCCCGGCGTGGGTGATGCGCTGCTCTTCCAGCAAAAGGCCGCCGGGGCCACCAGCAGCCTTGAAGTGCTGGGCGACCCGATTCTGCGCCGGGTCGTCACCCAGGCGCTGGGCATTCCGCAGGAAATTGCCGTGCAATCGGTGGAGGCGCAGGTGCGCGCCCTCGATAACCGCTTCAATGTCGCCAAGCTGCAAAACCCCCGGGAGGTGCAGAAAATGGCCGAACGCTACCTGACCAATCTCAGCCTCAGCACGGCCACGGGCGGGGGCAGCACCGGCCTGGCCCGCTATGGGTTCAAGGTATAGATGTTTCTTCCCCGGGGTTTGACGCCGGGCATATCGGGGCGGATGGTGCAGTGCAGTGCAGCCCTCGATCACCACCCACCTCATCACGCTCATCACGGCCACCGCCGGCGGGGCGCTCTTCACCCTGGCCCATGTGCCGCTGGCCTGGATGATCGGCGCCCTCTTCGCCACCGCCGCCCTTGCCTGGTTCCGCCCCGTTGCCGTGCATGGGGTGGTGCGGCCGGTGGCGCTCATCATGCTCGGGCTGGGGCTCGGGCAAACCTTTTCCGGCCCGGTGATGGAGGCCGTGGCGGGGGCGATGCCGGTGCTGGTGCTCGCGGCCTTGCTCTCCATCCTCGCCGGCCTGGCCGTTGTGCCCCTCTTCACCCGGATGACCGGGATGGACAGCCGCACCGGCTATTTCGCCTCCATCCCCGGCGGCGTGGTGGTGATGGCAGTCCTCGCCCAGCGCGAGGGCGTGGCCATGGCGCCGGTCACCCTCGCCCAGACGATTCGCGTCCTCGTCGTCGTGCTCAGCTTTCCGCTGGTGCTGGGGTTTTTCGCCCATCACGCCGATGACGCGGCGTTTTCCACCGCCAGGCTGCCGGTGCAGCCGCTTTGGCTCGGGGTGATGATGCTGGGCGCGCTGGCGGCGGCATTGCTGATGCGCCGCACCGGGGTGGCCAATCCATGGATGCTGGGGCCCTTTGGCCTCACCATCGCGCTGGCCGCCACCGAGAACCTGCCCTCGGGCGTGCCCACCATCATGATCAATATGGCGCAGATCGGCATGGGCACCGCGCTGGGGCAGCGGCTGACGCGCGATTTCCTGCTGCGCTCGCACCGGCTGGCCTGGGCCTCGGTGCTCTCCTCGCTGGCGCTGTCGCTGCTCTGCTCGATTTTGGGCCTGGCGCTCGGATGGGCCGCGGGCCTGCCACAGGCCGCCGTGGTGCTGGGCATGGCGCCGGGCGGCATGCCGGAAATGGCACTCACCGCCAAGGCGCTCGACCTTGCCGTGCCGCTGGTGCTGGGCTTTCACCTGACGCGCACGGTGCTGTGCAATTTCCTCGTCGGCCCCGTCTATCGCGCGGCAAAAGCTTTGCGGCTTCTCGCCTGAGCCCAGGCAGGCCATAAGGGCGATGTGCGGGCGTGCCGGAATGGTAGACGGATGAGACTTAAAATCTCCCGGCCCCTGGGGCCGTGCGGGTTCGAGTCCCGCCGCCCGCACCACCTTGCGCGTCTCGGTGTCAGGATTAGGCTGGGGTTCCACGCGGAGGAACGCCCATGAATCGCCTTAAAGTCGGTGACGTCACCATTTCCAGCATCATCGAGCGCGACGGGCCCTGGCGCGTGGCGGAGACCATGTTCCCCTCCGCCCCCCCCGGCGCCGCCCATGCCCTGCTGCGCGAGATGGACCCGCGCACCTATGAGGCCGCGACCAATAAAATGGTCATCACCTACCAAAGCTTCGTCATCCGCACGCCGCACCATGTCATCCTGGTGGATACCTGCACTGGCGAGGATAAGGGCTATCCGGCGCCGATGGATTTCCCCAAGCAGCCCTGGCTGGATGGGCTGGCGGCGGAGGGGCTGACGGTCGATGATGTCGATTACGTTTTCTGCACCCATCTGCATATCGACCATTGCGGCTGGAACACCGTGCTGCGCGACGGCCGCTGGGTGCCCACCTTCCCGCGCGCCAAATACATCTTCCACAAGACCGAATATGCCTTTTGGGAGGCTGCGGCCAAGCAGGGCCCGGTGGGCAACCACAAGCCCGATGTCTTCCTGATGAACTGCCTGCCGATCATGGAGGCTGGCCAGGCCGTGCTGGTCGATGATGATTTCAGCCTCGATGACTGCATCACCATCATCCCCACCCCCGGCCATTCACCCTGCCATTGCTGCGTGAATATTTTCTCCAAGGGCGAGCGCGCGGTCATCACCGGCGATCTGATGCACCACCAGCTCCAGGTGAACCAACCCAGCTGGTCCACCATCTTCTGCACCGACCCCGAGGCCGCCACCCAATCGCGGCTGAAGATCTTCGAAAGCACCGCCGATACCCCCGCCATGCTGCTGCCGGTGCATTTCCCCAGCCCCACCGCGGGGCGGCTGAAACACACCGCCGATGGTTACCGTTGGATCTTTGTGGATTGACCCGCGGCGCCACGCCGCACCAAGCTTTTGCCAATAGAGGGAGTTGAAACATGCTCGACCAGCCGAAACAAACGCTGCGCATCGAATCCATGCGCGACAAAGTCTCGCCCGCCGAATGGCAGGCGCGGGTGGATACCGCCGCCTGCTACCGCCTCGTCGCGCTCTACGGCATGGATGATATCGGCGCCAACCACATCTCCATGCGGGTGCCGGGGGAGGATAACAACTTCCTCATCAACCCCTATGGCATGATGTATGACGAGATCACCGCCTCCTCGCTCATCAAGATCGATATCGAGGGCAATGTCGTCGGCAAGACCAGCTATGGCGATTTCGATTTCGGCATCAACCGCGCCGGCTTCGTCATCCATGCCGCCGTGCACAAGCATCGCCATGACGCCAATTGCGTCATCCACACCCATACCTGGCCGGGCATGGCCATCTCCTCGCTGGAATGCGGCCTGATGCCGCTGACCCAGACGGCGATGCGCTTCACCCATATTTCCTACCACGACTATAATGGCGTGGTGCTGAACGAGTCGGAGCAGGAGCGGCTGGTGCGCGATTTGGGCGCCAACAACGCCATGATCCTGCGCAATCACGGGCTGCTGACCACCGGCAACACCATCGGCGAGGCGTTCAACACGCTGCACCGGCTGGAAAAAAGCTGCATGGCGCAGCTGGCGGCCATGGCCTGCAACACCCCCTTCGCCAAAGTGCCGCAGGCGGTGCTGGATGAGACCTATATGAATTATCAGCCGGGCACCCGTAGGCCCTATGGGTTGATGGAATGGCCGGCCATGCTGCGGCAATTGGACCGGCGCAACCCGGGCTACGATGTCTGATCAAAGGCCTGAGGCGGCTTAGAGCCGTTTCACGCAGGGTGTCCGTATCCGCAGTGGCGAATGTAGTTTTTGCATTCGGTTGAGCTGTAGCGGTCGAGT
>Ga0214917_10003406_pt1 | contig 18374 bp, 15 predicted proteins | sample LL_1208_BB_MetaG_FD_177983 | JGI IMG/M metagenome (GOLD analysis project Ga0214917, IMG submission 177983) | Freshwater microbial communities from Lake Lanier, Atlanta, Georgia, United States - LL_1208_BB | ecosystem: Environmental > Aquatic > Freshwater > Lake | place: USA: Georgia | collected...
GTCGCGATATACCACTTAACATTAGAAAAGGTATTATTGTGATTACTGCAAGAACCGACCGACGCCAGTGATAATTACCGGAAGTTTACGCCGGCCAAATAAATCCCCGTACCGATTCGGCGTAGTTTTTGCTCTACCCAAAAGCCACCCCACTGTGTGTAATCAGATCACACACAGTGGGGTGGTTTGTTGATAGTTTTTCACCGCCACAGCGTATCAATTGCCGCACTCAACTCGCGCAAATTGCTTACCACATGCACCCCATCACATTGAGGCGAAATCAAGTGCATGTAGTTGTCTTCGCGGTGCCAGCGCCAGGGCTGCTCGGGGTTAAACCACAGCACCTTGTGGGCACGCCGGCGTAAAGCTTGAAAGTCTTCGACGCGCGGGATGCCGCGATGATCGTCGCCGTCACCCATAAAAATAACCGTGGTGTTGCGATCGACCGTGTTGCTATGCTCTTGCAAAAACGTGGTCAGACAACTGCCCAAACTGGTCTGGTATGGCCCGCCCTGAATCCGGTCGGGGATGACTTGGATGGCTGCCTCGGGACGGAGCTCTTGGAAGTCGCGGGTCACGTCGGCAATCGTGCGGTAATAGACAAACGGACGGGTGCGTTTGATTTGGTCTTGCAGGCCATAGACCAACAGCAACATGAATGCCGCCGCCGCCCGCATCGAGCCCGACACGTCACAAATCACGGTGATTTTGGGGCGCAAATCACGGTGCCGATAGCGCAAATCCATCGGGATGCCTTGGAAGCGCAGGTTGGCACGCACCGTACGCCGGATGTCGGGGTGGCCGTGTTGGGCGCGCTTCATGCGCAACGCCGCTTGCGAGCGTAGGCGGGCGGCCAGTTTGGCGACTTCACGGCGGAAATTGGGCACGTCGTCGAAGCTAAATTGATCAAACGGGCGATCAAGGAATTCGTCGCGGTCACGCTCGCGCTCACGATCATCGCGCCCTGCCCCTTGTTCGGCCTGCATGATTTCGGCGAGTTGTTGGGCGATGGTGGCGCGGTTTTCACGCAGATCACGCTCAACCGATTTAATTTGGCTAGGGTCAACGCCCATTTGGCGCAATTTATCGAGTAATTCTTGGAGCAACGAATTGGCTTGGGGCATGCCAATCCCCTCCATCGCCATGCGCATGGCCCACGACAGGGGCATGCCTTGGCTCATGTCGGGCATGGCGTCGTTGCGTTCAAGCATGTCGCGCAATTCACGCCGCGTCATCCCTTGCCCCATCAAGGCCTCGATCAGGCGTTGCAGGTCTTCTTCGCTGAGTTCGGTCAGGTCATCGAGGAGCTGCTGGAGCATTTGCTGGAATTGCTCGGCGGCATCATCGGGCAAGCCACCACCCGTTTGTTGCATGGGGGGTGGTTCGTCGACACCAAAAAATTGCGGAAAGAGCTCATCAAACACCGGCACATCGGTAGCATCTTTGACCAAGGTGCTACGTAAGGCGGCTTGCACGACAGTGCGGTCGGTAATCCCACTTATGTCGAGGGCCCGGAGGGCGTCGATACTTTCGGCAAGCGATATCCGGACATCACGCCCGCGCATTGCGCGAATAAACGTCACTAATCGTTCGTCCATGCTATGGCCTTTGTGTTATTGGCGGCGGCGGTCGCGGTCGCGATCACGGTCACGGTCGCGGTCGCGACGGGCACGGGGATCAATTTCACCCAATTCAGCGGCGTCATTAGGGGCGACGAGACGACGAGCTTTTTGCAAATCGCTTTCGTATTTGAGGAGCACATTCAACGTAGTATCCATCGCGGCGCGGTCGAGGTGACGCACGTTGAGTTCGACCAAGGCCCGGGCCCAATCGATGGTTTCGGACATGCTGGGGGTTTTGCGCAAATCGAGTTGGCGCAGGCGTTGCACCATGTCGACCACTTGAGCGGCAAGCTTGGGGGGCACGCCAGGCACACGCAGATTGACCACAGCCAGCTCGGCAGCGGCATCGGGGTAGCCCACATACAAAAAGAGACAACGGCGTTTGAGTGCTTCAGACAATTCGCGGGTGTCGTTGCTGGTCAAAATCACGATGGGGCGATGGACCGCTTTGATGGTACCAAGCTCGGGGATGCTGACTTGGAAGTCGCTGAGGATTTCGAGCAAAAAGGCTTCGAATTCGGCATCGGCACGGTCGATTTCGTCGATGAGCAAGACGACGGGTTTGGGGCTGGTAATCGCGCGGAGCAGGGGGCGAGCCAACAAAAACCGCTCAGAGAAAAAGACGTTTTCTTCTTGGGCGATGGCATCGGCAGCGGCGGCGAGGGTGGTGGCGTTGCTGACCATACCACCGACGCGCTCACGCAGGAGCTGGGTGTAGAGCAGTTGTTTAGCGTATTCCCATTCATAGAGGGCGCGTGATTCGTCGATGCCTTCGTAGCATTGCAGGCGGATGAGTTCACAGCCGAGGGCGCCGGCACAGGCTTTGGCGAGCTCGGTTTTGCCGGTACCCGCTGGACCTTCGGCGAGGATTGGTTTTTCGAGTTTATTGGCGAGGAAGAGCGTGGTAGCGATAGTTTCGTTGGCAATGTATTTTTGGCTGGCGAGACTGGTGCGAACGGCGTCGATATCACGAAACATACAAAACCTCGCTTGCTATTGGGATTTTTCCACACGGGTATTATAACAACAGAATGAACGAAGAATTGTGAAGCATGCATGAGGAATTGACATCGGGAGCACCGCACCTCGGTCGCATTGCATGCCACTTGTCGTGGCAACCAGTGCAACAAACCAGCCTTATTTGTACGGACGTGATTTTTAATGATTATTTACTACTCTGCATCATAGTGTTATACTGAACAAAGGAATTGTGTATTTTTGTGTATGGAATAGGGCAAGCGGGCATGACCACACAGCCACGCATTCACGGACGATACCGTGTCGATGAGCGTCTCGGTGCAACGCGCATTGCCACCGTGTATCGCGCCTATGACGACAAACTCAACCGACCAGTATTATTGAACCTGATGCGCAGTCATCTAGTTGAGCAACGCAGTTTGCGCGAACGCTTCATTTCGGATTCAGAATTACGCGCCCGCAATGTGCATAGTGCTTTGCCTGAGGTCTACGATAGTGGCACCATCGAAAGTCGGCCATTTTTTATTACCGAATTTATCACAGGCCAGCCGCTACGCGCGCGGGCACCGTTGTCGCCACTCGAAGGCCTGCAATATTTACGCCAAATCGTTGGCGTCATCAATGCCTGCCAACAGTCCCATATTCCACATCCCCCAATTAGTAGCAATGATTTTGTGGTGGTGAGTGAAGGTCATGTCAAATGGATCGAAAACTGTACGCTTACCCCCAATCAATCATTAATTGACATTGCGAGTTATCGCGCCCCCGAACGCACAGAAGGAATGGCCGAGACCAGCACCAGTGCGATTTATGCGATAGGGGTGCTCTTTTTTGAAATGCTCAGTGGTATGCGCCCATTTACCAGCGATACAGTAGACGAAATTGCCCAACTCCATGCGCAAAACGACATCCCCCCTGTGTCGAGTATTATTGCCGAAGGATGTCCACCGCAAATCGATGAATTAATCATGCGCTGTACGGCCCGGAACCCTGATTACCGTTTGCATAATTGCGATGAATTACTTGCCCTCATCGAGCGGGTACGACGCGAATTGTTGATTGACAACAATCATACCGCTGGGGCATTTGGACCTGGCAACAGCGATACCACGGCGGCAGCAGTTTATACCAATAACTACCCACCACGCTGGTCAGGCAAGTGGGGGCGCTGGATTATCGGATTGGTGCTGGTGGCATTACTGGGGGGAGCGGCGTGGTGGTTTGGACCACAACTCATGGCTTCACCGTATATCCGTGAGCTGTGGCAAGGCCTTGCCAACATCGGTAGCGAAAGTGCCAGCGCCAAAATAATCATGCCAACTTGGCTCGAAAGCATCTTCAACGGCATGACTACCGATAACAAAAAAATCTTACAGGTGGTTGGGGATAACAAATTGCCATTGCATAGTGAACCAGACAACAATAGTAGCATAGTCGCTGAAATCCCCGCAGGGAGTCGTGTATTGTGGGTTGGTGGACCACGCACTGCTGATGGCGATGCGTGGTTGCAGGTACAGTACACCGGAAGTGACAAACAAGTAGTCGCTGGCTGGGCGCTCCAAAATCGCTTGGTCACACCGACTCCCTAAATCAGCATGAATACGAGTATACCGGCATGAGTCTACCCAGCGCACTGCTTACACAACTTCGTCAATCACAACGAATGGTCGTCGTCACCGGAGGAGGAATGTCTGCCGAAAGCGGGATTGCATCGTTTCGACAGGCGCTTACCGGGCCATGGGCCAACTACGACGTCCGTGATTTGGCCACGCCCCAAGCCTATGCTCGCAACCCCAAACTGGTGTGGCAGTGGTACGACTTTCGCCGCCAACTCGCCGCACAAGCGACCCCGAGCGTGGCCCATCATGCCCTCGTCGACCTCGAACAACACGTCCCCGAGTTTTTGTTGGTGAGTTTGGCCATTGATGGGTTGCATTGGCGCGCAGGCTCGCGCGATATCGTTGAGCTGAATGGCTGTGTCCAGCGCACACGCTGTGTCGAAAACGGCCACCTCGGTGATTGGGACGAAGAAGGGGAAACGCCGCCCCGCTGTCAACGCTGTGGCAGCCCGTTGCGCCCTGATGTAGTGTTGCTGGGGGAGGGCTTTGCCCGCCACGACGTGAGTCGGGCAACCCATGCCGTCGAACACTGCGATACGATTCTGTTTTTGGGTGAAATCAGCGCCCTCGACCCCGTCGCCCAATTCCCGTTTATTGCCCAACGGGCCAATGCCTGTCGTATCGTCATCGCCCCCGATGATTCGCTATTTAGTTTGATGGCCAATCATACGATTCAGACCACGCCTGGCGAGGTATTTCCGCACATTGTGGCTCAATTACTCGGTAAAGGCGCCTGACATGCTCAATACACCGCGCACCATTATTAGGGCATGGAACCGCTACGACGATGACCGCTGTCGCTATTGGCCCGAATACCACGATCCGCTTGAAGTCATTTGGAATCTGCAGCGCCCACAGGCGCCTTTTTCGGGGTCATGGTTGACTGATATGATCGGCTCGCGGCGCCATTGGGCGGTCGACAGTCGTTCGGGTGATTTGATGGGGCGGATTTCGTTGCGCGATATCGATAATGCGAGTAAACAAGCGCGCTTGGGGATTACGTTTTCGGCTGCATATGTCGGGCGCGGGCTCGGCACCGAAGCCATGAAGGGATTCCTTGATAGTTACTTCACAGATCTTGGATTTGCGACGATGGTACTCGACGTCGCAGCCCCCAACGAGCGTGCCGTGCGATCATACCGCAGTTTGTCATTTGAATATGTTGAAAGTGACTGGCGGAACGCCTACAATAGTATTACTGCGTCGGTAATTGATACGCCAAGTATCAGACACCTCAAATCGCACTTCCGTATCGAACAAGGCATGGTATGGGTAGAGTTTTTTGAGATGCGACTCACACACGATATGTGGCGCCAATACCGTGCGCTACATCCGCGGGAGATGGATTGATGATGAAATACACTCGCCTCTGGATTGGCGCACTCTGGGTACTGAGCCTATTGACTGCCTGTCAAATCGAAGGTGGTGTGCGTGACCGCACCCCGGTAGCTGCCAATACCACCAAAATCACCCAAGCAGTCCCAACCAACCAAGCTGTTGCCCAAGCGCTCGCCCAACGCAACGACATTTGGGCGATTGGGGTGACCGAATTACCCAACGATTTGTTCCCCTATGCCAACGACAGCGCCTTACGGCGGATCAACAGCATCGCCACCGAAATGCTCTACCCGGCGCCGATTTTGACGTACAACTATGGCTATACCACCACCGGGATTTTGACACGCGTCCCCACCATCGAAAACGGCGATGTGCAAATCAACAAAGTGTCGGTGTACCTCGATGCTGCCGGTAATATCACCACGACGACAACGGCAGTAATTACCCAAGTCCAGCAACTCGCGATTACGTATCATTGGAACGACAAACTTACGTGGTCTGATGGCACACCGCTCACGGCTGCCGATTCGGTGTTTGCTTATGATTTAGCCCGCAAAAACGCCCCACTTGGCGAAGAAGCACGCTTATTGCTTGACCGGACGGCCAACTACGAAAAAATCGATGACTACACCACCAAAGCCACCCTGCAACCCGATTTAATTGGGTCGGGGTTCTTTTTGAGTTATTGGACGCCGCTCCCACAACATCTACTCCAAGACATTGCGCCGGCCGATATTCGCACCAGTGAATTTGCCCAAAAACCAATTGGCTATGGACCATACGTTGTCGAATCGCGTAGTAGCAACGAGATTCGTTTTACCCGTAACCCCCACTACTACGGTACTATCCCCGCAACATCACAAGTGGTGCTGACCACTATGTCAGGGGTCGACATGATCCGCGCCAACTTGCAAAACGGGAATCTCGATCTAGCCATCACAGACCGCGTTGCGGTCGACCAATATGCTTTTATCGACCAAGACGCACGCGCTGGCTTACCCGTCACCTACTTCCGTAGCCCGGTGTGGGAACACATCGACTACAACCTCGATGTGCAAATCCTCCAAGACATTAAAGTACGGCACGCCTTGGCCTACGGGTTTAATCGCCAAGCCCTCGCTGACACCTTGTTTAATGGACGCTCACCCGTGCTTGATAGCTGGCTGCTCCCCGAGCAACGCGGTGAAGTACCGGCTGATCAACTGACACTGTATCCATTCGATCCCGAAAAAGCGAGTGCGCTCCTTGATGCTGCTGGTTACCCGATGCGTGATAGTGGCGTCCGTGTCTCGAAACAAGGGGTGACCATGACCCTTGAATTGATTACCACCACCGGGAGCCCACTACGCCAAGAAATCGCCGATCACTTCAAAAGTGACATGAAAGCGATTGGTGTCGACATTAATGTGCGCACCTTGCCACCCGAAGAAATTTTTGCCCCCAATGGGCCACTCTTTTTGCGCCAATTCGAACTCGCGTTGTTTGCTTGGATTGCCACACCCGACCCGGCAGGATTACAACTATGGAGTTGTAGCGCCGTACCAAGTGACATCAATGGCTGGGTTGGTAATAATTTCGCAGGGTGGTGTACCCGCGACGCTGATTTTGCGGTCAAAAAAGCTGCTACCTCACTCGATCTAGCGGAGCAACATACGCAATATTCGGCGCAACAAAAGCTGTTTACGAGCGAGCTCCCCTCGATGCCGTTGTTCCAACGCCTCGGGGTCGTTATCACATCGAATGCGATGACCGGGGTCAAACCAGACCCACTTGCGCCGATTACCTGGAATATTGCAAGCTGGCAGCGTACCACACCCTAATCCCCCATTGGTAACGCATGGGTAATGCCTCGCGCATATCATCCTCCTAAGCGGTTCATTAGGAGGATGATATGCGCGAGGCATCAGCATTATTAGGCTTGGTACGGATCGACGGCTTAGGCGCACAGCGCATCAGCAAATTAATAGACACCTTTGGCAGTGCGCGCGCCGTGTTGCAGGCCACGCCGCTCCAATTACGTGATGCCCACGTGCCCCCACAAATCATCAGTGGCATTGTGCAACAAGCACGCTATGACAACGACACCGAATATGAACAAATTACCCAAAAAGGGATTACTATTGTTAGCATGCACGACCCACACTACCCCTCAATCCTCGCCCAAATCGCCAATCCACCATTGATATTGTTTGTGCGTGGTAGCCTACACGTATTTGCACAACGGAGTGTGGCAATTGTCGGCACGCGCAAGCCGAGTGGCTATGGCGTCGATATTACGCGCCGGCTCGCCCACGACCTCGCCCGTCAAGATGTCACGATTGTGAGTGGCCTCGCGTCTGGTATCGATGCCACTGCCCATGAATACGCCCTCATTGGCGGGGGACAAACGATTGCGGTGTTGCCGTCAGGGGTCGATTTAATTTATCCCGAACGGAATCGCTGGTTAGCCAACAAAATTTTGGCGAGCCGCGGTTCGGCCTTGGTCAGCGAATTTTATCCGGGTACCAAAGCGTTAGCGCCACTCTTCCCTGCGCGTAACCGCTTGATTAGTGGCTTGGCACAGGGTGTGATTGTCAGCGAAGCTGGTGAAAAAAGTGGCGCCCTCATTACCGTCAAAGCGGCCTTGGAGCAGGGGCGCGAGGTGATGGCTGTGCCGGGGTCGGTATTTGCAGAGCAGAGCGCAGGATGCCTCGAATTACTGCGCCAAGGAGCGACCCCCGTACGCAACGCCCACGACGTCTGCGAAAGCCTCGGATATAGCATGGCCGCCACAGCCGAAATCGCCGACCCCTTGTTGCAATTGTTGCAGGTGCCACGTCACATTGACGAGCTTTGTCGCATCCTGATGCGTGCACCAGCAGACGTGTTGGGTGATTTATTGATGCGCGAATTACGGGGCGAAGTCAGCGATCAAGGGCAAGGGTTTTTTGTGTGGCGCAGATAGTGCTCCCAGCCACGCCGTGACAGTATATAATCAAACCAACAGAGCTGATTCCCTGTTCCTAAGGATAAAGGCATGAATAATTCGTGGCGTGACTATAATTTTATTTTGCTCGGTGCCCTAATTGGGCTCACGGTATTCAGTTTGTCGATGGTGTACAGTGCTACCTTGCACGACCCGATGACAGCGGGCTATTTTGGTCGCCATTTGGTCAATTTACTGATTGGGATTGCCGTGATGGTATGCGTAACGTTTTTGGATTATCACACCTTTCAAAGTTGGACATTCCCGTTGTATATTGCAAGTGTGGTGGTGTTAGCGTTTGTGCTCATCTATGGGAATGTACGTGGTGGCGCCCAAAGCTGGATTGACTTGGGATTGCGGACCGTACAGCCATCCGAACCCATCAAGCTCGTCATCATCATGGTATTAGCCGGGTTTTGGGCTAGTCAAGAACGCTTTAGTGGCCAATGGCGCCCATTTATCGGGAGCGTATTGCTCCTTAGTATCCCGTTATTGCTGGTCTTTATTCAGCCCGACTTTGGGACGGCGCTGGTAATTGGTGCGGTGTGGATTTTGATGACGTTGGTTGCGGGCATGACCATTATGCAATTTGGAGCGCTACTCGCAGTTGCTACACCGGTTTTTTATTTTGGCTGGACCTATATTTTGGCGCCGTACCAACGCACGCGTCTGCTTATCTTTCTTGATCCCATTAAATACGACCCCGAACTCAAATCCGGTGCATGGAACATCATCCAGTCGCTGACGGCAATTGGATCGGGGGGATTTAATGGCCAAGGATGGACCCAAGGGGTGATGAGTCAAGGCAATTATTTGCCCGTCCAGTATTCGGACTTTATATTTGCGATTACCAGTGAAGAATTAGGATTTGTCGGCACTGCAGTCATGCTGGTGCTCCTTGGCGTACTCATCTGGCAGGCACTTGACATTGCGGCAAACTCGCGTGATATGTTGGGCCGGTTGATGGCCACCGGCATCGCCGCAATGTTTCTGTGTCACGTACTGGTCAATGCCGGCATGAATATGAGTATCATGCCCATCACTGGGATTCCCTTGCCGTTTGTCTCATATGGCGGTAGTTTTACGGTGACATCGTTTGCCGCCATAGGCTTACTCCAGAGTATTGCACTCTGGCGCCGTCGCATCCATTTTTAATCTGTCACCAGAAACAACAGGAGTACCGCATGAGCGACTACACCGCAGCCGGTGTCAATATTGCCGAAGGGAATCGGGCGGTCGCATTGATGAGCGTCGCCGTGCAATCAACGTATACCTCGGCAGTGGCCGCTGGGTTAGGCGCGTTTGGGGGATGTTTTGATTTGAGCAAAGCGGTCGACAACCTCGGTGCTGCCATCTTAGTCGCCTCGACAGACGGTGTCGGCACCAAAACACTGGTTGCAGCCGCCTGCAACGACTACCGCACCATTGGCGCCGATTTGGTCAATCACTGCATCAACGATATTTTGGTGCAAGGGGCGCGGCCACTCTTCTTCCTTGATTATATTGCCGTCGATCGCCTCAATGCCGAACAAGTTGCCACCATCGTCCAAAGCCTAGCAGCCGCCTGCAAAGCGGTCGGCTGTGTGTTGTTGGGTGGCGAAACCGCCGAAATGCCGGGGGTCTACCGCGATAACACCTTTGACTTGGCTGGCACAATTGTGGGAGTCGTCGACCGCCATGCCATGCTCCCCCGCAATGTCGGGGTAGGTGATGTGATTTTGGCGTTGCCATCTGATGGGCTGCATACCAACGGCTATTCGTTAGCGCGCAAAATCGTCCCAGCCCTCGGGGGTTACGATGCCCGTCCAGCTCGGCTCAATGGCCAAAGTATCGGTGAGGCCTTGCTCGTCCCCCACCGCTGCTACATCCCCGAATACATGGCGCTCACCGCAGCGGGGGTGACCATCCACGCCTTGGCGCACATTACTGGGGGGGGAGTGATTGACAATTTACCGCGGATTTTGCCCGCAGGGTGTGGCGCCAGCATCAATCGCGGGAGTTGGCAGGTGCCAGCAATTTTTGAATTATTCGTGCAGGCCGGACAAATCAACGACGCAGATGCCTATCATGCCTTCAACATGGGGTTGGGCATGCTGGTGGTGGTACCGGCTACTGCCGTCGCAGCCGCATGTGCCGCAGTGCCCGTAGCGCACATTGTGGGTGAAGTCGTTGCGGGGCAAGGAGTTGTATTGCGATGAGAAGCACGTATGCCAGCATCCAGCGCCCTGATGGGCGGATTGTCGCTTATAGCGACAGTGGCCCGCAGGGCGGCATCCCAGTATTACTCTGTCATGGGCTCCCCGGGGCGCGCAATCAAATCCCCAACACGACCATCCTCGACCAGCACCAGATTCGCCTGATTATCATCGATCGACCAGGCTTTGGGATGTCGACACCCGACCCCAACTGTAGTGTGCTCAATTGGCGTCACGATGCCTTGGCGGTGCTCGATACACTAGGGGTAGCGCAGTGTGTATTGTTACCCTATTCGGCAGGGACGCCGTATGCCTTGGCGTTGGCGAGTCTGGCTCCTGAACGAGTACTCCGCATCCACATTATGTCGGGGGTGATTCCTACTGAGGCCCGCGACCTACAACAGATGTCGGCATTCAATCGCTGGTTGCATTCACTTGGGAACAACGTGCCTAAATTTTGGTTGCAACCGCTGGTCTCATTCCTCAATCTCGTGATTGGCGTTGGTGCCAAGGCGGGCAAATTTGGCATTTGGTTGATGCGCGGGACATTTACCCCCGCCGAAAACGCGTTTGTAGCCGCACCCGAAGGAGCGGTATTTCGTGATATGTTGAGCGAAAGCTTCCGGCAGGGATTTTTGCATTATTTTAGCGAATTCGCCATTGTGGGGGCGCCGTGGGGGATTGACTTTGCGACGATTACCCACCCCATCACCTGTTGGTATGGTGATAGTGATCGAATTACCCCGGCGAGTGCGGCCCAACGCCTGCAACAGCTCTTGCCACAAACGACAGTGCGCATTTGGCCCGAGGCCGGGCATTTATTGATTTTTATGCACTGGGATGCGCTCATCGCCAGTCTCACTACAAAGGTCTAACCATGCAACGCGGCCCACTGATTGCCGAAGGCAAAACCAAACAACTCTATGCCCACCCCAGTGACGCCGATTTGGCGATTATTGTCAGCAAAGATGACATCACTGCCGGTGATGGTGCCCGCCGCAACGTGATTGCCGGCAAAGGCTTGATAAGTGGGCGCACCACCGCCAACAACTTCGCATTGCTGAGCAGAGCCGCGATTGCCAGCCACTTTGTGGCACGCGGTGAGAGCGACGATACCATGGTGGTGCGCCGCTGCACGATGATTCCCCTCGAGGTGGTGACACGCCGTATCGCCACCGGCTCATACCTCAAGCGCCACCCCCAGATTCCTGAAGGACAGCGCTTTGACCCGTTGCTGACCGAGTTTTTTTATAAAGATGATGCCAACCATGACCCGTTGATGAGCGTCGACGAACTTATTTCGGCCAACATCACTGACCAAACGACCCTCGCCACGATGACGCGTATGGCGCAACAGGTGTTTACTGTATTAGAAAATGCCTGGCAGGCGCACGACGTGACATTGGTCGACCTCAAGATTGAATTCGGGCGCACCAGCACCGGCGCATTGGTGGTGGCCGACGTCATCGACAACGATTCGTGGCGCTTGTGGCAAGGGGGGACGAGTCGCAACATGCTCGACAAACAGATTTATCGCAACATGCGCGAAGTCACCCCTGCAGGGCTCGAACACCTGCGCCAAACCTACCTCACCGTCATGCAGTTGACGGATCATTGGCGCTAACTCACCGCTTCGACCAGAGTGGCCATGACCACCAAGTTATGATGTTTGCCAAAACGGTCACGGGCATGGTTAACTAATGTCCCCTCGATGCGGAAGCCGAGACGGGAAAAAATAGCCTGACCGCTACGCTGAGCCTCGAGCATCTCGACCACTACTTTGCTGGCTTGGAGCTTTTTGGCTTCGTCAAAAATCACCGCGCCCATGGCGCGCCCCAAGCCAATCCGCCGCCAACCTTCACCGATAATCAGTTGCACAGTGGCCACATGACTGGTACGGCCCGATGACAAGCGGACGGAGGCGTAGGCGGCAATTTGGTCGTTTTCGATGGCGACCATTTGGCGCCAATGCTCGGCATTCGAGGCGTTGGCGAGCCGAGCAACGATTTCGGGGCTACGCAGGTCGTTTTCGAGGTACAACCAATCGTCTTGGGGTAAGGCTTGCCCAAATTGCAACAAACGTGCTTTGTCGTCGGGTTGAAGCGAACGCACTGCCACTACCCGACCATCGTGCAAGGTGACGGGAGGAATTGCAGTAGAATTTGTGTGAAGCATACAATGCACCTTTGCATATTGCGCTGACATACCGACACCAGCGTGATGTCCGACAGAGACGTGATTTTGTTATGATACATCCTACCTGAATACCGACTGCGTCGTCAACGAAAGAGCCCAATATGACCAGATTACCCCATTGGCGGATGGATACACCCTTTGCCGGCATCGATGATCCGGCCTTGGCCAGCGCCATCACTACCCTCGATGATAGCTTAACCACCTTGACTGCCCATTACGACCAGCACCACGTCCAAAAACACGATACCACCGTGCAGGTCGCTACCACCGTGGTCGAATTGATTTTGACCGAGACGGGTGCAGTGATGACGCAAATCCGTACCCTCAATGCTTACATCTACTGCTTTGTGAGCACTAATTCCCGCGATGGGGTAGCCCAAGCGCGCCTCAGCGAGCTCCGTCAGCGCCTCGTACGCCTTAGTCAGCTCAGCACGCGCTTGACGGCGTGGGCCGGCTGCCTCGATATCACCAGCCTAGTGGCACAATCATCATATATTGCTACCCACCAATTTATGCTCGAAGAAGCGGCGCGCCGCGCCCAGCACCAGATGGCACCCGAAGCCGAAGCCGTGGCGGCCGAACTAAATGTGAGTGGTGGTGGGGCGTGGGCGCGCTTACATAGTAATTTGACATCGCAACTAAGCGTGCAGTTTGATGGCAAAACCGAGCCGATGAGCGCCATCCGAGCCTTGGCGTATGACAGCGACAGCGAAACCCGCCAAGCGGCTCATGATGCCGAAATCGCCACGTGGCAGGCGCAGTCGATGCCCCTCGCCATGGCAATTAACGCCATCAAGGGTGAAGTCAATACCCTGGCTAAACGACGGGGCTTTGCTAGCCCGCTTGATATTTCGTTGCTGGACAACCGCATCGATCGCGCCACCCTCGATGCCATGATGGGGGCGGCCCACGATAGCTTCCCGTTGTTCCGGCGCTACCTCAAGGCCAAAGCCACATTGCTGGGGGCGGGCCCGCAATTGCCGTGGTACGACTTATTTGCGCCGGTGACGATGGGTGGCAAAAGTTGGGAGTACGCCGAGGCCTGCGAGTTTGTGGCCACCCAGTTCCACGCCTATTCGCCGCGCATGGGGGACTTTGCGCGGCGAGCCTTTGCCGAGGGCTGGGTCGATGCCGAGCCGCGGATGGGCAAGGTCGACGGGGCGTTTTGTATTGGCTTGCAACACGACCAATCGCGGGTGCTGATGAACTACAAGCCCTCGATTGGCAGCATCATGACGTTGGCTCATGAATTGGGGCATGCCTACCACAACCTCAACCTCGCCAGCCAAACCCCGCTCAACCGCGATACCCCGATGGCACTGGCCGAAACGGCGAGTATTTTTTGTGAAACACTGACCCAAGCGGCGGCGCTAACCCACGCCGATGCCACCGGCAAGCTGGAGATCCTCGAATCGTCATTGCAACGCTCGTGCCAAATCGTGGTCGATATTACCAGTCGCTATTTGTTTGAAACCCGCTTGTTTGCCCAACGCCAACAGCGTGAATTGTCGGCCGATGAGCTGTGTGGGCTGATGACCCAAGCCCAAAAAGAGACCTATGGCGACGGACTGCAAGAATCGACGTTGCACCCCTATATGTGGGCAGTCAAAGGGCACTACTACAGCACGGGGCGCTCGTTTTACAATTATCCCTACATGTTTGGGCAGTTGTTTGGCACGGGGTTGTATGCACTGTATCGCAACGACCCGGGCAGCTTTACGCCACGCTACGATGATTTGCTGGCGGGCACTGGCCGCGCCGATGCCGCCACCCTCGCCAAAACGATGGGGATTGACATTACCCAGCGCGCGTTTTGGGAAGGGAGTCTGGCCGTGGTCGCCGATGAAGTGGCCCAATTCGAGGCGGTAGTCGCCGCAATGCGGTAAAACATTGTGTGCAATCCCCCTGTGGCGTCTGCAAAGATGCCACAGGGGGATTTTTAGGAGCCAGCGCACTGGAGCGATTGTCACGCACTGCTCATTCACGTCAGCGCTAGGAGTTTTTTCACAAAAAAGAAAAACTAGGCAATACCGGGTAACAACACCACTGCGACAGTGGTCATTTGGGGGTAGTGCTGCTGAATGGCAGTACGAATAGCGGTGCGTACCGCATCGCCCTGCTGGATGGTAAGGGTGGCAGGAATGGTGGCTTCAAGTTCGCAGAGTAATTTGTGGCCATGCCAGCGCACCCGCACCGCACCCACCTGCTGGACGGATGTGATGGCGGCGACGATGGTGTGGATTTGGGTGACCAGGGCGGGATCGACGGCATCCATCAAGCGATACCAAATCATTTTGCAGGCATCGACGGCGATAACGGCAATGGTGATGCCGATGACCAGCCCGATAAGCGGGTCGACAATCGGGTAGCCCAGCCAGGCACCGCCCACGGCAACGAGTACGGCCAGCGAGGCGAAGCCGTCGGTGCGGGTATGCAAGCCGTCGGCGACCATGGTGGCTGAGCCAATCTGGCGGCCAACCCGGATTTGCATCAAGGCGATGGTTTCGTTGCCCACAAACCCCATCAGTGACGCCAGCGCCACCCAACCAAGGTTGTGAAATGGTTCGGGGTGGAGGAAGCGGGTGATGGCCTCGTACAACGTATAGCCGGCACTAAAGACCAATGACGCCACCACAAAAATCCCGGCGATGTCTTCGGCTTTGCCATAACCGTAGGTGTAGCGGGTGGTGGCGACGCGGCGCGCCAGATAAAAGGCGAGGAGCAACGGGATTTCGTTGACGGTGTCACCCAAATTGTGGACCATGTCGGCCAGCAAGGCGGTGCTATGGCTCATCGCCACCACGATTGCTTGGACGCTGGTGGTGAGAATGAGGCCGATGAGCGCCAACCAGACGGTGCGAATGCCTTGATTGGTGGCCATGGTGGGGTCGTTGGCGGCTAGGGATTGATCGTGATAGCCGTGGAAGTGAAAGAGGTGGGTGATTTTGCCCCAAATCCCTGATGCGTGGGAATGCGCGTGGTCATCATGATTATGGTCGTGGGCATGGGTCATCTATCCACCTATATTTCGTTTTTGGCATAAGCCACACAATGCAATAGTACAATATGTCTAATGATTCCCCTTGGCGCATACCGATTATACAATAGTGCGTTGGGGAGTATGTGTCTCGTGCCAATAAAGGGTCTGTCATGAAAGCGACTGAAGCGAAGCTACTCGACTTCCTCAAAAAAGCCCCGCAACTCATCATCCCCATTTACCAGCGCACCTATGGCTGGGGCGAGCGGGAATGTCGGCAATTGTGGGACGATATCGTGCGCTGTGGCAGTAGCGACACCATCCCCGTCCACTTTATTGGCTCGATTGTCTATATATCGGCGGGGCTGGGGACGGTCATCCATCAATCGCCGTTGCTGATTATTGACGGGCAACAGCGCCTAGCGACGATTTCGTTGTTATTGGCGGCCATTACTGAGATTATCGGCACGAGTGAGCCACATACGGGCTTTAGCAAACGGCGCATCCGCAACTACTATTTGGTGAATCCCGAAGAAGAGGGGGAGCGCCACCCTAAATTATTGCTGTCGCAAACCGACCGCGATTCGTTGATTGCGATTGTGACCCAGCGCCCATCGCCGTCACAGCCGTCGGTGCAGATTCATGCCAATTATGCCTTGTTTGCGCAGTGGTTGGCCGATAGTAAAACGGACTTGGCAGTGATTTGTCGCGGTTTGGCCAAATTGGTGATTGTCGACATTGCCTTGACGCGCGACCAAGACAACCCGCAATTGATTTTCGAAAGTATGAATGCCACCGGTAAAGAGCTGAGTCAAGCCGATTTGATTCGTAATTTTGTGTTGATGGGGCTCGAGCCGGCCCTGCAAACGCGCTTGTACCACGATTATTGGCGCCCCATTGAGCATGACTTTGGCCAAGCGGCCTATAGCAGTCACTTCGATGCCTTTATGCGCTGTTATTTAATCATCAAAACGGGCGAGGTAGCGGCAATGGATGCCGTCTATGACACGTTCAAAGCCTACGTGCGCAATACCTTTGTGCGCGATCAAGGTGATGCGCCCCAGATGATGACGCTGGTGTGCGACATACGGGCCTATGCCCAGTATTACTGGGCGGTGGTGCTCGGTCACGAAGCAGATGGGCAGCTCAACGATGCCTTTGCCGATCTGCGTGACCTCAAAATCGAGGCAGTCTATCCACTACTGCTAACGCTATACCACGACTATCACGCTGGGGTATTGACACAGGACGAGTTTTTGCGCTGTCTGCGCTTACTCGAATCGTACTTGTTCCGGCGCAGCGTGTGTGGCATCCCCACTAATTCACTCAGCAATACGTTTATTGCGGTGGCCCAAGGGATGAATCGGCAACGGTATAGCGAGAGTCTGCAGGCGTTGTTGGCGCAGCTCCCGTCGTACCGGCGCTTCCCCAGCGATGACGAGTTCCGCCACGAACTACAGCACCGCGACCTCTACAACTTTCGCCAGCGCAATTACTTGTTGCGCCGGCTCGAAAATCACCGCCGCCAAGAACGGATTAGCTTAGCAGAATACACCGTCGAGCATGTATTACCACAAAACCCACAATTATCTGTGGCGTGGCGTGACGCCCTCGGCAGCGATTGGCAACATGTGCAGCAACGGGTGGTGCATACGCTGGGGAACTTGACGTTGACGCGCTACAACAGTGAATTCCGCGATCGCGCGTTTGTGGACAAACGTGACATGCCGAGTGCCCCCGAAAAGGGGTTGCGCTATAGTCCGCTGCACCTCAATGCCGACTTTGCCCAGCTCGATACGTGGAACGAAATGTTGATTTTGCAACGGGCGGCGCGCCTAGCAGCACGAGCACTGACGATTTGGCCGGCGCCGGCACTTACCCCCGAGGTCATCGACCGTTACCGCGCCCAACGCCCCAGCACCGCCTATACAATCAACGATCATCCGGGCTTGTTGACGGCCACGCTCTACCCGTTGTTTGATGTGCTACGCAAGGCAGTGCGTGCGATTGACCCTTGTATTAGCGAAGAGTTTCGCAAGCTCTATGTGGCCTATAAAGCCGAAAAAACCATTATGGATGTGGTAGCACAACAGACAGCCCTCAAAATCACCCTACACGCTTCACCAGAAGTACTCTATGATCCATTGCAACGCTGTCGACCGCGGAGCGACCAACAAGAATCACAACTCATCCTGGCAAGTAACGACGATATCGCCTATGTGGTTGAATTGGTGCGCCAAGTACTCGACATGCAAGTAAACGGCGAATAAATGACAAAACCCCCTCACGCTGAAATCAGCGTGAGGGGGTAGCAATATCGACTAGCGCATGTTGGCAATCACAGCGTCGGCGAATTCTGATGTTTTGACTTCGTGAGCGCCATCCATCAAGCGGGCAAAGTCGTAGGTCACGACTTTGTCGCCGATAGTGCGTTCGATGGCGGCGACAATCATGTCGGCGGCTTCGATCCAGCCCATGTGGCGG